>ERZ795056.5741-NODE-5741-length-12321-cov-6.516957_pt1 | contig 12321 bp, 10 predicted proteins | sample MGYA00375140_ERZ795056 | MGnify/ENA primary metagenome ERZ795056 (study PRJEB30185, sample SAMN05720227) | activated sludge metagenome | isolation source: Anaerobic digester | place: USA | collected 2015-03-09 ...
GTATTTGCATCATTGATGCCTATGGCAAAAATTATCAAATCGGGCTTGAGCAAGGCTAAATCCCTCTCGAAATCCTCACACTTGAAATAAGAATTGAGGCTGGCACCGTTGACTCCGATCCCATGGTAGGTAAGCCCCGGACGGCTATGATCCAACACAATCCCAGTTAGATTCCACTCTCCGGGCACTCCGCTGGTACCCAGAACCAGAGAATCGGTCAGAGAAGGCAACTCAAACTCATAAAGATCCCTATCAGGATCGTGGGAGAGGGGCCAAAGCGTCAGCGTATCCAGATGAACCACCGGTACAAGCGTATCACTGTCGGAACGTCCCAGCACCTGTACCCTGTCAAAACGAAAATCATGCGGAGAGCCCATAGGATTGCGCTCGCGTGAAACAATTGTCACTGTGGCGGAAGGATCGGAGGTGGAGGCCGCCATTCCTGTCAGACCCATGCGAAGAGGCGTCTTTGGCTGAGAATTGCGGCAAGCGGCCCACTTTCCGGTATAACTGCTGAAATAACTGGTTGGTGTGTTGCTTTTAGCCACGGAAAATGGAAAAACCACTCCTCTACCCCCCTCAATGCCATAACGCATCGAAAGCAGATTGCGGCGCATCCTGTTGGAAAAAGTACCTGATTGTACATGCGAACCGCCGATATGGACTATATTGACATCCCCTTCCCCTAAAAAGAAAAGGGTATCGAGTTTACGAAAAAATCTCACGAAATCCGTGCTGTCTCCCGAGGGAAATGTGATTGCATTCTCATCGAAATGAGTAAACATATAGTTGGGAATGGGTTTGTGAAGGCTTTGTGCAATGGCCTCATTACACCATCCTGCAAGCAGCACAGTCGCTGACAATACCATCAATGATTTTAGTCTCCCACTCATTCTCCTACCAAAATTTTATCAATATCATTCTCTCCTGTGTCGTCAAAGGAAACTTCGGATAGCTCTTCACTCTCCATATAGGCAGATACCATCTCCGGATCCAGCTCCTGCCTGAGTTTGTAGAAGTTGTAGCACACTTCAAAAGCTCTTGCAAACGCCATCCCGACATATTCCGCACCCCTTGTGGTAAAATGGATATAATCGCTGCTCGCAAGTGGAGGACTATGCTTCACCCAGCGCACCATTGAATTTTCTCCACCCATCATATTGAAGAGATCCCAATATGCGGCACCTTTGCTAAGAGCCATCACCTTTAGGGAGTCATTCAGAGCCGGCAGCATGGGAATGGTAGCGACACGTCCCTCCACGCTCCTGCCCATATCCGAAGGACCTATAAAGAGAATCTCTGCATTAGGAGCCACCTCGTGGAAATAATCAATCTGCTTTTCGAGCTGACGCAAATAGTTTGAAATATGCTTCTCATTGCTGACGCTCACGGCGCGGTTGCCGCCAAATTGCAATATGATCATACGGGTATCGAGCAGATCGAAGGATTGTTTCATCACAGATTTACTTAAACGGGTAAATATAGTACCCGAACTGCCTCTGAGAGGTGCGTTATCCAGAGCAATTCCGCTTTCACCATCCATGAGAAAGCCATATATTTCAGCACTGCCACTGAGAGTAATAGTGCCTTTGGATGCATACGCAGGGAGATCCCAGGTAAGTAGCGATACTCCCTGAACTGCGTTTTTGAGCACTTTACTCTCGGTTCTGATGGTATCACAGCGCAAGGAGGCTCTAAATCCCGGGGAACTGTTACCGATAAGCAGCGAAACTTTGGAAAACTTCTTGGCACGCTCCTGACAATTGGAGTTCTTTGAAACCCTGAAGCTAATGGAGGCCTCACCGGAGAGTTGAGAGAGTTGCGTCATTAACCCATAGCGATTGTGCTCTGCGCGTACGGTAGTGGAGTCACCGATGAGCGTGTAACGAGTTAAATCTCCGGTTGCGCTCTGCACCAGAGAATAGGTGGAGACACTTTGTATGGCGGGTACAAGGCCGTTACCATTGCCACCGAAGATACCCTGAAGATGCTCACGAATGATAGAGGATATACGGTCCATCTCTATCTGCGAGTCACCGTAGTGCATTATGCGATAGGTTTTATTCTCTTCCTGTGCGCATTCAAAGAGATGAAACAGAGTGTCCAGATAGGTGTAGTCATCGTTTGGAAGCCAAATGCGGTTGGGATTGGACTTGAGGAAATTCTTAAAAAATCTGAGAGTATCCTGCTGGGAACCGGAAAGCAACCTGAAGCTCTGTTCCACTTCAGAAAGCACTTTATCCACATCTACCGCCTCCTCATTGATACTTGAAGAGGCCTCCTCATAGGAAGCGAAACGGAGGGTGGTGCCACCAACCTCTATTCCGCCCTGAGGAAAAACCGCCCAAGTTAGTCCGAGAATGAGAATTACTGACAATATGAAGAGTAAAATCCTGCTCGCTTTCATCAATTTTTACTTGTAAATAATTAGTTTTTGTCTTTCACGGATAAAGTCACTCTTGAGCTTGTTCCATTTTTTGAGGTCAGATACCCTTACCCTGTGTTTCCTTGCAATGCCACTCAGGGTGTCACCATATTTAACCGTATAAATGATGGAGGTTTGCTTGCGCTCCTCCTCAGCTTGTTTCTGTTTTTTAAGCACTTCTGCCTTTCTGGCCTCAACCAAACGCTCCGTAACAGCATAAAGGGAGTCCACCTCTATTTTTTCAGCCACTTCGGTCGGAAATTTCAGCCCATAACCGGCAAGAGGCACCAGGGGATCAGACCTGAATATGGGATTTGTCTTTGAAAAATCCCTATTACTGATACCGGTAACAAGCGTTATAGCTTCAAGAGAAATCGGCCGGTCGAACCATATAGTGAAGAGCTCTTCCGACGAGAGGCTATATCCGCTTTTTTCCATCCGCTTCAGATCAGAGAGAGTCAGTGTATGGAGCAACAGGGTCGAATCTCCCGACTGAAGACAGGCGTTTAGCACAGCCGGACTGTGCAGATAGGCCGCAATCGCCATATCCCACTCTTTGTAACGCTCAAAATGCTCCTGCAAACAGCTGAGGGCCACCAGAGTGCAAAGGGTATCATCATAGCGCTGATCATGCACCGGGTCCACCCTGAGACCGTATCTTACAGCATCCAGGGCATCAAGAGCCCAGATACCGGCACGATTGCCGGGAATTGATACATTTGAGATTGCCGCCGGCAAAAATGCCAGTTCGGCAGGCATATTTCTAGAGAGCAATTCATCGGTGGTGAACTCGGAAAGTCTTTTTGCGCCATCAACGGACAAACTTCCCTCCGGAGCTGCTATAGCAGAAAAGAGCCTGAGTCCCGACATCAAAAGTGCCGTCACAACGAGGAATCTGAAAATTTGCCTTACTCTCATTGACCGTTTCAATTGAAATAAAAGGCAAAATTAACAAAAAAGTGATTGTTGCGAGCTCTTAATGGCGATTCCGCCCCATAAATATTGACAAGACCATATTGCCACCCAGCACTAATGCTGAACGGATGGGCGTCCCAGAGAAACTTTAGGCGCAAGCCGGCATCAAAACGATTTTTTGCTATATCCTTAATCATATACATTGCGGCAATGCCGGCTCCGCCTTTAAGATTATTCCATATTCCAAAATGGAAATCGACGGGAATCCCTATATAATACGAATCAAAACCCTCTTTGGTTCGGGCATCACGGCCTCCGGCAGTCATAAATGACATGCCGGTCTCTATAGTGGATTTGTAGAATGTATAACGCACCAATGCGGAAATACTCCCGCCCGGCTTAACCCCGCGGTAATTGAGCTCTGTACTGTCTAGAGCCGAAGCTCTCTCTTCAGCAAATAGAGATCTGCTGGAAACGGGCATCGTAGAGAGATGTCCTCCGATACCGATACCGAAGCTCCACTTTGCTTTGAGACGGCTCGTAGCCGCCTTGTAATCATCACCGGTAAGAATTTCCAACTGCTCCTGTGTAATAATATCCTGCACCGCAGGCATACCCGGCCTTATCTCTTCTATACCGCTACGCAGAAAATCCGCAAACTCATATTCATCATCAGTAGCCCCACGCATTCTACGAAGCACATTTTGTTCTTTGTCCATTACTATATATTGAGGAACCGCACTATCGTCACAATAGAATCTCTGTAGATCTGAACCCGGCTGTGAATCCACATCCAGTATCACCAGATTGTATTTTCTGAGCAGGAGTGAAATACTCTCCTTTTTGAACATCACATTGCGCATCCTATGACAGGGGGCACACCAGGAGGCTGTAAACATTAATAATATCGGATTATCGGGATTCTGTATAAGTTCCATCGGAACATGTTTTACCACCTCATGCGAAGGGGTTTGCGCCGAAGTCGGATGCATGGCCGCCGTAAAAAACAAGCATAATATTACAGATAATAATATATATGAAAATCTCTTCATTTTGATGCGTTTTTATTTACGAAGATATGTAAATGATTTTGATTTATAGTTTTTTTCTCTAACTTTGTAGGACTTGACGTACTAAACAACAACACTTATTTAATATGGGAAAATTTGAAATTACACTAAGAAAAAACGGAGAATTCCAATTCAATCTTAAAGCCTCCAATGGCGAGATAATTCTTACCAGCGAAGGTTACAAGACCAAGGCAGCTTGCCTCAACGGAGTTGAGTCTGTAAAGAAAAACAGCGTTGAAGAGGCGAGATATGAGAAGAAAGTAGCTTCAAACGGCAAGCCTTTCTTCAATCTCAAGGCCACCAATGGTCAGATAATTGGAAGCAGCCAGATGTACGCCTCCGAAAGGACAAGAGACAATGGCATCGCATCCGTTATGAGACATGCTCCTGAAGCTAAAATTGTAGAGCTTCTGGACTAAAAATTAGGGTGTCTGCTTCGCCGAAGGGGCAGACCATAACTAAGGCTCCCGCCGAGGGGAGGCTAAAGAGGGTCACCGGTTGGTGGCCCTCAGTTTTTAGTTATGAGTATGAAGTCAGTATGTAATATGTAGTATGTAGTATGTAGTATGTAGTGGGTAGTATGTAAGTGCGGGATGCGAATGTGGTGCGGGGTGCGAATGTAGTACGCGGTGCGGGGGTATGGATGTGGAAGTATTTGGTGAGTGACTGCGTATATGTAATAGAAAGAACTCCTTACATGAAAACATAATACACAATATAAGTTGTAGAATTGCGATAAACCTTTTCGATTTATATTCGCATAAAGTAACGGGAGGAGAGTGTGTGACACTATTTAAACAAAATACACTATCGTTACACTGCTAATAATTAAAAGTCATGTTTAGAAAATTTCATACTATTATTTGGCTGATGGCCTTACTGTCTGTTTGGTCTTGCCAGAAGATTGTAGACGACTTTAAAGGGGCAACCGTATTGTCCGAAATATCTACATCCAACGATGGTGATTTAATCTCAAAATTAACAACGAATTGGATCCCCGGACACCTGTTTAAAGATGTAAGTGAGGACTATGTCGTTTTTTCACAAATAGGATTATTAGGGATAAGCCACAAGGATGGAAAATCTACTACAGGTTATATTAATATGAGTATGGTTCCTAAAAAATATCAGGAGTATTCCGGAGAAGCCCCGTCAGAACATTATCGGGTTTCCATAAACTTGAACAAAATATCGTTTAAAGAGGATGGGGCTAGCTACTCTATAGCTGCGAAGAAGATTAAAACCCAAGTTCATTTCGATTCAGGCTCCGGTTGTATCATAATTAGAAACACCGTTCCGGCTACCGTTTCCGTTTCCGGAAAGCTTAATGCACAGGAGCAAACTACCAGGTCCGGTCTCCATCTTGTGGGAGATGTGGCAGTATCAGTAAAACTCTCCTCAAATGAAGTTATTTCACTTAAATTTACCGACCTCTACTTTAGTATAGGTATCGCTTACTATTATTGAGGTGCACCTAGAACCCCACACCGCGTAACCCGTAACACGCACCCCTATAAAGAGGGTGAGCCTGGTATGAAGCGTATCGGTTGAGTAGGGATGAAAGATTGGCCGCTTCGGGTATCAGATGGTATAGGCATAGGTGCCGACCATGCTTTTTTCACATCATTGCGCATAAAATCCTCCATATTAAACGGATCATTCGGGATAGGAACCACTTCAAAAGTTCCCGAAGCGGATTGATACAGATAATCATATAACCGGACACCGGCTGCACGCCGCAACAACAATTTTACGATGCTTTCACGGCTCGGAGCGTTGTAGTAAGGACGATTGTCTACCATGCAACTACGCTCTTCCGGCCTCCAAACACCCCGTTCATAAAAATAGGCACCCTCATAATAACCTACTGCCTGATATCCGGGCAGCGTATAATAATGCGCCCACGGAGCCTGCTCTTTGTCACCGCTGATATCGACATTGAAAGCATAACCGTAATATTTTCTCTCTTGCAGTTCCTTTTTATGACGGTAAGGCGAAGCGCTTGTTGCCTCTTCCGGCAATGTTTCTCCGGGGTGTGTTATATATTCATCAACGAGTCGCCCGAAGCCATGGCCACCGGCCTCATGATGAATCAAATCAGCCAACCTGGAATAGCTCCCAACCGCTGTTCGACAAACCGGACAAAGTGCAAGTGCCGATCCATCACCGTATTGCCAGCAAAGGCCTCCATAACGGTCAATATTGGCCAAAAGAATAAATAACGTATTTCTCATACGCTCCTCGGTCATACCGGGAATGCGCCTCGCAGCCTGAAACACCAAATTAGGATTGTCCATAGCCATGACATACGGTTCATCAAAACGGACACCAAAGGCGGTGCGTACTTTGGTGTTTTTATCACTTTCCGTAATCCCGCTTTCCGGCGAAAAAACCACAAGTTGCGCTACCCGAAAATAGGAACGATAGGTGCTGAAAGGTTCGACCGAAAAAAAGGCCTCCATGGCATCGTGCGCATCTCGATTAAAAGAACCCTGTGAGCCATAATCAATCGCGGAATAGCCATCACCCATAATAATCACTTCGTTGGGATAGGTGCCTTGCGTATGCTTCTGCAGAACCGTATAAGTGTAGTCGACTACATCCAACGGTTGTTGGATCACGGTTAAAGTCAAAGTGCGGTTACCGCATTTAACAATCACTTCCGTTTGGCGAATCCTCTTATCATTGGGCTTTGCCTGGCAGGTCAATTCTATTTCTTGCGCTTCAGGTCCAGAAAGAGGCGTAATCTGCAGCCATGTAGCATCGCTTGGTACCTCGATAGTCCACGGAACATTGCTGGAGAGACACACCTTGTGCGGAGCACCGGTATAGGCCAATTCAATGCTCGGTTCGCTCAATGTGCAAATTATCTCCTTTTGACAAGCACATAGAAAAGCCAAGAAACCAAGCCCTAGCCCCAGCAACATTATACGTTTCATAAAATTCATATGGTTTTTCTTTTGTTAGTAATCTGCTGAAGAGTGATAAACCGCCGGCACTAAATTTAAATACTTATATTTGCCCGAGTCATAATAAATATCTCATAATGAGAACTAAAATTTGTCCTCGCTGCGGCGCCTCTTTCGAATGCTATCATGACACTCCTTCGCACAACGATTGCTGGTGCACACGCCTTACCCTTTCTCCGGCCGTTTTGAAACAGTTGAACCATGAGTGGCCCGGTAAATGTCTCTGCAAAAAATGTCTGGAGGAGTTAGTCGTTGGCCTTTAACTGTTGGCTGTTAGCCTTTAACACCTACTGCTCTACCTCCCGTAACCCGAACCTCGCAACCCAACCCCTCAACCCAAACCTCGCACCAACTCACTACATACTACACACTACATACTCAAAACTCACCCCTCAACTTCCCCTACTACACACTACACACTACACACTACACACTACATACTACACACTACATACTCAAAACTCTACTTCCACCTGTCAAGGGCCTGGTATAGTCCCTGATCATTTCTCAGGCGGATATTGTATTCTGAACCTCGCAAATAATATTTTACCAAAATTTCTTCTTCCAGAAGAGGAACAATCTCCTCTTTCTTAATACGCAGCATTGTCTCCTTGTCCACCTTGATACGTGCGGAGAGAGCATCAATTTCGCTCCTATAGACCTCGTAGAGTCCGTCCTGCTTTGCCGCCTTTATCAACTGGTCAAGTGCAGACTCTGCGGAACTGCGGATATCAAATTCGCGGGTTCCGGCATAACGGATAAAGTCCTCGTACTCCTCATCGGTAAGATGAAACTCAGTGGCGGGAGCTATGGAGAGATTCTTTTTGAAATATTCGATTGCGAAATCGCCGAGAATGTCATTGTAGACGAGAGAATATGCGGGACGGCTATAGGAACTGGCCGGCACAATCAGATCAGGAGTAATACCGCCACCGTCGTAAACACTACGGCCCAGGCGTGTCTTGAACTCACGTTTCAGACTGTCGGGTACATTCCCAACACTGCCATCCTCATTGCGGTGACTATAGTCGATAGCTTGTACACATCTGCCGCTGGGAGTATAATATTTTCCTGAAGTAATCTTAACCTTACCGTCATAGAGGGTGGGCTTGATGGACTGAATAAGTCCCTTTCCGAAAGTCCTCCTTCCGGCTATGGCTCCTCTGTCCAGATCCTGAAATGCTCCGGCAACAATTTCCGAGGAAGAGGCTGAACCGCTGTCCACCATTACGAGCACCGGTATCACCGTATCAATAGGGGGAGTGGTTGTATAATACTCCTCATTCATTCTCTCTTCACGTCCCCTGGAAGAGAGTACATGAGTGCCTTCCGGCACAAATAGCGACATCAGTGATACCGCTTCTTCCATAATACCTCCACCGTTGCCTCTAAGGTCAATTACCAGGCGTTTTGCACCCTTCTCTTTCAGGGCCAGTACACTCTCCTTAAACTGGAGATGCATATTTTGAGTAAAGCCCGTCAGCGCTATATAACCGATGGAATCCCTGATAATCTCCGCATAAGCAATATCGGAAACACGGATTCTCTCACGAGTGACGGTAATAGCCACCGTATCGAGGGTACGACCTCGGATCACGGTAAAAACCACATCCGTACCGGGCTGTCCCTTCATCTTGGCGGCACTCCGGGCAGATGTTTCTCCATAGACCGATACTCCGTCGATGGCTATAATCACATCTCCGGGGACCATGCCCGCCTTTACTGCGGGAGAACCCGGATAGGGCTCGACAATCAGCACTCCGCTGTCAGGACTCTTCTTGATAAGGGAACCGATGCCTCCGTAGGCACCCGTCGTCATTATTTCAAAATCTTCTCCCTCTTCTTCCGGAATGTATGTAGTATAGGGATCGAGCGACTGGAGCATCGCTTTGATACCGATGGGTATGATTTTACCATAATCTATGGTATCAACATAAGCTTTGGAAAGCTCTTTCAGTATCGAATACTGAATCTCCATATTTTGTCCTAATTTGAAGTCGCTGGACTGCGCAAATGAGGTCACTGATACCAAAATTGCGAATGTAACCGCGATGGTTTTGAAAAATTTCATCTTCTCTCTACTGTTTTTAAAACTTTGCAAAAGTAATCATTTAATCATTTTGTTCATATCTTTGAAGTCAATTATCAGAATCATCAGGTATGGAAATAGTGTTTGCCACAGGCAATGCCAACAAACTGGCCGAGGCCCAAAGGGTATTGGGCGAGAGATTTCACCTTGTGATGCCCTCGGAACTGGGATTTAACGGGGAGCTCCCCGAAACCCACGAAACACTCTACGAAAATGCCGTTGAAAAGGCACTCTTTATCTGGAATAAATTTCAGAAAAACTGCTTTGCCGATGACACCGGACTCGAGGTGGACGCTCTTGGGGGAGCACCCGGAGTACATTCCGCACGCTATGCCGGCGAACCCAAATCTCCTCCTGACAATATAAGAAAATTGCTCAAAGAACTTGAAGGCGTACCTGCCGAAAAGCGTACTGCAAGGTTCAGGTGCGTCGTTGCGCTAATAGAGGAAGGAGTGTTGCACACCTTTGAAGGGATCTGCGAAGGCCACATCACCACCACTCTACACGGCTTTGACGGTTTCGGATATGACCCGATTTTCAGACCGCTCGGTATGAATGCCACTATGGCGGAAATCTCCCTTGAAGAGAAAAACTCCCTCTCACATAGAGGCAAAGCGATGGAAAAACTCCTATGTCACTTATCTGCAAATCCCAGGCGATAGTACTTCATATCACAAAGTACGGCGATTCGGGTCTTATAGCACACGTGCTCGACAGCAGACTCGGACGTCGCGGCATCTATTTGCGCGGCATGAAAAAGAGCAAAAACAGTGCCGTCACCGCTCACTTTCACAACCTTGCAATACTGGAGGTAGTCACTGCTGCCTCAACTAAAAGCAAACTGCTCTATCTGCGGGAATACCATCCCCTGGTTCAGCTCTACTCCATAAGGACCGATATCAGCAAAGGTGCCATCGCACTATTTGTCAGTGAAGTGATCTACCGTACTCTAAGGGAGGAGAGCGGAGACGAAGAACTCTTTGAATGGCTCAAGGGTATGATATCGACTCTGGAAGCCCTTGAGGGCAATTGCGCCAACTTTCATCTGAAATTTCTCGCCGGATTTTGCAGGCAGATGGGGTTTCTGCCTCATGACAATTGGTCGGAGCAGACTCCGTTGTTTGACATAATCTCTGCAAGATTTGTCACGCCGGACTCCTCTAACGACTCCGGATATCTCTTCTCAGAGCAGGACTCCCTGCTGCTTCACCGACTTTTGAGTGCCGACTTCAATGAAGCTATGCAAATCCCGCTAAATGCCAAGGCAAGGAACAGTTTTTGCGATCAGATGTTGAAGTATCTGAGCTATTGGCTGGAAACATCCATCAACATCCGTTCGGTAGCGGTACTTCACACTATTTTTGCATAACTTTGTTATAAATAATCGATATATGTCACTCATCAACAAAATATATCTCTCCTGTGCGCACGGGATGCTCAAGGGACTGGACCGAACCAGGAAATATCCTTTCGAGGTCCAGAAAGAGGTGTTTACAACTCTTCTGAAGGGAGGTGCGGATACCATTTTTGGCTCAGAGCACGGCTTCTCGAAGATTAGCTCGATCCAAGATTTTCAGCGTCAGGTACCGGTGCGTGACTATAATGCACTGTACCCCTATATCGAACGACTGCGTTTCGGTGAAAATTATGTGCTTTGGAATGAAAAAACCCACTTTTTTGCTAAAAGCTCGGGTACGAGTTCCGGCAAGAGCAAGTTTATCCCCATTACTCATACCAACCTACGGGAGTGTCATTACGGAGGGATGCTGCGAATGCTGGCCAATTATGTGCAACATTATCCGGACTCACGAATTTATTCCGGCAAGTCAATCACTCTGGGAGGCAGCGTAGCACCCGATTTTGGCGGCAGAAATTTCAGTGGCGACCTCTCAGCAATACTTCTGCGCAACTCACCCGCTTTGGCGGAATTATTACGAATACCGAACAAAAAAATAGCGATGATGCACGATTTCCACGAAAAGGTGGAGATTATTTGTCGCAAATACAGTAAGGCCAATGTAACAAACTTCGCCGGAGTACCCTCGTGGAACCTTATTATGCTCCGCCGCGTAATGGAGTATAACAATGTGCGTTGGCTGACTGACGTGTGGCCTAACCTGGAGTTGTTTATGCACGGAGGTATAAGTTTTGAGCCCTACAGAGCACAGTACGACGCTATTATTCCTCCCGGTTCGGTGCGTTATTTTGAGAATTACAATGCTTCCGAGGGATATTTCGCTTTTCAAGATGACCCTGAAGATAAATCTATGCTGCTCACACTCGACAACGGAGTCTTCTACGAATTCACTACTCTAAAAGAGCTCTCCGATGCAATGGAAAACGGACGACCCGTACCCACTCTTACAGTTGACGAGGTGGAGACCAATGTGCCATACGCTGTCATAATATCAACTACAGCCGGTTTGTGGCGCTATCTTATAGGCGATGTGATAACATTCACCTCGCTCACTCCCCACAAGGTGGTAATTTCCGGCAGGACCCAACTCTTCATTAATGCCTTTGGAGAAGAATTGATGATTGGCAATGCCAATACAGCCCTGGCTGCTACCTGCAAACTCCATAATGCTACTGTAAGTGACTTTACCGTTGCTCCGATCTTTATGGAAGGAGAGTCAAAAGGTGCCCACCAATGGGTGATTGAATTTGAAAATGCACCCGAAGATGTGGAGGCTTTTGCCGATACCCTGGATGAGGAGCTCTGCGCCTGCAATTCCGATTATGAGGCCAAACGCACACATACCATGACAATGGAGCGGCTCCACCTGACTGTTGTTCCCGAGGGAACATTTTATCGCTGGATGGAGTCACGCGGCAAAATCGGCGGCCAAAACA
>ERZ795056.5744-NODE-5744-length-12315-cov-6.102692_pt1 | contig 12315 bp, 7 predicted proteins | sample MGYA00375140_ERZ795056 | MGnify/ENA primary metagenome ERZ795056 (study PRJEB30185, sample SAMN05720227) | activated sludge metagenome | isolation source: Anaerobic digester | place: USA | collected 2015-03-09 ...
GGGGTCGAGGTGGCGTGTCCATGAGGCCATGTCGCGCGTCGAGTGGGTGTCGGGTGGCGTGTCCGTGAGGCCATGTCGCGCGTCGAGTGGGTGTCGGGGTGGCGTGTCCGTGAGGACAGGTTCTCGGGGTGCACGGGGTGTTCGAGCGCACCTGTCCGTGAGGCCATGTCGCGCCCGCAGGGCTGATGGGGGTCCGGCTCTCGGCGGAGGCGACCGTATCGTCCCTTGGCACAGGTGGTGGTGCACGGGGGCCGCCGGGCGGGGCGACCGAGTCAAGCGCGAGTCATATCGTTGTCGAAGCACCCGGGCAGAACAGCGAGCGCGACCTGTCTGAGCGTCGCCCCGCCCGGCGGACACCGGGCTGCGCCCGGTTGTGCGACGCTCAGCCGGACCCCCGTCGGCCCGTGCGACGTCGTTCGCGCACACGAGTCGGCGATTTCACTCGCGTATATCTTCCCAGGCTCGCGAGGATGTTCGCGAGAGTCGCCGATCAAAAAAATCAGGCGAGCATGACGGGCAAGTCGATGGTGAATTGCGAGCCGAGGCCGGGGCTGCTGACGACGAAGATGTCGCCGCCGAGCAGCTGGCACAGGCGGCGGCTGATGGTCAGGCCGAGGCCGGTGCCGCCGGCCTGGCGGGTCGTCGAGCCGTCGACTTGATGGAATGCATCGAAGACGCGGTCGGCTTGTTCGGTGGTCATGCCGATGCCGGTGTCGCGGACCTGGAAGCGGATGCGGCCGCCGAGGCGCATGGCTTCGAGGGTGACGGTGCCGTTGGCGGTGAACTTGGCGGCGTTGCTGAGGACGTTGAGCAGGACCTGGCGCAGGCGCACGGGGTCGCTGCGCATCACGCCGAGGCGGGGCGGGGGCGTGAAGACGAGGGTGTTGCGGCGGCGATGCATCGCCGGTTCGACGGTCTCGGCGACCTCGGCGAGCATGGGGCCGACCTCGAATTGTTCGGGGTGGACCTCGAGCTTGTCGGCCTCGATCTTGGAGAGGTCGAGGATGTCGCTGATGACCTCGAGCAGGTGCCGACCGGCGCGCTGGATCCTGGCGATGTCGTCGTTTTGCGGCTCGCCGCGGGCCTCGGCCTCCTCGCCGATCAGCTCGGCGTAGCCGAGGATCGCGTTCAGCGGGGTGCGCAGCTCGTGGCTCATGTTGGCGAGGAAGGTGCTCTTGGCCTGGCTGGCGGCCTCGGCGGCCAGGCGCGCCTGCTCGAGGTGGGCGTAGAGCTTGGCGTGCTCGAGGGAGATGGCGATCTGGGTGCTCAGCATCGCCAGGGTCTCGCGGCGGGCCGGCGTGAAGGCGCCGGCGGCGACGCTGTTCTCGAGGTAGAGCACGCCCTGGCCCTGGCCCTGAACCACCAGCGGCAAACACAATGCCGAGCGCGGGTGCTCGCGGGTGAGGTAGGGGTCGCGCGCGAGCAGGCCGTGGTGCTCGGGGTCGTCGAGGGCGACCGGTCGAAGGGTGCGAAACGCGAGGCGGATGGGTGCGGCCGGGACGGCGTCGCTGGCGTCGAGGCCGGCCTCGACGATCGGCGGCGCGGGGCCGTGGGCGACCGAGTGGCCGACCAGGCGCAGGCCCTGCAGCTCGTCGCTGAGGAGCAGTACGCCGCGGGTGGCACCGGCGGCGACGACGACGATGCGCAGCACGGTGCCGATCAGCTCGTCGAGGCGCAGCGCGGCGGCGAAGGCCTGTGAGGCCCGGATCACGCTGCGCAGGTCGAGGTCGGGGGCGGCCTGCTCCTCGGTGCTGACGTGTGTGGTCAGCTCGAGGTCCGCGCCGTACTCGGCGCGCAGGGCCGCGAGCTTGGCGAGCGCGCCCCAGCGCTGATAGGCGGCGAAGGACTCGCGCACGAGCAGGCGGGCGAGCTGGCCGTGGCCGTGGCGACGATGGAAGCGGGCGGCGAGCTCGCAGGCGAGGGCCTCGTGCGAGACGAAGCCGGCCGAGCGTGCGAGGGCGATCGCGCGGTCGTAGCCGGCCAGGGCGGCCGAGAGGTCGCCGGCGAGGGCGGCTCGCTCGGCGCCGATGAGCGCGGACTTGTGCGCATAGTTCTGCGGGCACGAGCTGGACCAGGCGCCGAGCGCCTCGGTGTAGGGCCTCAGCTCGTCGTCGAGGGCGGCGAGCCGCGCGGGGCGCTCGTCTTCGCTGGCGTCGGCGGCGAGGCGCAGCAGGGTGAGGGCGGCGAGGAACGCGAAGTCGGTGGTGAAGTAGAAGCCGAAGTTGCTGGCGATCGCTGTGCCGAAGCGGCCGAGGATCTCGCGGGCCTGGTCGTGGCGGTCGAAGAGCAGGGCGAGGTGGAGCTTGACGGTCGCGTACCAGCGGACGGCGAAGGTGAGGCCGCTGCGCTCGCAGCGGGCGATGAAGGCGAGGTCGTCGAAGCCGGGGTCGGCGAGGCTGTGCGGGGCCTCGGTGCGGCCGCGCAGGGCGGCGACGAATTGGCGGGCGATCGTCTGGACGGCGAGCGAGGAGGCGACGCGGGTGCGCTCCATCAGGGCGATGAAGCGGTCGGCTTGCTCGGCGACCTCGGGCAGCGGGTCACCGAGGCTGATGCGGCTGATGAGGATGTGGCTGCAGGCCGAGGACAGGTAGATGTAATCGCCGGACTCGCGGCCGTCGGCCTGGGCGGTGGCGAACTCGGCGAGCACGTCGCGCAGCGGGCGGGTGAAGTGGGCGTAGGTGGCGAAGACGAAGCGCAGGCGGCAGCGCAGGGCGGAGTTGTCGAGGCGGTCGTTGAGGCGCAGTGCGAAGCGCCCGAACTCGTCGGCCTGGGCGTACTGGCGCAGGACCGTGGCGAGGAAGTAGCCGTAGACCACGTAGGTGTAGGCGGAGATGTCGGTGTGGCCGTGCTCGATCGAGAGGCTGATCTGGCGGGTGTTGATCAGCGCGTAGAGGTCGGGGTGGGTCATGTTGGCGGGGGCCAACATGTCGGCGAGCAGCTTGAGCACGCCGCGTACGACCGGATCGGCGACGCGTGGCGCGTCGACGAGTGATGCGAGCGGCACGCGCACGAGGTGGGCCTCGATGCGCGCGAGCTCCTCGGCGACGGCCTCGCGACAGGCGGCGTCGTCCTCCGGGACCACGATGCCCGCCGCGGCCAGGCCAGTGCGACCGGCCTGCAACGCGAAGCGCGTGTTGCCCATGCTGGTGTGCAGGATGACCCGCAGGTCGACCAGCTGAAGCAGTTGTTCGGCGCCCTCGGCGAAGGGCTCGAGCTGTTCGAGCCTGGCGAGCGCGCGGTCGAAGGCGCCGCTCAGGTACTCGCACTCGGCCTGCTCGGCGTGCAGGTGGAAGCCGAGCGCGCGTCGTCGTCGTCGGGCCTCGGGGCCGAGCTGGTTGATGCCGGCGGCGAGCAGCGCGAGGGCGGTCTCGTAGGCGGCGGTGGCCTTGGCGCGGCGGGCCGCGGTGAGGTTGAGTGCGGCGAGCTCGGCCTGGTCGTCGGGGGAGAGCAGCTCGGCGCCGAGGTTGAGGTGTGAGACGACGTCGAAGAGGTGCTCGTGGAGGTTGCCCTGGGCGCGGGCGCGGACGAGCAGGCGCTGGCCGATCGCGGCGTGCCTGGCGGGGCGCAGGTCGTCGGGGATGAGGGCGTAGGCGGCCTGGCGCACGCGGTCGTGGAGGAAGCGGAGGGGGACGGCGAGCTCGAGGTCACCGGCGACGCGGGCGTGGGCGAGCAGGCGAAAGCTCGGGTCGAGGGGGATGACGAGGTCGAGGTCGATCGCTGGTTGCAGCAGGCGGGCGACCACGGCGATCTCGCTGCCGTGCACGAGGGCGAGGGTCTCGGCGTCGAAGCGGGTGCCGAGGCAGGCGGCGAGCTGCAGCACGTGCTGGGCGTCGGAGCCGAGGCGTCGCAGCTCGTCGCCCAGCAGCGCGGCGATGCTGTCGGGGATCTTTCCGGAGTCGATGGCGGAGAGGTCCCAGGTCCAGACGCCGGCGACGGGGTCGTGGCGCAGCAGCTGTTCGCGGTGCAGGAAGCGCAGGAACTCGCGCACGAACAGCGGGTTGCCGTGGGTGCGACGGACCAGCTCGCGGGCGAGCTCGCCGACGTCGTCGGTGGCGAGGGCGTCGCGCAGCAGCTCGGTGGTGTCGTCGATCGTCAGCGGGGCGAGGTGGATCTCTAGCGGGGGCGTGGGGCTGGCGCGCAGGGTGGCGAGCAATGCGGTGAGGCGATGCTCCGGGCCGAGCTCGCGGTCGCGATAGGCGCCGAGCAGCAGGAAGTGATGCGTGCCGGGGTCGGTGACGAGCGACTCGAGCAGGCGCAGCGTGGCGCTGTCGGCCCACTGCAGGTCGTCGAGGAACAGCACGAGCGGGTGCTCCTCGGCCGTGAACACGCCGATGAAGCGCTGCAGGGTCAGCTGGAGGCGGTGCTGCGCCTCGCTGCTTGGCAGCGGCGCGGGCTGGGGCTGAGGGCCGACCAGCAGCTGCACGTCGGCGACGATCTGGGCGAGCACCGGGAGGGCGGTGCCGAGGGCGTGGGCGATGCGTTCGCGCCAGGTGGCGATCTCTCGCGCGCTCAGGGTGAGCACGTGGTGGATGAGCGTGACGGCGGCGGTGATGATCGCGGAGAAGGGGACGCCGCGGTTGTACTGGTCGAACTTGCCGGCGGCGAAGAAGCCGCGGCGGGCGGTCAGCGGGCGGTGGAGCTCGAGCACCAGCGAGGACTTGCCGATGCCCGCGTAGCCGGCGACGAGGGCGAGCACGCAGGCCCCGGCGGCGACGCGGCGAAAGCCGGCCATGAGCTCGGCGTTGGCGGCTTCGCGGCCGTAGAGCTTCTCGGGCAGGCGAAAGCGCAGGGGGGCCTCGCGGCTCGGCCAGGCGCGGCCCTGCTCGAGCGCGGCGAGCAGGTCGTCGGCGTCGACGAAGCGGTCCTCGGGGTTCTTGGCGAGCAGGCGCTGGACGATCGCGTCGAGGCCGGGGTCGATGTCCGGATCGATGCGCTGCAGCGGGACCGGCATGGCGGTCATGTGCGCGTGGATCAGCTCGAGCGGGTCGGTGAACTGGAAGGGCAGGGCTCCGGCGAGCTGCTCGTAGAGCAGGACGCCGAGCGCGTAGAGGTCGCTGCGCGCGTCGATGGCCCGGTTCATGCGGCCGGTCTGCTCGGGCGCGAGGTAGGCCAGCTCGCCGCGGATGCGGGCCGGGGGCTCGACGCTCGCCTCCTCGCGCGGCAGCGCCGATGCGAGTGAGAGGTCGGTCAGCTTGAAGCTGCCGTCGTCGGCGACGAGCACCGCGCCCGGGTGCAGGTTCTTGTGCACGACGCCGGCGCGATGCAGGCCGCGCAGGGCCTTCGCCAGGCCGATGGCGAGCAGGCGGACCTCGGCGATGGTGCGCGTGTGCTCGCCGCCGGCGACCAGCGGCAGGCCGGCGAAGTGCTCATGAACGAGGACGAAGCCGTCGGCGAGGCGCTCGACGCCGAGGGGGCGCAGGAGGTTGGGGTCGGCGAGGCGGTCGGCGAGGGCGAGCTCGTGGTGGAGCTCGGCGAGGCGCAGCGGGCTGGCGAGTCGAGGACGGCGCAACAACAGCGGGGCGCTGTCCTGGCGGCGCCTCGCGCGTAGCAGCTCCCAGGTCGAGGTGCCGTACAGGACCTCGAGCGCGAGAAAGCCTTGGTTGTCGGTCGCGTCGTCGGTCACGCGGGCGCGGCCAGTGTCGCATTAACAGGGTTTGCGGGCGCGGGTCGGCGCGGCGTCCTGCGCGAGCGGCGAGGCGCGGGCGCGCGCGTGTGATTGCGGGTTCACACGACGCGGCGCTTTAGCGGGTCTCGAAGCAGGCGCGACCGGGCTTGCACGACTCGGGCACCGACAGTCCGCCATCGGGGCCGGTGATGAATTGTGTGCGCAGGCAATGATAGTGGCTCGAGCGCGAGGTGCTGAAGGCGTCGGCCGTGTCGCGGCCATAGACGTGCAGCGCCTTGGTGCGCAGGTGTTTGCATACGGGCAGGGTGGGGTCGACGACGCGCAGGAAGGTCGGCATGGTCGGTCACTCCGGGAGCGGGAGGTCGGCGGCGCGGTGCAGGGCCTCGCGCAGGAGGCCCTGGGCGAGCGGGATCTTGTAGGCGTTGTGCTTGAGTGGGCGGGCGGGCGCGAGGGCGGCCGCGGCGGCGCGGGCGAACAGGGCGGCGTCGGGTTTTTGTCCGGTCAACGCGGCCTCGGCCTCGGCGCTGCGCCACGGGACCGGGGCGACGTGGCCGAGCACGACCCGCGCGGACTTGATGACACCTGCCTCGAGAGACAGGTTGACGGCGGCCTCGGCGAGCGGCCAGTCGTGTGACTGCTTCTCCTTGGCGACGGCGTAGGCGGAGCGGGCGGCGGGGCCGGGTGCGGGCAGCAGCACGCGTACGAGCAGCTCGCCGGGCGCGAGGCTGTGCTCGCGCTTCGGGTCGGTCTTCGGGCCGACGAACAGCTCGGCGATCGGGATGATGCGCGTGGTCTCACCGGAGATCTCGATGCGGGCGTCGAGCGCGAGCAGGGCGCTGGCGAGGGTCGAGGGGTGGACGATGAAGCTCGGGCCGCCGCCGAGGATCGCGTGGTACTTGTTCTCGCCCGTGATGGCCAGGCAGGCGCTGCCGCCTTTTTTCAGGCAGCTGAGATCGGCGCTGCGGAAGTACCAGCAGCGCGGGCGCTGCAGCAGGTTGCCGCCGAGCGTGGCGAGGTTGCGGATGCCGGGCGTGGCCGCCGAGGCTGCAGCCTGGCGCAGGGCGGCGTGGCCCTTGTCGAGGTCAGCGTGCTCGGCGAGCTGCGCGAGGGTGACGAGGGCGCCGAGCTCGTGGCCGGAGTTCGTGGACTTGAGGGCGCGCAGCTGCTGGCCGAGCTCGCCTTGCAGGCTGGTGAGTTCGACAAGCTCGCTCGGGGTCTCGAGGCCCTCCTTCATGCGGTCGAGCAGGTCGACGCCGCCGGCGCGGAGCAGTCGCTGCTCGGGGCTCGCCAGCACGCGTTGCCTGGCGGCGGCGAGGGTGTGGGGGCGGATCAGGGCGAAGCTTTGCATGGGGTCAGTCCTCGCGGCGGGGGATCAGGCCGAGGGCGGCGAGGACCCGGTCGGGGGTGAGGGGCAGGTCGCGCACGGGCGCACCGATCGCGTTGTAGAGGGCGCAGGCGATCGCGGCGGCGGTGGGGATCGTGGCGGGCTCGCCGATGCCGATCGCGCCGGTGTTGTTGGCGCCGGTGTGGACCTCGGTGAAGACGATCTCGATGCCGGGGATGTCGAGGGCGCCGGCGATTTTGTAGGACTCGAGGTTGGGGTTCAGCATCACGCCGCGCTTGGTGTCCATGATGCGCTGCTCCATCAAGGCGTAGCTGGTGCCGAGGATGATGCCGCCCTGGATCTGCGAGCGACAGCTGAGCTCGTTCATGACGCGGCCGCAGTCGTGCAGGGCGAGGATCTCGGTGGCGCGAACGATGCCGGTCCAGGTGTCGACCTCGACCTCGGCGAATTGCACCCCGGCAATTTGATAGCTGTTGCCGCCCATGAACTTCATCGGGTAGGCGCCGTAGGTGTCGGGGCGCGTGCCGGTGGCGACGAGCGCCTCGCCGTCGATCTGCTTGCACAGCTCGGTGAACGAGAGGGTCTTTTTGCCGGAGGACACGCCCTGGTGGTCCCAGCGCAGGGCCTTGCCGCCGAGCTGTTTGCTTGCCAGTGCATCGAGCTGGGTCTTGACGGTCTCGGCGGCGGCGCGCACGGCCGGGGTCACGGAGGCGGTGGTCGTGCTGCCGCCGCTGCCGACGCCGGGGCCGAGCTCGCTGTCGCCGATGCGCACGCGGATGTCGGTGAGCGGGCGATGCAGGACCTCGGCGACGACCTGGGCCATGACCGTGGTGATGCCGCCGCCGATGTCCTGGAGGCCGTTGCTGACGACGATGCTGCCGTCGCGGCCGACGGTGACGGTGGCGACGACGGCCTTGCCGCGGCCGAAGTCGCCCCAGATCGACGCGGCCACGCCGACGCCGCGGCGCATTCTCGTATTGCGCTGGCGTTGATCGACGGCGAGCTTGCGGCGCTCGTCCCAGCGGAACTGTTTGCGGCCGAGCTCGAACTGCTGGCGGCGGACGGGGTGCTCGTTGTGATTGATGCGCAGCTCGAGCGGGTCCTTGCCGAGCTTGGCGGCGAGCTCGTCGAGGGCGAGCTCGATGGCGAAGGCGCCTTGCGGGTGGCCGGGGGCGCGAAAGGCGGTGCCGGGGCCGGCGTGGGTGAAGACGTCGTGGCTCTCGACGCGGATGTTGGGGCAGCGCGAGTAGACGCCGAAGGCATTGCGACCGACGCCCGCGCCGGTGCCGATGCCGGCGCTGCCGTGGGCGAGCACCTTGATCGCCGTGAGCGTGCCGTCGGCGGTGGCGCCGAGCGTGACCTGCTGCACCGAGTCCGGGCGGTTGCCGGTGCACAGGTGCTCCTCGCGGCGGTCGAGCAGCAGTGAGACGGGGGCCTTGGCGAGGCGCGCGAGCTCACCGGCGATGAAGCCCATGCGTGAGCCCGGAGCCGAGGCGCCGAACTTGGCCCCGAAGCCGCCGCCCATGAACTCGGTGATGACGTGCACGTCCTGGGGCTTGAGCGCGAACACCTCGGCGAGCTCGTCGCGCACCGAGAAGATGCCCTGGGTCGAGCACCAGGCGGTCATCTTCTTCGGGCCGTCCCAGCGCACGACGAGGCTGTGGGTCTCGAGCGCGCTGTGGGTGTGGACCTGGGTCGAGTAGGTGGCGTTGTGGCTGACCTTGGCCTGGCGCAGGCCCTTGTCGACGTCGCCTTTTTTCTGCGAGGGCGACATGCGGATGTTGCCCTTTTGGGTCGCGCCCGCGGCGACGCCGGGCTCGTCGCCCTCGGTGCTGCGCTCCTTGACGGCGGCGCGGTGGACGAGTGGGGCGTCGGCCTCCATGGCGAGGCGGGTGTCGACGACGAAGGCCTCGGGTGTGTAGGTCGCGGCGATCTCGCGAAGGGCGGCGTGGGCCTGCTGCGGGGTGCGGGCGGCCACGGCGGCGATGTCCTGACCGGCGAACAGGAGGCGATCGCCGGGCTTGGCGAGCGCGAGCACGGCGACCACGCCGGGGGCGCTCTGCGCGGGCGCGAGGTCGAGGGCGCCGAGGGTCGCGCAGGGATGGGGGGAGCGCAGCACGGCCGCGTAGAGCAGGCCGGGCAGGCGGATGTCGTGGGTGTAGTGGGCGGCGCCGCTGACCCGCGCGGCGCCGTCGATGCGCGGCTCGGGCTTGCCGACGATCTCGAGCTTCGAAGTTGCGTCCCAGGGGCGGGGTTCGCCGGTGGGCAGCTCGACCTCGATGTCGCGGAGCTGATCGGCGAAGCCGACCTTGAGTTTGACCCTCGTCGTGTCGGCCATGATTTTTTAAGCTCCCCGGGTTTTGGCCACGGAGAGGACCGCGGCCACGATGTTGGGGTAGGTGCCGCAGCGGCACAGGTTGCCGGAGATCGCCTGCTTGACGGTCGTGGCGTCGATGCGCTGGTCCTTGCGATCGAGCAGGGCCTGGCAGGACATCAACATGCCGGAGGTGCAGTAGCCGCACTGCATCGCGTCGTGATCGACGAAGGCTCGCTGTAAGACCGAGAGCTTGCCCGCGGTGGCGAGGCCCTCGACCGTGGTGACCTTGCGGTCCTCGACGTCGTGCGCGAGGGTCATGCAGCTCGGGCGCGGCACGCCGTCGACCAGCACTGTGCAGGCTCCGCAGGCGCCGCGATCGCAGACCAGCTTGCTGCCGGTGACGTCGAGGGTGTGGCGCAGGACCTCGAGCAGGGTCGCGCTCGGGGCGACCTCGACGGTCTGCGGGGCACCATTGAGGCTGAAGCGCAGCGGCGCGGGGCCGGGGCCGAGCGCGGTGCCCTCCAGCGGCGGCTCGGCGGGCGCGGCCGTGTCGTCGGCGGGGACCGGCGCGGGCGCGGGCTGGGTGGCACATCCGGCGATCAGCGTGGTCGTGCCGAGCCCCCGGAACAGGCCGCGGCGCGTGAAGCGTGGGCTATCGCTCATCGCGGCGAGGCTAACATGAAGCCCGGCGCGCCAGGAAGGTCGCGGGTGCGGCGGCGGGGGCGACGTGGGCGACGGGGGCGGCGGCTGCGACTGATCATGGGTGTCGCAGGGGTGGTCGGATGTCCCGAGGGACAGGTTGATATGGCCGAAAAGACAGGTCGTCGCAGGTCTGCGATGCTGGCGAGCGTTGGGTCCGGACTGGTCGGGGTCGCGGGCTCAGAGGTCCCTGCGGGCGGCGAGCAGGGCCTGGATGCGGGCCTCGAGGGTCTCGCGGCCCGGGCCGGCGCCGACCTGCTCGAAGTTGTGGCGGGCGATGTCGGCGGAGAGCTCGGGGTCGGACTGGATCGCCTGGCGGGCGAGGGCGGCGTATTCGGGGCCCAGGCGGGTCATCTCGGCGATGAAGCGGGCGTTGGCGGCGGCCTGCGCCTGGCGCCGGATGTGATCGAGGAGGTCCGCGCGGATGCACTGGATCACCGGGTCCGGGGTGCGACGCAGGAGCGGGACCAGGCCGTCGGGGGTCGGTGGGCGCCGCGAGTCCGGGCCGCGCAGGCCGGGGTGAAAGCCGACCATGTAGAAGCGCGGACCGGGGGGCGTGCGCGCCTCGTAGCTGTCGCGCACGGCCCGGACCAGTTCCTCGAAGGCGTCGACGTCGTGCCAGGGGTGGTCGGGTGCGCGCGGGAGCACGAAGGTCAGGAGCACGACCTCGAGCGTCGGCTGGGCGGCGCTCAGGGCCGCGACCTCGCTGGCGGCCTGGGCGGGCAGGGCCGCGTCGCCGGCGGGGTCGTCGGGGGCGTAGAACAGGGGGCGCGCGACCCGGCCCTGTTCGCGGCAGCGGCGGGCGAAGGGGCACAGGCCGAGGTCCTCGACGACCTCGAGCAGGTAGCGATCGTGGAGCGCCTGGATCAGCGCCTCGGGCGGGTCATGGCCCTGGGCAGGCATGTGGGCCGCAGTGTATCCTGACCGGCGATGCGCGGCTCTTGTTTGCTGATGCTGGGGTGGCTGGTGGTGGGGCCCGGATGCTCGCGCTACGTGGTCCAGGTCGAGGTGGAGCCGGTCGGGGCCAAGGTGAAGCTCAACGGCAAGGCCGCGCCCGGCGATCGCTGGGCGGTCGCGCAGGACTCGGGGGTGGAGCTGGTCGCCGAGTGGCCGGGCGGTCAGCGCCTGGCGACCGGGCTGATGGTCGACCGCGACATCTCGGTGGTCCTTCGCCGCGACGGAGATCGGTCGCAGGTGGTCGGGGCCCGGCAGGTGGGCGGGCAGGCCGCTGGCCCCGCGCCCGTGGCCGCGCCCGTGGAGCTGACGCCCGAGCAGAAGATGGAGAAGGCCAAGACGCTCGCGGCGGCCGGACAAAAGGCCTTCGAGCTGACGGATTACGACGTCGCCATCGCGTCCTTCAAGGAGGCCTATGAGCTGCTCGGCGACAGCCAGGACCCGAAGGCGCCGGAGATCCTGAGCAACATCCTGTACAACCTCGCGGTGGTCTATGAGCGCAGCCACGACGTGACCCCCGAGCCTGAACGCCTGCGTCGTGCCCGGGTGATGTACCGGCAATTCGATGAGCAGATGGCAGGGCTGGTCCAGGGCTGGGCCAAGTCGGCCGAACACGCCGATGTCCTCGCCCGCATCAAGGCCATCGACATCCGGCTCGTCGGTAAATAAGCGGCGCTGTCGGTAAATCGTCGGCGCCGCGTGCTCAGGCTTCCCTGGGGACAAAAACGGCCGTATCGTGTGCACGCATGCGCGCCGGGCCTGCCCGGCTGTTCAGGTGTGTCCGCCGGTCGGCGGAGGAGCGTTGATGTTCAAGAACCATCCGAAGGGTCTGCCTGTCCTGTTCTTCACCGAGATGTGGGAGCGCTTCGGCTTCTACCTGATGCTCGGCATCTTCGTGCTCTACATGGAGGCGGGGATGGACCCGGTGCTGGCCGCGAAGAGCGGGCTGGCGCTGCCGCCGACGCAGTCGAAGGACATCTACGGGACGTACATCGCGCTGGTGTATCTGACGCCGTTCATCGGCGGCTTGCTGGCGGACCGGGTGCTCGGCTATCGCCGCTCGATCATCATCGGCGGGATCTTGATGGGCCTCGGGTACTGCGGCCTGGCGATCCCGGGCTACGGGATCCACTTCTTCCTGTCGCTGCTGCTGATCATCGTCGGTAACGGCTTCTTCAAGCCGAACATCTCGACGCTGGTCGGCAACCTCTACAACGAGGAGCAGTACAAGCCCTACAAGGACGCGGGCTTCAACATCTTCTACATGGGCATCAACATCGGTGCCTTCTTCTGTAACTTCGTCGCCGCGTACCTGCGCATCAACTACGGCTGGGGCTACGCGTTCCTGGCGGCGGGCATCGGCATGTTCCTCGG
>ERZ795056.5745-NODE-5745-length-12311-cov-24.868717_pt1 | contig 12311 bp, 10 predicted proteins | sample MGYA00375140_ERZ795056 | MGnify/ENA primary metagenome ERZ795056 (study PRJEB30185, sample SAMN05720227) | activated sludge metagenome | isolation source: Anaerobic digester | place: USA | collected 2015-03-09 ...
ACCCACTGGAGCCAGCGTTTCTAAGTACCCGGTTCTCGCTGCTGGCACCGCAGCTTCAGGCCGCCCGCGCGCGCATCAAAGAGGCTGGGCTGTGGGCCCCACAAGTTCCCGCCGAGCTAGGCGGCATGGGTCTGTCGCTGCTAGAGCACGGCCTAGTCAGCGAAGCGCTGGGCAAAAGTCCGCTAGGGCACTTCGTCTTCGGCTGCCAAGCGCCCGACGCTGGCAACATCGAAGTGCTGCACAAATATGGAACCCCAGAGCAGATCGACCGCTTCCTGCTGCCTCTGTGCCGAGGCGAGATTCGCAGCTGCTTCGCCATGACCGAGCCCGACTCACCGGGCAGCAATCCCACCCAGCTGCACACCCGCGCGGTCCGCACCGGCGACGAGTTCGTCCTCGATGGTCGCAAGTGGTTTACCACTGCCGCTGATGGTGCGGCATTTGCCGTCGTGATGGCCGTCACCAATCCAGAGGCTGCCGCGCACCAGCGAGCCAGCATGCTGCTGGTCCCAACAAATACGCCGGGCTTTGAGCTGGTCCGCAACATCTCGATCATGGGCGACGCCAACGACGGCTTTGCCAGCCATGCCGAGATCAAGCTGAGCGGCTGTCGAGTCCCCGCCACCAATCTGCTTGGACCGCAGGGCGCAGGCTTTTTGATTGCGCAAGAGCGGCTCGGCCCCGGTCGCATTCACCACTGCATGCGCTGGCTGGGAATCTGCGCTCGCTCCTTTGACCTTTTGTGTCAGCGTGCGCTGTCGCGCAAGATCGACGCCACCGAGACGCTGGCCGACAAACAGCTGGTGCAGGCCATGATCGCCGAGTCACGCGCCGAGATCGACGCCGCCCGCCTGCTGGTACTACAGACCGCATGGCGCATCGATCAGGCCGGTCACGAGGGTCATGCTCCGTCGAAAGCTGCCAGCAGCCACGCCAAGGCGCACGCTGGCGCTTCAGGCTTTGCGGCAGCGCAGGAAGATGTGTCACTGATCAAATTCCACGTCGCTGGTGTCATGCAGCGAGTCGTAGATCGCGCCGTCCAGGTACACGGAGCCATGGGCATCACCAGCGACACCGTTCTTTCGTATTTTTATGCGCACGAGCGCGGCAGTCGCATCTACGACGGGCCCGACGAGGTCCACAAGCTTGCCGCCGCGCGCCGCATCCTCCGTCGCTACGCGAGGTCGTAACCGATGACCAGCCAGAGCCCACTTGACCCCAGCAGCCCGGTCCGCAGCGGTGAGGAGCTACCACTCGATTCGCTACGCGCCTACCTGCTTGCGAACTTGGCTCCGCACGCCGCAGCCTCCGCAGAGCCGCCTGCGCTGACGGTGACCCAGTTTCCCGGCGGCTACTCAAACCTGACCTATCTTGTGCGCTGGGGCGACCGCGAGCTGGTGCTGCGGCGTCCACCGTTTGGCTCCAAGGTCAAGTCCGCGCACGACATGGGCCGCGAGTTTCGCATCTTGTCCGCGCTGCGCCCCGCCTTCCCGCAAGTGCCAAACGCAGTGCTGTTCTGCACGGACGAAGCCGTCATGGGCGCGCAGTTCTATCTGATGGAGCGCATCCCCGGCGTCATCCTGCGCCGCCACATCCCCGCCGAACTGGGCCTGGGCCCAAGCGAGCTGCAGACCCTGTGCGCGGCCTTTGTCGACACGCTGGTGGCACTGCACGGCGTCGATTACGCAGCCATCGGCCTATCAGAGCTGGGCCATCCCGAGGGCTTTGTCCAGCGTCAGGTCAGCGGCTGGTCCAAGCGCTACCGCGACGCACAAACCGACGAGGTGCAGGCCATCGACGAGGTCATGACTTGGCTTGCGGCCCACCTCCCGCCCTCGCCGCCTGCGACGCTGATTCACAACGACTATAAGCTGGATAACTTGGTGCTAGACCCGCACCAGCCGACTCGCATTATCGGTGTGCTCGACTGGGAAATGGCGACGCTGGGTGACCCACTGATGGATCTGGGTACCGCGCTCTGCTACTGGGTCGAAGCGGGCGATCCGCCAGAGCTACAAGCGGCCCGCTTTGGTCCCACGACGCTACCCGGCTGCTACACCCGCGCCGAGCTGTGCGCCCGCTACGCCGAGCGCAGTGGCCGAGACCTGTCGCACGCGCTCTTTTACTACTGCTTTGGCTTGTTTAAGACGGCGGTGGTGGTGCAGCAAATCTACTATCGCTATAAGCAAGGGCTGACGCGGGACCCGCGCTTCGCTGGTCTGGGCCAGAGCTTGCGCATCCTTGCAGAGCAGGCTCGTCGGCAGCTGGACGCAGACCACCTGTAGCTAGTTCGCAAAGCCAACGCCGCTTAGTAGCGCAGCGTGTGCGACGAGGCGGCTCCAATGCGCAACACTGGCCAGCTTACGGTAAAGCGCGAGCCCACCCCAACTTCGCTGCTGACCGCGATGGTGCCGCCCATCTCGCCGATGATCTGCTTGGTGATGGCCAGCCCCAGGCCGGTGCCTTGACGCTTGGTGGTAAAAAACGGGTCGAAGATGCGTGACAGATTCTGCGACTCGATGCCGACGCCGTTGTCGCTGACTTCGATGATGGCTTGGCCGCGCACTTCGTAGACGCCGACTTTGATCTGCGCTTGGCTGCTGGTCTCGCCGCGCGCCGGCAAGGCTTGCAGCGCGTTTAGCACCAAGTTCAAGAGCACCTGGCCCACCCGCGTCGCTGAGCCGGAGACCTGCGGCGCGGCGGTCTGCTCCACCACCAGCTGCGCGCGCGAGGCCGCTTCACTGCGCACCAGCCGCAGCACCGAGCGCACCACATGCGCCAAGTCCACCGGCTGCTGCGCCACCGGCTCACTGCGCGCCGACAGGCTGATTCCCTCCACCACTTCAATCAGGCGCTGCGCACCTTCCTCCGCATCGACCAGCGCCGCATCCATCTCACGCAGCTCGGCGACCACTTTGTCGAGCGCTTTGCCACTCTCCAGCTCCACGAGCAGGTCGGGAATGGCGCGGCGCGCATAGCGTACGTTTTGACTGACCACCGACAGCGGCGTCCGCAGCTCATGACCAATGCTGGCGGTGAGCACGCCCAAGGCGTAGATCCGCTCGGCTTCTCCAATGCGCAGCTGCAGGCGCTGCACGGTCGTGCTTAGGCGATAGCGCTCGACGGCATCACGCACGGTTGCAAGCAGCTCATCAGCGTTCCAGGGCTTGTGCAGATAGCGACTGACATGCCCCCGGTTAATGGCCGAGATCGCCGCCGACAAATCCGAGTACGCCGTCACCAACATCCGCACCGTATCTGGATGCGCCGCGCGGACCTTTTCACACAGGTCGATGCCACTCATGCCGGGCATGCGCTGATCGGCGATCAGCACGGCCACATCGCGCAGCTGCACCAGCAGCTTCAGCGCATCTTCGCCGCTACGCGCGGTCACGACTTCGTACAGCGGCTCTACCATGGCGCGAAAGGCGAGCAAGTTCGCCCGATCGTCGTCGACGTACAGAACCACTGCCCGCTGCTCTGTAGTTGGACTTAGCGTCTGCGTTAGCGAAGCAGCCCCCAAAGAACCCGCATCTGCCGTCGCTGTAGCACTGGCCGCTGGCTCAGGCGCAGCCGCGCTTCCTGAGGTTGCAGACATCACCACGGGTGGCTGCGCAGCTTTGCTGGCTGCAGCTGGCGGACCCGCAGGTCGCTTCTTTCCGTCGCTTTGTGGCGTGTTGCTCACACGACGACTCCTTGCCGGCCTGCATCCTGCGGCAGGCTGGTCTGACTAGGCGGTGTCACCGAGCCGCTGTGCGCCATGCTAACGGGCAGCTCGACAACAAACTCGGTGCCTCTGCCAACTTCACTAAAAACCCGCATGGTGCCACCGTGAGCGCTGACGATCTGTCGAGACAGATAAAGCCCAAGCCCCGTGCCTTCGCCGGGTGGCCGGGTGGTAAAAAACGGGTCAAAGATGCGCTCTCGATGCTCCAGCGGAATCCCCATGCCTTCGTCGCGGATGCTGAGCGTTAGTAAGTCGCCGCTGCGCTCGCTAAGCGTGACAAAGATCTGCCCGCCCTGCGGACTGGCGCGCACCGCATTGTCGAGCAGGTTCAAAAACACCTGATTCAGCTGCCGAGGCCGCGCGATGATGGGCCGCTCGGTCTGGTAGTCGCGCACGACGGTCAGACCCCCGGCGCGCAGCCGATCCGCCAGCAGTCGCAAGGTGATCTCAACGCCTTTGTGTAGCTCGAACATCGATAGGCCTTCACCGTCTGCAGGTCGAGCGTGCTCCGTCAGCGCAGTGGTGATCTCGGCGATGCGCGTGACGCACTCTTCGATCATTTCTAGCACCTCGGCTTGCAGGGCTGGGGAAATCTCGGTGCGCTTGCGTAGGGCCGCGGCGCCAGTACTGATGGCGTTGAGCGGATTTTTGATCTCGTGCGCCACTCCAGCAGCCAGCGTCCCGACCGCGGCCAGGCGTGCGGCGTTTGCCACCTGCGCCGTCAGTCGCCGCAGCTTCAGCTGCACCGACACCCGCATCAGCAGCTCACGCGGCGAGAACGGCTTTACCAAATAGTCATCCGCGCCGTGCGTAAAGCCTTCCATCGTCTCGTCGATGCCCGAGCGCGCCGTGAGCAAGATCACCGGCACCGTCCGCGTGCGCAGGTCGGCTTTGATCTCGCGACACAGCTCGATGCCGGAAAGATGCGGCATCATCACGTCGGTGACGACCAGATCAGGCAGGCGGTTGCGCGTGGCTTCCAGCGCCGCTTTGCCATCGGCCACCGACTCCACTTGGTAATACGGCGACAGGAGATCGTTTAGGAACTTGCGCAGATCCGGGTTGTCCTCGGCCACCAGGATGTGCGCGCGACCATGCGCCGAGACCGGTAGCAGCGTCGGAATCGACTGACTCGAGTTGCTGCGACCCGGCGGATCTAGGCGCTGATCCAGCGCTCCTTCGACGTGCAGCAGCGCCGGGTTTTGCGCGGTAGTAGGCCGCACCTCAGCCGAGCGATGCGCGTTCTCAGCCTCAATCACGTCGTCGCGAAGATGCTCGGAGCCGGTCTGCAGTCGCACCGTAAAGCGCGCGCCCGCGCCAGCCTTGCTCTCGACGCGTACCGTGCCGCCGTGTAGCTCGATCAGCTCTTTGACCAACGCCAGGCCGATGCCGGCGCCGCCTTGCTTGCGACCGGGTGACTCAACGCGGCGGAAGCGCTCAAAGATATACGGCTGCTCACTCTCGGGAATGCCGGGGCCGGTGTCAGCGACGGCAATCTCGACGCCGCCTTTTTCGTACCGCAGCTGCACGGCAATCATGCCGCCCCGCTCGGTAAACTTTACGGCGTTGCCAAGAAGATTGGTCAGCACCACCTCCAGCTTCTCGCTGTCCCCCAACAGCGGTCCCGGCGCAGGACCGTCAGGCAGATCCAGCTTCAGCTTTAGGCCCATGCTATCGACGGCAGGCTGAAATGCGGCGACCACGCTCTCGACGATCTGCTTGCAGTCCAGGGTTGCGACGCGCAGTCGCAGCTGCCCCGCTTCCAGGCGCGCCAAGTCGAGGAGGCCGTCAATCAAGCGATGCAGTCGCAGAGCGTTGCGCAGTACGACCTCGAGCGTGTTGCGACTGCCTTCGGGCAGAGTGCTGCGCGACAGCAGCTCTTCAATCGGTGCCGAGATCAGCGCCAGCGGCGTCCGCAGCTCATGCGAGATGTTGGTGAAAAACAGGTTCTTCAGACGGTCCAGCTCGCGAATCCGCTCCAGCGAGGCTTGCAGCTCGGTACTGGCCTGGGCCAGCGCGGTGCGGGCTTCGTACTCACGTAGCGCCAGTCGGTAGCGCATGGCATTGGCAGCCACCGCGATGATGCCCGTCAGCACCAGGAAATACAGGTTGTTGGCGAAGTCGCCGTAGATGCTCGGGCCTTGCCACAGCGCCGGACCCAGCCACTCGCCGAGGATCGCCAGACAGACCCAAAACGCCTGCCGACCGCTCCACACCGGAATCACGCCCGCCGCCAGCATGCACAGGTTGAGCCCGGCGTAATACGGCGAGCTAACCTGCCCGCCTAGGCGCACCAGCATCAGCTCGATCGAGCCCGCGCACGCCACCATCACCAGCCCACCCAGCACCGAGCTATACCGATGCAGCGCCGGAATGTGCGACAGGCCCAGCGTCGCCAGCGCGAGCACCGCGGCCAGCATCCGCAGCGCCAAGAACTCCAGCACGTGCGGCCTGTTGGTCATGTAGTCCAGGCCCACACCAGCGGGCATCAGCCACGCCGCCAGAATGCAGGTCAGCCGCACTGCGGCCAGGTTCTGCTCTGCGATGTGCGCGCGGAATCCTGAGTTCATCTCTCGATGGCAAGGAACAAGTTGACCCCAAGAGGCTCAGCTTCCACGTAGGCAGCGCGCGGCGTCGGGGTCAGCATCCTGGCCTTGTCCAGAAGCTGGCTGCGCGAGCGGTGGATCAGAAACCAGTCGAGGAAATATTCCATGAAGTAGCGCGTGGGATTGGACACATCGACATTGCCAACCAGGACTTTTCCCGACGGAGCAATGGCACCATAAATCGCAGAAAGCAGCGCCGCAAAGCTGCGGTCTGACAGGTAGTCAAAAAGGCCCGCGCTGTAGATCAAGTCGCGCTCGCCCAGCGTCTGCAGCAGCGAGCCGCCACACAGCAGCCGTCGCACCGACTCGCGAATCAGATGCACGCGGGCTCCGGTGCGCTGCGCCAGGGGCGTCAGCTTGCGCTCGCAGTAGGCGATGGCGCGACCGTCCTGATCTACCAGTGCGATATCTAAGTGCGGACCGAGTGCGGGCTCACTCTCCAGCAGCGCTTCGATCTCGCGCGCGGGACCACAGCCGATGCTGGCAATACGCGCAATGCGACCTTCGGCCATGGCGGCGTGGGTCGTGGCCAGCATGCGCTCGGTCAGAAAGCCGATGCGGTTGATGTTGGCGCGGGCGGCAGTCTCGGTGACGGCGCACTGATTGACGACTTTGCCAAACAGGCTGGCCCCTTCGGCTTGCTGCGCCCGATACAGCATGTTCATCATCTCGTAGTCACCGGCGTAGCCCAGCGGCTTGGTCTGCGCCCGACGCAGCAGCGGCGACGCCGAGAACAGCCCTGACAAGTGATGCTGCGCATAGGCGCGATGAACGGCGTGCTCTTCCTCGGTCAGTGCGGCCAGAATTTGCATCATCGCGTGGGACGCTTGATGGACCCGCTCGACGATGCGCGGCCCCACTTCGGCCAGGTACTGCGAGCAGATCTGGTCGTGTGTGTACAGGTCCTCGCTCTGCAGCGCCGCCTCTTCGCGGTCCAAAAAGACCCGCATCCGCTCCAGGTAGTTGCGCAGGTCCGAGACCCACTCCTTAAACTGCGGCAGGATGCGTCGGCTGTCGGCAATTCGCTCAATCTCATCCAGCCGCGCCGAGAAGCCGTAGCGCGTCTGACGCTCGTACAGAAGCGGCAGATCGACGACGCCCTTGATCAGCTGCAGCCCCAGCAGGAGGTCGTCCCCATCCAGCCGCTGATGACGCACGACCGCATCGGAGTGACAGACCACCTCACCGCTGGCCAGTGCGACGTGTACGCCCAGCAGCCAGTCGTCGACCTGCACCTCACCGGCGCGCCCGGTCGCCACCGCCCCCGGAAGCCGAATCTGCAGGCCGCCCATCGAGAGGTTGTCGCACGTACCGCTCACCACCTGCAGTCGCGGATGCCACGCAGTCAGCTGAATCGGGCCGACGCCAAACTCAGACGCTTGGTGGCGCAGCGCCCGAAGCCGATGGGCGCGAAGAGGCGCCTTTTGCTCAGTAGCTACGGCCACAGCCGACATCGTCACAGCCCCAATAGTTGCGTCAGTGCGTTTAAGTCCAGCGGCTTATGCAGACAAGCAACCGCGCCTGCCTGTTTAAATGCCGCAGCCAGCTCGTCGTCGAGCCGACCGGTTAGTGCAATCACAGCAATCTCGGCGGTGCTGGGGTTTTCGCGGATCTTGCGACAGACCTGCACTCCGTCCATCCCCGGCATCATCGCATCCAGCAGCACAGCGTCCGGCTTATCGGTACCAATCTTGAGCAGCCCCTCGACGGGACCTTCCGCGATATCGACCTCCAGCTCGGTGAACTGCTGCTTCAGTGCCCGCTTGGTCGAGCGCAGAAACATCAAGTCATCGTCGATAAGCAGCATCCGCTTGGCCTGCGGTAGCAGCGACCGCGGCACCGGCATCTGGTGGCTGCGCAGAAACTCGACCAGCGCTGCTGGCTCGACTCGACGGTGGCCACCTGGAGTACGAAACGCCGGCAACATGCCTTTGTCGATCCACGACAGCACCGTGGAAGGACTGACCCCAATTAGGTCCGCGACTGCGTGCGACGTAAGAAACGCATTTGTCATAGTCATTACGAGATAGACCGCCCTTTTCGATCCTGCCCGGCCCTTCCCCAAGCTGTCAAGCACGGCCCGAGGCAGGTGTCAGCGCTGCGCTCCATTAACAGGGCCCTGCAGCACGCGAGTTCTCTTCGTTTACGCTCAACATGGCTTTTCGGGAAAGTATCACTAGTGAGCATTGTGCTCCAAATTACCCAAACATTGTACCGAGCAAACTTGGCGTTTTGTGGTCTCAAGTTTTCTCGCTAGACGCTACCAACGGGCCTAGCTAGGATGCAGCACCTGCAGTCCTTGCCGACGGAGAACTTATGCGCCGCTTGTTTCTGTTCACGCTCCTTCTTCCTTCTTTGAGCTGGCTTTTGTGGGCTTCATGCGAATCCGACAACTACCGAGATGTGCTGCCGCTGCGCTCGTTTGATGCCGGCTCTAAAGACGGTGGTGGTTACATCGCTCCGGACTTGGCCACGCCGCAGGACATGACCAAGCCACCAGTGATGGACATGGCAGTACAGCCGGACCTGACGGTTGTACCCGATGGGAGTGGAGGCACCGACGGTGCCGCAGCCACCGACGCCGGAAATGATCTGTCATAGATAAGCGCCCCACTCGGTCAGCTGGCAGCGTCAGGCGCTTCGTCGCTGGGCGCTGCCTCAGTTCCAGCCCGACTGGCGATGACTACCCCCGCTGCCAGGTCAGCAAAGCCAGCGCCGAGATCAAGAAATCAAGCACGATCACAGCGAGCGAAGACGCCACCACCGCCCGTGTCGTGGCCCAGCCGACTCCCTCTGAGCCGCCTTGGGTGCGAAAGCCACAGTAGCCAGCCACCGTCGGAATCGCGGCTCCGTAAGCCAGGCACTTTAGGACCGCTGTCAGGACATCGCCGGGCAGCAGCTTGGAAAAATCGACAAAGACGCCAAAGCTCACGTGGAAGGTCTGATACGCCGTCAGTGAGCCCAGGCCAATCGCCGAGCAGACACCAAACACCGTCAGCAACAGCGTCATCAGCAGCGAGGCCAAAAAGCGCGGCACCAGCAGGTACTCGACGGGCTGGACGCCGCACATACGCAGCGCATCTACCTGCTCGGTGACGACCATCGAGCCGACCTCGGCAGCGATACCTGCGCCGACTCGGGTCGCCAGCATCAGCGCGGTTAGCGACGGTCCGAACTCATGGACCAGGATCTTGATGAACTCGGCCCCGACCTGCGACAGATCGCCGGTGACTCGGTTTATCTGCAGGCAGGTCTGAAACACCAGCACCATGCCCAAAAAGCCCAGCGTCACCATCACAAACAGCAGCGAGCGATTGCCCACTTGATAAAGCTGACGCCACAGCTCTCCCGGTGCCCGCCGCGAGCGTAGCGCGCCTCGTAGCAGCTGCGCGCACATCGTCAAGAACTCGACGGTAGCCTGGCGCAATAAGCGACCGTAACCGAGCGCGAGGGATTGTCCGCTTTTCACCGCAGCACCAGCGTCAAGATGTCATCCGAGATCATGATCGTCAGCGCCGCCGCCACCACGGCATCATTGACAGCTCGCCCGACCCCGACGGCACCGCCCTTGACCGACAGCCCGAAGTGACAGCTGGTTAGCGCGATCGAGAAGCCAAAAAATACGCCCTTGATCAGACCCACCAGCAAGTCCCACAGCTTCACGTTGTCCAGCAGCGAGATTAGAAACGATGAAAACTCGACGCCGAGCAGGAGCTTGCCAAACACCATGCCGCCCAGGACTGCGATGACATCCCCGAGGAGAAGCAGGCAGAACATCGCCACCATCATCGCCAGCACGCGCGGCACAATCAAAAACGGAATCGGATCGATCGCCAGCGAGCGCAGACCGTCGACCTGCTCGGTGACGACCATGGTGCCCAGTTCGGCGGCGTTGTTGGCACCGACTCGGCCCGAGAACATCAGGCCAATTAGGACCGGGCCCACCTCGCGAAACACGGCAAAGCCTGCGCCCCAGCCGAGGAGGCCATAGGCCTGAAAGCGCCGCACAAAAATCCCCGACTGAATGACCATGATGCCGCCGGTAAACAGCGCCGTCAGCGCCACGATCGGCACCGACACCCAGCCGGTCTTGTACAAGCTGACCATAAGCTGCCGACCATCCACGCGCCCGCGAAACAGCGACGACAGGACGTAGCCTAGCAGCATCACCATGCCGCCAGCCTCGCGACATAGACGCAACGCCAGGCTGCCCAGGGCCCGTACTCCTGAGAGCACAAGCTCCAGCGCGGCTGCAGCGACGCGGGTCATAGCGGACCCTCTAGCTCGCCACGTACGAACTGACGCACCACCGGATCGTCGCTGTCCGCAATTTGCGCTGAGGGTCCATCGTAACGAAGCCGCCCCTTGTAAAGCATCAGGACGCGCGGCGCAAAGCGCAGCAGTGCTGGCAAGTCGCTAGAGACCAGCAGGATCGTGGCCCCGGTCAGCTCGCGCTCGCGACACAAGAGATCGTAAACCTTGGCCGTGGTCACGGGATCTAGCCCGGCGGTGGGCTCGTCGTAAAAGAGGATCGGCGGCCTGGTCACCACCGCGCGCGCCAGCGCCACTCGCTTGCGCTGCCCACCCGAGAGTTGCGACGGCATCTTGTGCGCATGCTGCGCCAGACCGACGCCACGCAGCGCTTCTTGCGCGCGCGTCATGACCTCTTCATGCGTCGTTGCTTCGCTGTGGCGCTGCACCCGCTGCACCAGCGGAAAGGCCACATTTTCCAGCACACTCAGCGAGTCAAACAGCGCGTTGTTTTGAAACAGCATGCCGATGCTGCTCTGGACTCGCATTAGCTCGCTCGGCGAGGCCGTCTGCAGATCCACGCCATCCACCGATACCGTTCCCGCATCGGGCCGCACCAGCCCGCACAGGATCTTCAGCAGCAAGCTCTTACCGCCCGCGCCCGGACCACACAAGCCGCAGGTCTCCCCAGCGCGCAGCTCAAGATCCAGCTGGTCGAGGATGGGAGGCCGATTCAAGCTCTGTGACAGCTTGGCAATGGCGCGCAGGACGATCACGGCGCGCAGCATATACCAGCTAACCCGCAATCTTGCGGTCTACGGTTTGCTGGCGCGCTGCCTCAAAATGCCCAGCTGGGTCCGCAGCCGTAGCGCGGCTTGCCAGAACCTTGACAGCTGTGGAAATTCCACCACCTCGACTCACCGCTGTGCAGCGACGATACCGCGCACGAAACCACAGGATGGCATAACCCTTGCCAGACAATGACGGAAGTAGCATCACCGGCGCGCTGCCCGTTACCTCCGCGCGTCAGCTAAAAACCCCAGAGCACCCCTCGCATGATGACCACCGGGCCCTTTTCGCGACTGCTTGGCATGACGGCTTTTCGCCGCCTGGCTCTGCCATCGCGATGGCGACAGCTGTGGAAGCCGCTGGCTGCAGGTCTGGCGCTGCTGTTTTTGATGGCTGATGACGGCATCGGCAAAGACGAGTTTCAGTGCGAAGTCGCCGTCGTACATCTTGCCGACTGCTGCCCAGACTTTCCGGCCAAGGCGCTGTTCTGCGTGAGCGATGGCTGTGATCGCGCATCCACCCCCGACCTCAGTGAAGAGCGCGCAACCTGCCTGCGCGAAAAGACCTGCGACGAGTTGCTCGCCTTGGGCGCGTGTGACATCTCGCGCTGGGAGCGTGTGCCCAGCTGCATCAAGCACTGCAGTCAGTACATTCCGCCATGTCAGTAGCCCGCCACTTGGTCCTCATCGGTCTGATGACAGCGACGGCGCTGGGCCTGCCATTTGCTGCCGGTGCTGCAGCGCTTCCTCCCGCAACTGAGCCGCCAGCCCCTATCGTAACGGAGTCACACCCCGCAAGTGCAGCCGTCACTGCCAGCGAGCAGTCGAGCGATGACTCCAGCGTGCTGGCACCTGCGATTGTCGACGGCCCGGTGAATCCTCGTCGCACGCACTGGTTTGTCCGCACCTCGCTTGGGTTTGCTTATCGGTGGGCGTTTG
>ERZ795056.5749-NODE-5749-length-12310-cov-4.869033_pt1 | contig 12310 bp, 14 predicted proteins | sample MGYA00375140_ERZ795056 | MGnify/ENA primary metagenome ERZ795056 (study PRJEB30185, sample SAMN05720227) | activated sludge metagenome | isolation source: Anaerobic digester | place: USA | collected 2015-03-09 ...
GGCGGGGGCGCTCGTCATCGAGAAGCTGATTAAGAAGAAGATCGAGATTGAGCCCATCGAACTCGACGACGAGCGCCCCCGCCGGGAGCACCGGCCCGAGCGCGTGCGCTCCGAGGTGGAGGATGAAGTGCCCGAGGTTGCGTCTGCTGCGCCCCGCACTGCCTTGCCGCGTGCGCCGCAGCGCGATCGCGGCGAGCCCGGTCGCAAACCTTCCATGGATCCGTTTTTCGACCGGCCCTACGAACCCAGCGCCACGGCCACTCCAGCGTGGGAGGCTGCTGCACCTGCGGTCAGTCTGTCGTCGCGTGCGACCTCTCCCAACATCAAGCCCAAGCGTCGCGTCGCGGCCCTGTTCGGCGAAAAGGTGTCTTCCGATCAGGACGAGTGAGCGTCAGTGCTTGTCGACCTCTTCGGTTCAGGCGAGCAGGGAAAAAACGGCGGGCGTGTCAGAGGGGATCTCGATGCTCCGTGCCTTCCAGCCCGAGACGGTGTCGGTGCGACTCCACCCCTGTTCCAGGGTCAGGCCGCAACTCACCGACAGGCGTGTGGCGCCCGACAGCGCGCTCAGCAGTGCTGCCAGCAGCGCGGCATTGCGGTAGGGCGTTTCGATCATCAGCTGGGTCTGCTGCGTCTTGCGTGACAGCGCCTCCAGTTCACGGATTCGCGTGAGACGCGCGGCCGAATCGACAGGAAGGTAGCCGACGAAGGCGAAGCTCTGCCCGTTGAGGCCGCTGGCGGCCAGCGCCAGCATCAATGAGCTCGGACCGGAAAGCGCTTCGACGCGCACGTTCAGCACATGAGCTGCCTGCACCAGGGCTGCACCTGGATCGGCGACCGCTGGCAGGCCCGCCTCGGAGATCAAACCCATGTCCTGACCTGCGATTGCGGGCGCCAGCAAGGCGCCGAGGTTTGCAGCGGGGGTCTGGGGCGCCCCCTTGTTCGAGCGGGGCAGTTCGACGATGGAGATCGCCTGCAGTGCCTGCGAAAGCGGTACCACTTCATTCACACGCTTCAGGAACGCTCGGGTGGTCTTGGCGTTCTCCGCCACCCAGCAGGGGAGGCGGGCGGCGATGCGTAGCACTTCCAGCGGCAGGACCTCTTGCAGGTCTGGCTGGCCGGATGCCCCCTCTGCGTGGGCGGCGACGCCGAAATCCAGGGTGTTCGGCACCAGATACAGCTTCCCGCTCATCTGCCAACCGCGCGATCGACAGTGCCCAGGGGGTCGAGCCCGGCGCGTCGCAGCAGCGAGCAGGTGCGGATCAGCGGCAGCCCGATCAGGGCGGTGGGGTCGTCGGACTCGACCGCCTGCAGCAGTGCGATGCCGAGTGCCTCCGATTTGGCGCTGCCGGCGCAGTCGTAAGGCTGTTCGGCCTGCAGGTAGCGCTCGATCTCGTCATGGGTTAACGATCGGAATTTCACGCTCACCCTGGCGAGGTCGCTCTCCTCGAAACCTCGAGCGGAACAGACGACCGCCACCGCGGTATGGAAGATGACCTGGCGTCCGCTCATCGCGCGCAGTTGCTCCGTGGCGTACCGGTGACTTCCGGGCTTGCCAACCGCCACGCCGTCGAGCTCTGCGACCTGATCCGATCCGATCACCACGGAATCGGGATGCAGCTGGGCCACCGCGCGGGCCTTGGTCATCGCCAGGCGAGTTGCCAGGTGTTCGGGGAGCTCCGCGACGCGTGCCGCTTCGTCCACGTTCGGTGCGACCACCTGGAACGGAATCCGCAAGCGGGCCAGCAACTTCCGACGATAGATCGAGGTCGATCCGAGGATCAGCGGTGGTGTCGTGTGCATCGGCGCGCATTGTCCCATCGGCCGTTGCATCCGGCGCCGCAGCGGTCGGCAACCTAAAATCGCCGCATGGAGATCCGTCAGTTCGATCCGCGCAGCGTGGATGTCGCTGCCTTTGCGAAGCAGGGCGGTGACGAGTCCGGGTCCTGCGCCCTGGTCCTGCTGGATCGCCTGTGCGACGAGGCCCATTCCGATGCGAAGCCCGTCGCGGATGATCTGATGCACTGGCGAGCCACGGGAGAAATGCGATCACAGCGCGGCGCCGAGCCTCAGGTCTGGCTCCATCTCGAGGGTCGGGCTCGGCTGGCCCTGGTTTGTCAGCGCTGCCTGCAGTCGGTGGAAACGCAATTGCATGCGCGTCGAAGTTTCCAGTTTGTCGCCGGCGAGGATCAGGCCGCTGCGATCGATGCGGATAGCGAGGACGATGTGTTGGCGCTCACACGGGCGCTCGACCTGATCGGATTGATCGAGGACGAGCTGTTGCTTGCACTTCCCCTGGTGCCGCGCCACGATGTTTGTCCACAGCCGCTGAAGGTGCAAGATGATGCCGATCCGTTCGAGGAGCGCGCCCACCCGTTCGCCGCACTGGGCAGCCTCAAGCGAAAGCTGCCCCCCAGCTGACCTTCCATCCTGATATACTCGTGGGCTTTTCAGCAGGCGTTGTTCTCGTGGATTCGTCCGGATCAAGCGCCTGCGGACCCTCTTTGAGAGGTCTGTCCCGGAGTGGTTCGCCACCGGACGCCACCACCAACGATTGCGGAGAATGAAATGGCTGTTCAGCAAAACAAGAAGTCGCCTTCCAAGCGCGGCATGCACCGTTCACACAACGCGCTGAACACGCCGGGAACTGCCATCGAGCCGACCACCGGTGAGTCGCATCTGCGCCACCACATCAGCCCCAACGGCTTTTACCGTGGGCGCAAGGTTCTCAAGACCAAAGCCGACGCGTGAGCGTTTGACGCCTAGATGATCGCCAGCGCAGCCGCACGGCCGCGCACCCGGCGATGATCCGTTGCGACCGATGGCCCGGCCCCTGCAAATCAGCGATGCCGGGCTTTTGCATTTCTGTTCCGGTCCGGTGGGCGAGCCGAACGCCTGCGCTGGCCTGAGCAAGGCCCCCAGACCATGACCCACGACGTCCTGCGCAGACCGATACGCCTGGCCATCGACTGCATGGGCGGAGATCACGGCCCATCGGTGGTGCTGCCGGCCTGCGAATCCTTTCTGGCGCATCAGCCTCGTGCGGAACTGCTGCTGGTCGGACGGCCCGAAGCGCTCGATGCTGCGCGCGCATGGCCGCGCTGCACCTTTATCGAGGCCACCGAAGTCGTCGAGATGGACGATGCAATAGAGGTGGCCTTGCGGCGCAAGAAGCAGTCGTCGATGCGACTGGCCGTCAACCTCGTGAAGCCTGACGAGTTTGGCGTGTCGGCCGCGGATGCGTGCGTATCCGCCGGCAATACGGGGGCGCTGATGGCGGTGTCCCGGTATGTGCTGAAGACGCTCGAAGGCATCGATCGCCCGGCCATTGCCAGCGTCATGCCGAACCAGAAGGATGGCTACACCACGGTGCTCGATCTGGGCGCCAATGTCGACTGCACTGCTGAGCACCTCCTGCAATTCGCGGTGATGGGAAGTGCATTGGTGGCCGCCGTCGAAGGCAAGGAGCAGCCCAGCGTCGGCTTGCTGAATATCGGCGCCGAAGCGATCAAGGGCAGCGACACCATCAAGCAGGCGGGCGAGTTGCTGCGCGCCGCTGCGGCCAGCGGGCACCTCAATTTCCACGGCAATGTCGAAGGCAACGACATCTTCCGTGGTACGGCCGATATCGTCGTCTGCGACGGATTCGTCGGCAATGTGGCGTTGAAGACCGCGGAAGGGCTGGCATCGATGCTCTCGAGCTTCATCAAGCAGGAGTTCACGCGCAACGCCTTCACCCGGATGGCGGCGCTGGTTGCGATGCCGGTCTTGAACCGCTTCAAGGCCCGGGTCGATCACAGGCACTACAACGGCGCGGCTCTGCTCGGGCTTCGCGGCTTGGTGTTCAAGAGCCACGGATCGGCCGATGCGTTTGCGTTCGAGCAGGCGCTGAACCGGGCTTATGATGCGGCCCGCAACGGTTTGCTGGACAAGGTCCACGACCGCATCCGCGATACCTTGCAGGCCATGCCGGTTGCAGCGACCCCCGGTGAGAACGAAAACACGAAGATGATTGCGTCCAGCCAACTCGCATGAACGGCCCCGCTTCGAACGCAGTCATTCCGACTGGCCGTTATTCACGTATTGCCGGAACCGGCGGATATCTGCCCGCCCAGCGACTCACGAATGCCGCGCTGGTGGATCGACTGGCTTCCCGCGGTGTCGAGACGTCAGATGACTGGATCGTCGAGCGCACCGGGATCCGAGCGCGGCATTTCGCGGCCGAGGGTGAGTCGTGCAGCGATCTGGCGCTGGCTGCGGCGAGGCGTGCGATCGAAGCTGCCGGCTGCGATGCCGCATCGATCGACCTGATCATCGTCGCCACCTCGACGCCTGACATGGTTTTTCCGTCCACGGCCTGCATCGTGCAGCAGAAGCTCGGTGTGTCCGGCTGTCCTGCTTTCGATGTGCAGGCGGTGTGCTCCGGCTTCGTCTACGGACTGACGCTCGCCGACTCGATGATCCGGGTCGGCGCGGCCCACAGGGCGCTGGTGATCGGGGCTGAAGTGTTTTCCCGCATTCTTGATTTCAACGATCGAACCACTTGCGTGCTGTTCGGTGACGGCGCTGGCGCAGTCATCCTGGAGGCCAGTGACACGCCCGGCATCATTGCCAGCGAACTGCACGCGGATGGCAGGTTCGTCGACATCCTCTGTACGCCAGGCAGCGTTTCCGGTGGGCAGGTTCGAGGCGACCCTACATTGAAGATGGACGGGCAAGCGGTGTTCAAGCTCGCCGTCGGAGTGCTCGACGAGGTGGCGCGTGCGGTCCTGATCAAGGCCGGACGCACCGAGGCTGACATCGACTGGTTGATTCCTCACCAAGCCAACATCCGCATCATGCAAAGCACGGCGCGCAAGCTCAAGCTGTCGATGGACAAGGTGGTTGTCACCGTGGCCGATCATGGCAACACGTCTGCAGCATCGATCCCTCTTGCGCTGGATGTCGCGGTGCGCAGCGGACGCATCGCCCGCGGAGATACCGTGATGCTCGAAGGCGTCGGTGGCGGCTTCACGTGGGGTGCCGTCCTGCTCGATTTCTGAACCTGCGGCTCATCGCTGCAACACTGACCCCTTTCAATCTCGATGACTTCGTTTGCCTTTCTTTTCCCTGGCCAGGGTTCCCAGGCCGTGGGCATGCTCGACGCCTGGGGCGACCATCCGGCCGTGATCCAGACACTGACCGAGGCATCGGATGCCCTGGGCATCGACGTCGGTCGCCTGGTGCGCGAGGGGCCCAAGGAACAGCTGGACCTGACAACCAACACGCAGCCCGTCATGCTCACTGCGGGAATTGCCTGCTATCGCGCCTGGATCGCAGAAGCCGGCCGTGTCCCTGATGCCTTGGCCGGGCATTCGCTCGGTGAGTACAGCGCGCTGGTGGCGGCCGGTGCGTTGACCCTGACCGATGCCCTGCCGCTGGTGCGCTTTCGTGCGCAGGCAATGCAGGAGGCTGTGCCCGTCGGCGCCGGCGCGATGGCGGCGATCCTCGGGCTTGAGGCGCAGGTCGTTCGCGACGGCTGTGCCGAAGTTGCGCAGGCGAGCGGTGAGGTGGTCGAAGCAGCCAATTTCAATGATCCGAAACAGACCGTGATCTCCGGCTCCCAGGCGGGCGTCGCGAAGGCCTGCGAGTTGCTGAAGGCGGCGGGAGCCAAGCGGACCCTGCTGTTGCCCGTCTCCGCACCGTTTCATTGCAGCCTGATGAAGCCGGCTGCCGAGCGCCTGAAGAGCAAACTGGCTTCGGTGAGCCTCAACGCTCCCGCCGTGCCGGTGGTGAACAACATCGACGTTCGCGTCGAATCCGACCCCGGCAGGATTCGTGATGCGCTGTACCGGCAGGCTTTCGGGCCGGTGCGCTGGTTCGAGACCGTGCAGGCCCTTCGTGCGCTGGGCATCGGTCTGCTGGTCGAATGCGGGCCGGGCAAGGTGCTCGCCGGCATGGTCAAGCGCATCGATTCCACCGCCGAGTCAGGCGCCGTCTTCGACCCGGCTTCTCTGGCAGAAGTGCGGGGGTTGCTGGCATGACGGCAGAAGCAGTGACGCCACAGGTCGCGCTGGTCACAGGCGCGTCGCGTGGCATCGGCCGTGCCATCGCGCTGGAACTGGCGCGGCGCGGCTTGATCGTGATCGGCACGGCAACTACCGACTCGGGCGCTCAGGCCATCGCAGCGGCGTTGGCGGGCTACTCCGACTGCCGTGGCGTCTGTCTCGATGTCAACGACAGCGCAGGCATCGATGCGACGCTCGACACCATCCTCAAGGCGCACGGCGCCCTGCATGTGCTGGTGAACAACGCCGGCATCACCCGCGACAACCTGTCGATGCGCATGAAGGATGCCGATTGGGACGCTGTGATCGACACCAACCTGAGCGCCGTGTTCCGGTTGTGCCGTGCGGTGATTCGCCCCATGGTGAAGCAGCGCGGTGGCCGCATCATCAACATCACCTCGGTCGTCGGCGCGAGCGGCAATGCCGGTCAGGCCAATTACGCAGCGGCCAAGGCGGGCGTGGCTGGCATGACTCGCTCACTTGCGCGTGAACTGGGAAGCCGGGGCATCACCGTCAACTGCGTCGCCCCCGGCTTCATCGCCACCGACATGACCGATGCATTGTCAGCGTCTCAGAAAGAGGCCCTGCTCACGCAGATTCCGCTGGGCCGGCTCGGCCGAGTCGATGATGTGGCACAGGCGGTCGCCTTCCTGGCCTCCGATGCAGCGGCCTACATCACCGGCACCGAGTTGCACGTCAACGGCGGAATGTTCATGACCTGATCCCGTCCTGCCAACCCCACTTTTGTCAACCCGGACCTGCCCGGCCGGCTGAAGCGCGTATCGCCTGGAACGAAGCGGTGCAACCTTTAGAATCCCGGGCTGTTTAAGACAACACTCCTGGAGGAGTCATGAGCGATATCGAATCCCGTGTCAAGAAAATCATCGCCGAACAATTGGGCGTGCCCGAATCTGACGTGTCCAACGAGAAGGCCTTTGTTGCTGATCTGGGCGCCGATTCGCTCGACACGGTGGAACTGGTGATGGCCCTCGAAGACGAGTTCGGCATCGAGATTCCTGACGAAGAGGCCGAGAAGATCACCACCGTGCAGCTCGCGATCGATTACGCGCTGAAGCACCAGAAGGCTTGAAGCTCAGCCTTCGTCGCATGCATTTCCGTCAGCATCTTTCGATCGAGACAGCCTGTGTATCGACAGACCGGGCTGTCCCATCCCAGGGGGTCCGATGAGCCGTCGGCGTGTGGTGGTCACAGGCCTGGGGATGATCAGCCCCGTGGGCAACTCGGTCGTCGATGCCTGGTCCAACGTGCTGGCCGGTCGGTCGGGCATTGCCGACATAACCCGGTTTGACGCATCGGGATTCGCCTGCCGCTTCGCCGGTGAAGTGAAGAATTTCAACGTCGAGGACTTCTTCCCGGCCAAGGAAGCCCGGCACATGGACGTGTTCATGCAGTACGGCATGGCAGCGTCCATTCAGGCCGTGCGCGATTCAGGCCTGAAGACCAATGACGAATTGAGCGAGGAGGAGGCCGAGCGAATCGGTTGCATCGTCGGGTCGGGCATCGGCGGCTTGCCGCTGATCGAGGACACGCACGCCGAACTCACGGCCCGCGGCCCACGCCGCATCTCTCCCTTCTTTGTGCCCGCTTCGATCATCAACATGATCTCGGGCCACCTGTCGATCAAGTTCGGTTTCCAGGGACCCAACCTGGCGATCGTGACGGCGTGCACTACGGGTCTGCATTGCATTGGGCAGGCTGGCAGGATGATCGAGTGCGGTGATGCCGATGTGATGGTGGCTGGTGGCGCCGAGGCGACCGTGTCGCCGCTGGGTGTCGGCGGATTTGCCGCCGCCCGAGCTCTGTCGACCCGCAATGACGACCCGGCTACCGCATCGCGACCCTGGGATCGTGACCGCGATGGCTTCGTGCTCGGCGAAGGTGCGGGCGCCATGGTGCTCGAGGAGTACGAGCACGCCAAGCGTCGCGGCGCCAACATCTATGCCGAATTGATTGGTTTCGGCATGGGAGCCGACGCGCACCACATGACGGCCCCGAGCGTGGATGGCCCGAAGCGCTCGATGCGTGCAGCTCTGCGCAATGCCGGCGTCAATGCCGAGCAGGTCCAGTACCTCAACGCCCATGGCACTTCAACGCCGCTGGGCGATGTGAACGAAACCAACGCCATCAAGCTGGCCTTCGGCGACCATGCCCACAAGCTGGTGGTCAGTTCGACCAAATCGATGACCGGACACCTGCTCGGTGGGGCCGGTGGCGTGGAGTCGGTTTTCACTGTTCTGGCGGTTCGCAATCAGGTAGCGCCCCCGACCATCAATATCTTCAACCAGGATCCCGACTGTGATCTTGACTATTGCGCAAACACGGCGCGGGACATGAAGATCGATCTGGCAGTCAAGAACAACTTCGGTTTCGGCGGGACGAACGGCACGCTTGTCTTCAAGCGTGTCTGAAGACGAGCCGTGGCGCCCGGTATGCAAGCGGCGCCACCGGTTCAGGTGCTTGTTCAGAGCTTTGGCGCCTGGAACGGCTTGTTGATTTCCTTGAGCATCGCAGCCCTGGGGGTTTCCGGTGGCTGGTTTATCGGGCACGGCGATGTTCTGCCTGCCTGGGTTGCGGTGGTGATGGTTGCGGCATTGTCTTTCGCGCTGGTCGGGGCATGGACATCCCGTCGGAGTCATCCATTCCGATTGCGCTGGGATTCGCAGCGCTGGTATCTCACCGAAGGTCAGATACCAGCGGATGAAGCCGGTCCGTTGCATGTGCAGGTGATGCTCGACGCAGGGAACTGGCTGCTGCTGAGGATCGTGCCGGAGGATCGCTCCAGCCCGCTGGCGGCTCGTTGGCTACCGGTGCAGCGGAGAGGCATCCCAGATCAGTGGCACGCTCTGCGCTGTGCGGTATATTGCCCGCGCCTCAAATTGACCCGTCCCAGCAGCCTCGACGGCCCCATCCGCATTGAATGACCGAATGAATGCCCCCGATGCCGACGCGCCGCTGATAGAACGCGTCAAGCAGGGCGATGTCAGAGCGTTCGAAATGCTCGTGGTCAAGTACCAGCGGCGAATCGAGCGGCTCATTGGACGCATGGTCAGGGACGTGGACCTCGTGCCCGACATCGCACAGGAAACCTTCATTCGCGCGTACCGAGCCATCCCGCAGTTCCGGGGTGAAAGCGCCTTCTACACCTGGCTCTACCGCATCGCGGTCAATACGGCCAAGAAATCTCTGGGCGAACTCAAGCGGGATTTGCTGGTGACCGAGTCGGCGCGCGCCTCCCGCGACGACGAAGATGAAACTTCCCGTACCGAGAACGAACTAACCGACGGCGAGACGCCCGAGTCGCTCTTGGCGAGCAAGGAAGTGGCGATGACGGTCAACGCTGCCATCGAAGCCCTGTCGGAGGACCTCCGGCAGGCGATCACGCTGCGCGAGATCGAAGGACTGAGCTACGAAGAGATTGCTGAATTGATGAATTGCCCCATCGGCACCGTGCGCTCCCGCATCTTCCGGGCGCGGGAAGCCATCGCGTTGCGTCTGAGGCCGCTGCTTGACACTCGCCTGGGCGAGCGATGGTGACCGCGGGAACTGGCGAGTGGCGTGCTGCCAGTGGAGCGTGGGGCGTGAACATGGGTGAAATGGGAGATTGACATGACAAACGAGCCGGATTCCAGCGACGATGCGGCAACTGCTCGGCGGCAGGACATGTCTGCACTTGTCGACGGCGAACTCGCCGCCGAAGGCGTGCAACGGCTTTGCGCTGCGTGGCGCAGCGAACCGTCCTCCCGCGAGGCGTGGCATGCCTACAGCCTCATCGGCGACGTCATGCGTTCGGAGGATCTGGCCTCCGCTGCGGCGCACGATGAGCGTTTTCTGCGCGATTTCCGCCAGCGCCTGTCAGACGAGCCTGTGGTGCTCGCGCCCCAACCGGCCAGCGCACCCCGATATGCAAGTGCCCCTGCTGCCACGCGACGATCCGGCATACGTTCCTGGCGTGCGCCGGCAGCCGTGGCTGCAGGTCTGATGGTCGTGGTCGGCGCGATGGTGACCACCCAGGCTCCTGACCAGCCGACGGTCGACTCCGCTTCAATGGCTGCGGTACCGGCCGGCCGTGCATCAGGCCTGGTCCCGGCGCCCCAGTTGGCGGGGTTGACTCCTCAAGCTGAAGTGACTCCAGCGACTACCGAACTGGTCTTCGACGGGCAGGTGATACGGGACCCTCGACTGGATCGATACCTGCTTGCTCACAAGCAGTTCTCCGGAAGCTCGGTACTCGGAGCGCCTTCGGGTTTCCTTCGCAACGCCGTTGCTGAAGTTCCTGCCCGCTGACGTGTTGAAGTCGCATTCCTCTCGCCGAGGCAGTTCCTGGGGCTCGGTCTTCTGGGGTGTCTGGCTGGTGCTCGCCTGTGAGTTGCCCGCCAACGCATCTCCGGGGACCGCCGTCGAGCCGCGCGAGGTTCGTGAATGGTTGATGCGGATACACAACGCGGCCAGTCAACGGAATTTTCAGGGGACGTTCGTGGTCAGTTCTCCTGGAGTGGTCTCCAGCGCGCGCATTTCCCATTTTCATGAAGGCGCCGACCAGTTCGAGCGCATCGAGCCTCTGGAGGGGCAGGCTCGGCAGGTGCTCCGCCACAACGGAATCGTGCACACCGTCTGGCCCGGCGAGAAGGTCGCCCTGATCGAACAGCGAGAGGTGCTCAACTCGTTCCCTTCGCTGTTGCTGGATGGTGACGACCGGATCACCGATGTCTATGAAGTACAAGCCCAGAAGGGCGAGCGTGTGGCAGGCCACGATGCGAATGTGCTGACGCTGAAGCCTCGTGACGAGTACCGCTACGCCTACCGGCTGTGGGCCGAGCGGGAAAGCGGGCTCTTGCTGCGGGTCGAAGTCCTGAATGCCCTGGGCGAGGTGCTCGAGGTGTCTGCGTTCTCGGACGTGGTCATTGGCGTGCGTGCACAGCCAGAGATCGTGCTGCAGCCCATGCGCAAGCTCGCCGGTTACCGAGTGATCAAGCCGGCTTTGCAGGCCACCGCCCTGGATGCGGAAGGTTGGGAGTTGCGCCGGACGGTTGCAGGATTCAGGCAACTGAGTTGCGTGCGGCGACCGCTTGAAGTGTTTCACGCGCCTGACGTGAAGACCGGCGCGGCCGCAGCGTCGCAGCCGGTTCAGGCCGTTCAGACGATCTTTTCCGACGGGATCACGTACGTCTCCATCTTCATCGAGCCGTTCAACGCGGACCGTCATTCCCGCCCGGTGATCACCGTGGTCGGAGCGACGCAGACCATGATGAGTCGGCGCGGCGACCACTGGGTGACGGTGGTCGGCGACGTGCCCGCCGTGACGCTGCGCGCGTTCACGAACGCACTCGATCGCAGGAAGTAGCGCATCTTTTCCTACGTCGCCGCCAGGCCGGCGGATCTCTTTTCCATTTTTCCATCGCAAGAGTCCCGATCATGCAAACGCCACTGCAAACGACCAGACTGATGAGCCCGCTCTACAGGGCGCCCCTGCGAAAGGGATGGCATGCATGGTTGAGTGGTTGCGTGCTTGCCGTGGTCCTCGCACTGGCCCTCGCGCCCGTCCCGGCGCGTGCCCAGGCCCTGCCCGATTTTTCCAGCCTGGTTGAATCCGTCGGACCCGCCGTGGTCAACATCCGCACGACGGAAAAGGCGCGTCCATCGCGTGGAAACGGGGCTCCGGAGATGGACGAAGACATGCTCGAGTTCTTCCGCCGATTCGGCGTGCCGATTCCCGGGCAGCCACAGACCCCCAGGCGCAATCCTCAGCAGCCGCCGCAGCAACAGCCGCCACAACAGCAGTCGCCTCAGCAGGACAGCGAGCCTCAGCAGCGCGGCGTGGGCTCGGGGTTCATCCTCAGTGCCGACGGCTACGTCATGACCAATGCGCACGTGGTCGATGGCGCCGAGGAAGTGTTCGTCACGCTCACCGACAAGCGCGAATTCAAGGCACGCGTCATCGGTGCCGACAAGCGAACCGACGTTGCCCTGGTGAAGATCGAGGCCACGAGCCTGCCAGCCGTGAAGCTGGGTGATGTGAGCCGACTCAAGGTCGGTGAATGGGTCATTGCCATTGGCTCCCCGTTCGGGCTGGAGAACACCGTCACCGCCGGAATCGTCAGCGCCAAGGCGCGCGACACCGGCGATTTCCTGCCCTTCATCCAGACCGACGTGGCGATCAACCCCGGCAACTCCGGCGGTCCGCTGATCAACATGCGCGGCGAGGTGATCGGGATCAACTCGCAGATCTACAGCAGATCAGGCGGTTT
>ERZ795056.5754-NODE-5754-length-12306-cov-4.110930_pt1 | contig 12306 bp, 11 predicted proteins | sample MGYA00375140_ERZ795056 | MGnify/ENA primary metagenome ERZ795056 (study PRJEB30185, sample SAMN05720227) | activated sludge metagenome | isolation source: Anaerobic digester | place: USA | collected 2015-03-09 ...
ATCGTACGCGCCTGTACCACACCCGGTACGGCTCCATTATCGGTGGGTGTCAAACCCCATGCGGCCAATAGCTCCACCGCGTCGCCGATGAGGGCGATGGCTTTGCAGTGCCGGAAGGCATCGCTCACGAAGTCTTTCGCGTCGGGCAATTTCAGCCACGTAGCCTTGCCGCCTACCACGGCCACGGCATCGAACAATACGGATGCGGTGGTCATCAACGCGTGATCGACCGGCACGCTCTGTTGGCCTGATGTAAGCATACGGTGCATGGGTGCGATGATCTTCACACTAGCTCCTTCACCCTCCAGGAACTTCTTCAATGATGCAGCCTCCGAGCAACCTGCATCCGTGGCGAGAACGGCAACGCGTCTAGTGCGCACGGAACGGACTGTGTTCGCCATGCTCAGCGCTGCGGAATGTTCCAGCAGCACATCTTCATGGTAGGGTTGCACATCGTCCGCGTCGGTGTCTGCGGGGATGCTTCTGTTCAATGGCTTGTCCACTTCGGGCACTTCTATGCCGAATGCTTCGGCCACACGAGCGGCGAGGTCGGCATCCACGTAGGCCAGTTGACCGATCACGCGTTCTCGCACGGCGGGTACTTCCAATTTACCGAGTTCGAAACGTAACGCATTCACCAAGTGGTTCTGTTCAGGCACGCTCTGGCTGCGGTAGAAGAGCGTGGCTTGGCTGTAGTGGTCTTGGAACTTGGTGCTTTTACCGCGCACCTTCACACCTTCCACCGGTTCCGGGAACGAGGTGAAGCCCCCCTCTTTCATCATGGCTTGGTAAGGGCAACCGCCGCCTAGTGAATTGGGTTCGTAGTTGACGCGACCCTTGTTGATCGTTTGGCGCATGTGGCCGTCGCGTTGGTGATTGTGTACCGGGGCGATCGGACGGTTGATCGGCAGCTCATTGAAGTTCGCACTTCCGAGGCGGGATAGTTGGGTATCCGTGTAACTGAACAAGCGGCCTTGCAAGAGCGGGTCGTTGCTGAAATCGATCCCCGGCACTAAATGGGCAGGATGGAACGCTACCTGTTCCGTTTCTGCGAAGAAATCATCGGGGTTCCGATCAAGCGTGAGCTTGCCGATACGTTGGACGGGCACGAGTTCTTCAGGGATCAGTTTGGTGGGGTCCAGAAGGTCAAAGGGGAATTCGTTTTCGTCTTGCTCCTCAACGATCTGCACGCCGAGCTCCCATTCGGGGAAGTCGCCGTTCTCGATGGCTTCCCACAGATCGCGGCGATGGAAATCGGGGTCCTTCCCATTCACTTTCGTGGCTTCGTCCCACACGAGGGAATGCACGCCCAACAGCGGTTTCCAATGGAATTTCACGAAACTTCCTTCGCCTTTTTCGTTCACGAACCGGAAGGTGTGTACGCCGAAGCCTTCCATCATGCGGTAGCTACGCGGAATGGCGCGATCGCTCATGGCCCACATGATCATGTGCATGCTTTCCGGCATCAACGAGATGAAGTCCCAGAACGTGTCGTGCGCGCTAGCGGCTTGTGGCATCTCATGGTGCGGTTCGGGTTTCACGGCGTGAACGAGATCCGGGAATTTGATGGCATCCTGGATGAAGAATACCGGGATGTTATTGCCCACCAGGTCGTAGATCCCTTCATCGGTATAGAATTTCACCGCGAACCCACGTGCATCGCGGGCAAGGTCCGCACTTCCTCTGGAACCCGCTACGGTGCTGAAGCGAACGAATACCGGCGTGCGTCGTGCAGGGTCGTTGAGGAATCCCGCTTTCGTCACCGAGCGCATGGACTTGTAGACCTGGAAGAAGCCATGTGCTCCTGAACCACGTGCGTGAACGGCCCGTTCTGGTATGCGCTCATGATCGAAATGGGTGATCTTCTCGCGCAGCAGATGATCTTCAAGCAGCGTAGGACCACGCAGCCCTGCTTTCAGGCTGTTCTGGTCGTCGTTGATGGGCAAACCTTGGTTGCTGGTGAGCAGTTGGCCGTCCGCATCACTGGTGTTCCCAAGCAGGTCCTCCTGTTTGGCGCTGATGCTGGTCGGCTTGGTGTTGGTGGGTTTTCGTGTGGGAGAGGAGCGTTTGGCCATGGTGATCGTGTTGGTGGTGCCCTATGCGATCCTGTGCCAAGAAGGAAGTGGTTTCGGACGGATGGCCCCCTATCGCGAACACGCGAAGGATCGAACGCTTGAGCTTCGGAAGCAGGTAACACCCATGCCCATGGATCGGGGAGTGCGATACCCAGGTTCCCGGTCGCGCGGGTATTGATTTCACACGCTTCACCTGGATCGGACCCTGTTCCGAGATGAATGGCAGAGGCACGTAGGTTGATGAGCTACAAGCACGAACCTTAAAACCACATCATCATGCTACGTTGGGTACTCACTTTCCTGATCATCGCGCTCATTGCCGGGGTGTTCGGCTTCACAGGCATCGCGGCTGGTGCGGCGGAGATCGCCAAGATCATCTTCTACATTTTCCTGGTGTTGCTCGTTGTCTCATTGATCTTCGGCGGGGTTATTTGGAAGAAGATCAGTTGAACATGCTCTGATCCACGGACCAGTTCGCGGATCAAATGTGTTGAAGCCTTGCTGTCGTGTGTCTCGTTCCCGCTCTGGATCGTTCACGAGGCCGGGTTTCGTCTTCCGTACGTCCTGAAGCACCCGTTTCGGCCGGCCGTACAAGATGCCTTGTTCCGCAGCGTACGTGGCATCGACCATCCAGGTGAAGCTTCTGTGCCGAATGCTGAGCCTGTTCTATCGGGTTCGATGCTTGAAGGTTCCGGACTGGTAGTGGCATTCAAATGGTATGAGGTTCCATACATCGATCCCAGAGGAGCCATGACCTATCAGGAATACGAACAACTGAGCGGCCCGGAGCAACTGTACACGGTGAGCCGAACGGGGGTAATGCTGATGCACCGGCATACCAAGGAAGGCACGCACGTCCATTACCGTATGCGCAACTTTATCGTGGAGGTGCTGTTCGTTGGAGATAGTGGTACTTCGATCGAGATCACCTCCTTCACCATGGGCTATTCGCGCTTCTTGGAACTTTTGTGCCTGCTCCCCGCAGCCTCCCTACGGTCCATTTGCGCACGCGGAGAAGCGTCCCGGCATTCATTCCAGTGGAACTGACAGGTCGCACACTTCCATGAGCCGTTGTACAGGCCGACGAAGATCCTATGCCGAGTGCCTTAGTGTGGATGCAAAGACTGGCGCCCTACCATTCGGTGGGGCGTTCTTCGAGGAAGATGCACCGAGCGGCGCGAAATGTCAGAAAGAGATGGATGTGGTGATCTCGCAACGGCCCGGATCTAGAGGAACACGCTGATGGTGTAGCTGGGCCGTTCGCTGTCTTCTTCGCTGGCATCCCGCGCGATCAATTGCGTGAAACGATCCGAGACGTGGCTGAAGATGGCTACGACATGCAGGTTCTCATGGCTGAAATGGACATGGCTCGTGCGTTCAAGCCCGTGTTCCGTGTAGGCCACGCCCGCACCGCGAAGGCCCTCCCAGAAAGCCATCATACGGTCGTCGAAGGCCGTGCGCAGATCGTGTATGATGCAAGGAGCGGTCTCTGGCAAGGCGAAGGTGTTGTTCTGCGAGATCATAGCGAGTGGTCAAGAGGGTGGTTACCGCGAGTGAATGGATGGTCGGGTGAGTTGAAGGCGTTATGCAGGTCTCGCACGCGGTTGTGGGCGGTGTGATGCCACCGGAGGAAGCATGGCCGGATACGGGATCTCGTCCGGAGCATAGCGTACCGCACGAATGCGGAGCAAAGCATCATGATCACGATAGGATGGGGTAGTGATGGATCGTTGCATGGCTTGTTCTTTAAGTGGTTCTCGTCAACGAATGTGCCATTACAGGACGTATGACGTAGCGGTCTACCCCGTGGGACACGGAACTGTTGTGGAGCGTTCGGGCCGGGTAAAGATCTCGCCAATGGGGAGATCCATGCACGCGCGGCACGTAAAGGATGGTGGCGTTCGTGCTGCGGCTTGTGTTTGCACGGATCGTGCGATGGTATTGGACCGATACACCCGATCATGAACCACCTGGACAACCAATATCTCACATTGAGCAACGCCGTTGATGATCTGCGCGAACAAGGATATACCGATGAGCTGACCTTGACCGAGGATGGCCTCTTCAACAATGCTGCACAGCTGGACCCCAGTGAGTTCGCCATTGATTCCTTTCATCGCTTTGAAGGTCCCAGCGATCCGGCGGACATGAGCATCGTTTATGCCATCAGTTCCGAGAACTTAGGTCTAAAGGGGTTGCTCGTGGGAGACTATGGCTCTAACGCACAAGACTTCATCCACCGCATGGTGCAGCCTTTGCCCGCTCACGAGCACGAAGGGAACGTACGTCCGGTGCAGCCAGCGCCAGCAGGTACGAACGTGAAGGGCTGAGCACCGAACGATCCCATCCGAGTTTCGAGCTTGCGTGTTGATAATAGCGTCAGCGCGGGTTGTTCGGTGAAGGCTTCATCGTTCAACACATACTACAGGGCGTGTTCAGTTTTGCCCCACTCGTCCCATAGGAAGGATCCTTTCCTCGATCTGTGCGCGGTTGAATTCGGTGCATCATGTTCGGTGACCCACACATGGAAATAGTATGTTGATCTGGATCGGGGAACATAGCGGACGGTTTGTGCATCAATCGCCCACCAAACCCGTGACTTGAGATGTCGCCGGATCGGAGGGGTCGTTCACAAAACGCTTAGCACCAGTTCATTCGGTCCGGATATCGCGCTCACAGAAATGGCGGCGCACACCTTGCTTCAAGAAAACCGAACAGAACATTATCTAACCGAAGAAGCCATGTCAACGCAGAACAAACCTACCGGACCGAACGGCCCAACTTCAACTCCGAACAACCCAACGAAAGGGAACACCCCGGAGCAGCGTCCATCCGAAGTGCCACAACCGGCCACGCCCCGTAAAGGCGCCGAGGAAACGCAGATGGGCAAAGAGGGCAGCCCTGTCACAAGCACGGATAAGAATCTTCGGGATCTTGATCGTAACACGCGCGGCAATGACGAGCCGACCGTTGAAAGTGACCTTGCTGTAGAAGATGATTCTTCGAGCCAGGGTGTGACGAACGACCAGCAAGAGCAGAACAAGCAGACGCGCGATGTACGCGACCCGAAAGGGACCGCTGTTAGGCCTTGAGCATGATCCCTGATGCGAAGAACCCGGATCCATCGATCCGGGTTCTTTTGTTTTCGGCTATTGTGAGAACGGAACGAGAAGGCCGTAATGGTCTGGTAGGAAGGCAGAACAGCGGACCAATTCTGATCCGCTGTTCCATACCGGGGCACTTCCACCAAAAAGTACCGTCCAGTTCATCTTTCCGGTTCCAAGGCTGGTCGATGTGCAACACAATCGCGCTGCCATCGGTCGAATTGCTCTGCGGTCAGGATGTTGCGCACTTCCCCCAGTACGGTGGAGCCATCCGCGTTGGAAATGATATTGCCTTGCTGTTCAGCGTTGCTCGCTGCACATTCTTCCTTGCAGGCCTCTTGCACCCGTTTCATGCGCTCCAGCTGATCGGTGGTGAGCACCAAACTGGCCCAAACATCGGGGCCGCTCTCCAAGAGGCAGAGTTGGAACGATCGGCTTGTCAGCGTATCACCAATGCTCTGCGCATTGGAACCGAAAGGCATTGATATCGAAAGAACAAATACGGGGAAGAGCGCGTTCATGAAGGTGTGGTTGATGTTGCAGTGTGCCAACTACGTGCCGCGATGATTCCTCAATTGGCTAGCTGCAATGCTGTGCGGAACTTCCTCACATGGGGCCATATCGCCCAGTTGTTCCTGTTGGCCGAGCAGCGGGGTCGGTGGCACGGTTCTACGCCACGTGTACCGGATAATGCGGGATCTTCTCTTCATAGCTGGTGTGATGCTCGTGGCGGTTGTCCTATCCGTTATCTTCTTCGGGTACGATTCCATCGACCAGGCCCTGTTCTTCACCATCGTTGGTGCGGTTCTTTTCACCTTGGGAAAGGGTTGGTTCGAAGGGGCACGGAAGGCACGGCAGGAAAAGGAATTGGCGGAATGAACGGTGGTCACCAGACCGCGCCGGCATCCTCTTCCTCTTCCAGCATCTCTTGTACAGGTGCGGGTAACAGACCCAGGAGATCAAAGCCAGTGCTGTTCTCGATATCGTCAACGCTCACGCGGTAGTCGTACCATTCCAGGCTGGTCGCGTTCTGTGTGTTCGGAATGTCCACGGCGATAACACGTGCTCCATCGGTCGTGATGCGTTGCAGGTCGTTGGTCCCTTCGGGGATCACCACCATCACTTTCCAATAGCGTGCTGGCACGGCTATGGCCCCGCCCGCAATGCTTGTGGCATACCCTTGCGAGCCCGTTCCGCCTTCGCCATATCCACCCGCGATGATGTACAGCTCATTATCGTCCGCAGCAAGGTCCCGCGCGAAGCTCTCCATGTTCGCCCAGGTCTGTTGGTTCATCTGCGGAGCTTGTGGAACGATGTTGCCCATACGGAAGGTGATGGCATTGTCCACATCGGAGCCATCGCGGTCCTCGCTGGGGCAGAGGTGTCCACGGTCGAAACCGGTATTGGTGTAGTTGCCTGTCCAAGCCGCGAAATAGCCCGATGGTATCAACAGGTCGGGCTCGAAACAATCGCAGCGTTCAGCAAGGCCTCGCCAGGCCATGCTCAAGTGCCAGCTCACCCAGTTGGCCTGACCGCGGCTGTTGTCATACGCGAAGGCATACTGCGGATGCACGATCAGGTGGTTGTTCATCGCCACCACGCTGCTTATGGCGCCGCTGGGGTTGCCCAAGGCCATGTTATCGTCGCGGCTGTTGGTGCTTGCTGGTGGAGGTGCAGGCGGCAGCGGTTCCACCACTTCTTCCTGGCAAGCCGCAAAGAAGAGCAGTGTGGCCGGGAGCAGCCAACGGCATACGCAATGTGAACGCACGTGTACGGGAGAGGTACGGCGGGCAGGTTGAACGGGAGAGGAAGGGAACCTGCTTCACACAAGGCGAAGCGGGTGCAAGTTCTGTTCAAGCGAGCACGATAGCAAGTAGAGGATGTATGCTCTGCATGAATGTTCTGTGAAGTTAACCTATAGGGTGATGTGCCGAAGTAACCGAATGTTGTGGATCCCATGACGTTCATGCCTGTTAGAACCAAGTCCGCGAACAGAAGGATTTTTGGCGCTCTTCTGCTCGATTGCGATATGTTCGTTGCATGCGATGCTTCTCGGCGGCGGCCGCTTTCTTGTTCGCACCACTGTTGTTCGCACAGACCACCGGGGTTTTAAGTGGCCGGGTGTTGAACGGAGCAGCGGCACCGCTTCCTGACGCCACCGTTCAAGCCGTTCTCCCAGACACGCAGTACACCACGGTGAGCGGCAGCGATGGCACCTTCCGGTTCGCAGCGCTTCCCACGGGCTTGTACTTGATACGCGCAAGTCATGTCGGGCACACTGCTGAGGAACACGCCGAGGTATGGGTACGTAGTGGAAAGAACGAACGCGTTGAGCTGAACTTGTACTACGCCCCCGTAGAACTCAATGCCGTGGAGGTGGAGACCTACACCATCGAGCGGATGAACACCATCTCCAGCATCCCGCTCACCGTGGAACAGAGCCTTCGGTTCCCGGCCACCTTCTTCGATCCTGCGCGTTTGGCCATGAGCTACGCCGGAGTGGCCAGCACCAGCGATCAGGCGAACCACTTCAGCATCCGCGGCAACGGACCCATGGCCAATGCATGGCTTTTGGAAGGTGCCGAGATCGTCACCCCGAACCACCTCACCAACGCAGGCACCGCCAGCGACCTGCCAACATTGAGCGGTGGCGGTACCACCATCCTCAGCGCGCAGATGCTCGGCACATCGCACTTGCTGATGGGAGCGATGGCTTCGCCGTACGGCAATGCGGTGGGCGGCATCATGGACCTGCGGCTTCGACCGGGTAGTACCGAGCGGCAAGCTTTCACGCTTCAAGCGGGCCTCATCGGCCTGGACCTCTGCGCCGAAGGGCCACTGCGTAAAGGTGGGCGCGCATCGTACCTGATCAACTACCGCTACTCCACGTTGGGCTTGCTGGGCGGCATGGGTGTGGCCCTGGGCGATGAGGCCATCTCTTTCCAAGACCTTTCATTCCATTTTGCCCTGCCAGTGGGTACCAACGAGCTCACCGTGTTCGGCATGGGTGGCAACAGCAGTAACCGTTTCGCAGCGAAGGACAGCACTGAGTGGGAATTCGACAAGGACAGCCAGAATATCGATTACACGGCCATGGTGGGTGCGGCCGGTGTTTCCTTCGCGAAAGGACTTGGAAAGAACGGTAGTTGGAAGACCACCGCAGTGATCTCCGCCAACGATCAAGAGCGCTTTTCGGAGCGAACGGACGATGTGAGCGGCGCGGCATCGTGGATGTTCCGTGATACCGCCAGCCTGCTGGAACAGAAGCTCTCGGTGGTCTCGATGGTGAACATGTATGTAGGCAAGCGCGCGCGCGTTGTGATCGGCGGTAGCGCCATGCAACGCAGTGTTAGCAAGGCGAACAGGTTGGTGAACGAATCGCTCACCGGTTGGTTGCTACGGCCATTCGCACGTATGGAGCGCAACGTGGGCGCACAGGTGCAGGTGGATCTCGGTCTGGCGTATGCGCTCTGGACGGCCAATGCATCGGCTTGCGTGGAGCCGCGCGTTACCATGCATTGGAATGCGAACGAACGCAACAAGATCAGCTTGGGCGCCGGGCAACGCAGCCAGGTACCATCAGTGCAGAACTATGCCCTCCACTATCGGTGGATCGCGCAGCAGCCCATTGCCCCAGCGGACAATTCCGCGATCGGACTGTTGCGCTCGCAAGATGTGGAGCTCACTTACGAACACCGCTTCACACGCTTCTTCCGCTCCACGCTCACCGGTTTTGTTCAGCGCCTCTTGGATGTGCCTGTGGGCGGCCAGTTGGAAATGGCCATCAGCGGTGGTGGCTATAGCTTGCTGAACGAGTGGGATGCCCTCACCGTGCTGCCGCTCACCGCCCAGGGTGAAGGGTTCAACGCCGGTGGTCAATTCAGTTTAGAGCGCACCATGCACCGCAACCTCTTCTACCAGGTGAACGCAACGGTCTTCAATTCCACGTATTCGGATCGTTCTGGCGAGACCTTCAACACCCGCTGGAACACAGGCGTGATCGCCAACGCGGTACTGGGACGCGAGTTCGTGAAGCAGAAAGCCGATCGCAAGCGCACCTGGGGAGTGAACGGCCGGTTGAATTACACCGGCGGCCAATGGTACACGCCTCGGGCTGTTCAGATCGGGGAAGTGGTAGCAACATACTCCGCGCAACTGAAAGCAGCTTATCGTGTTGATCTTCGCATCTACTTGAAGCGCGAGCGCCAGGGCCGCACCGGCATCTGGTCCTTGGATCTGTTGAACGCGACCAATGCGCAGAACGAAGCGTATCGTTACTTCGACTTCCGCAAGGGAGAGGAGGTGACCAAGTACCAGCTCGGCCTGATCCCCAACATCAGTTACCGCGTCGAATTCTGAATCTACCTGCTCATGAAACGCGTGCTCAATATTCTCTTCGCTTTGGTCTTCATCGCCTTTGCGGCGCTCAACCTCAATGATCCGGATCCCGCCAAGTGGGTGCTGGCCTATGGAAGTGTTGCGCTACTCTTCGCGCTCGCTGTCTTCGGTCGGGCCGATCGGCGCGTAAGCGGTTGGCTGTGCATCGCGTTGGGTATTTGGATGTGTACCATGCTTCCCGGCATGCTGGACTGGTTGGAAGCCGACATGCCATCACTCACTGAAGAGATGCAGGCATCGAACCCGTACATCGAGGAAGTGCGCGAATTCCTCGGCCTGTTCATCGCCGTGCTCGCGCTGACCTTCCTCACCTTCAGCACACCGGATCAAGCCCGGCTAGGTTGATGAGCCCTTGATCGTTCACCGAACCGTGGGCGCTCCGAAGGTCCCATGATCGTTGCTCGCTACTTTGGCCTGACCTTTCGCTCTACATTGCGCACGAACCTCTTCCGCCTCAGTGGCCCGTTGATCGCCTTGGTGGTCTACCTGTTGCTGCGGCACATCGGCGCGGCGGAAGCTGCCATGGCGGGCATCGTAGCGTGGATGGCCATCTGGTGGATCAGCGAAGCGGTGCCGTTGGCTGTCACGTCGTTGTTGCCGTTGGTGCTCTTCCCGATCCTGGGCATCGACACCGTTTCCGGCACGGCGGTCAACTACGGCAAGGAGATCATCTTCCTCTTCCTCGGCGGATTCCTGCTTGCCTTGGCGATGGAACGCGCACAACTGCATCGGCGCATCGCGTTGCGCATCATCGACCGGGTAGGCGGCACAGGCCCGCGGTTGATCGGTGGAATGATGATCGCGTCCGCCTTGCTCAGCATGTGGATGAACAGCACCAGTTGTGTGCTGGTTATGCTTCCCATCGCGCTCAGTTTATTGGATGGTGATGGCGACCCCGCGCTGCGCAAGAAGTTGACCGTTCCGTTGTTGCTCGCCGTCTCGTTCGGTGCCACCATCGGCGGCATGGCAACACCCGTGGGGACCCCGCCGAACTTGGTCCTTCTGGAGATCTGGCGTGATCGATACCCGGATCGACCGCCCATCGGCTTCGGGCAGTGGATGACCTTCGGTGTGCCGCTGATGATCGTGTACCTCACCATCGCGTGGTTGCTCATCACCAAGGTCGTTTTCAAAGTACCCAACACGCATCTCAGTTCTCCTACGGAAGTGCGCGAACGGTTGAAAGCACTCGGTCGGGTCTCCACGTCTGAATGGTGGGCGGCCATCATCTTCGGCATCACCGCACTGCTCTGGGTCACGGGTGATGACATTGTTTTCAGCGATACGTTCACCTTGCACGGCTGGCGCTACTGGACCGGGTTCGAAGCCCTCACCGACGCTGGTGTAGCGCTCTTCGGTGCGCTACTGCTCTTCCTTATACCGGTACCGCGTATGGGCAACGATGCACCCATTGCGGATGAAGAAGTGAACAAGCCTCCCTTCACGCTACTTACTTGGAAGTATGCTGAAGCACATGTGCCGTGGGGCATTCTTCTTTTGTTCGGTGGTGGCTTCGCACTCGCGCATGGCATCGACAAGTCGGGCCTCGCCATACAGTTGGTTGCAGGTATGCAGAACCTGAAGGACCTACCGCATAGTGTGATGATCGCAGCCGTTTCCGGCATGGTCTGCGTCCTCAGCGAACTCGGTAGTAACACCGCCGTGGCCAGTCTTGCACTGCCCATTCTGGCCCAAAGTGCCGAAGCGTGGGGCATGGATCCACAAGCCCTTTTGGTACCCGCCACCCTGGCCGCGACTTTGGGGTTCGCCCTGCCCGTGGCGTCGCCCATGCAAGCCATCGTTTTCGGCTCCGGACGCATCCCGGTAAGGGAAATGGTACGGGTGGGAATATGGATGGACCTGGTCGGAATTGCCCTTTTGACGCTCTTATTCGGCTGGTGAACAAGAGGTTAGCGCTGGTTTGACCTGTTTTGGGTCTTCTAGGGCTGGTCAGGATAAATTGACCGGTCAAGGTGGTATGAAGCCGGGTTTTTGCGATTTTAGGACCATGCGCATCACGGAAGAACAGATCAAAGCCGCCCACAAGTCGCTCAAGAACGAGAACGGAGGGGCGTGGCAGGACTACTTCGGACTGCTCTTTTTGGAGGAATTCCACAAAGTGCCGCGCGAGCAAGCGCTGCATCAAGTGGCCTTCGGAGGAGAAGACTATGGCATCGATGGATACCACTTCGATAAAGCCAAACGTCACCTCTACCTGTTCCAATTCAAATGGAGCGGAGACCATGAACAATTCAAGCAAGGCTTCCGCACGTTGTTGGAGCACGGCATGGCCGAAGTGTTCGGTGCCAACGCTGGTGGGCGCAGCCGCAACGCCGTAGTGAACGGCTTGAAGAACGCACTGCGCGAGAACCGTTCACGCATCGATCATGTCAGCTTCCACTTCGTCTTCACCGGCGAACCGGAGAAGGCCGAGAACAGCAGTGTGCTCGGTGCCTTGCGCGAGGATCTGGAGAACCGCAAGCACATGCTCGATGAGTGGTGGGGCAAGGAGGTGAGCATGGTGATCGAATACCGATCGCTCAGCGGAAAGCGCTCGCATTTCGTGGTTGACAAGACGCACGAGTATCCGATCAAGCTCTCCGGATCATTGGAGAAGGATGGTCCCGATGGCCAGCAGATGGTGATCGGTATGGGCCGTTTGTATGATATCTACGGCATGTTCCGCCAGATGGGTTCGCGCTTCTTCGAGCGCAACATCCGCCACAGCC
>ERZ795056.5757-NODE-5757-length-12302-cov-6.723687_pt1 | contig 12302 bp, 8 predicted proteins | sample MGYA00375140_ERZ795056 | MGnify/ENA primary metagenome ERZ795056 (study PRJEB30185, sample SAMN05720227) | activated sludge metagenome | isolation source: Anaerobic digester | place: USA | collected 2015-03-09 ...
CGGAAAATGAAAGTAGGAGGAAACGATTACATCATTTTCCTCCTACTCGATTGAAGATTCTATAGAAAAGCTAATTGAATTTTTATTCTCTTAAGGCTTTTTTTAGAATCTTTCTTATCTTTGCGATTGCGTTTTTGATTAAATGTTTAACGTGAAATAAAGAGATTGAAATTTTATTGAAACTTTTATGGATAATAACACAGCATTATTGAATGAGGTTACAGCCAAAGCGAATGTATGGCTGAATGGTAATTACGATGCGGAGACAAAGAAAGAGGTTCGCCGCATGTTGGATAATTCGGACAAAACAGATTTGATCGAGGCTTTCTATAAAGACCTTGAATTCGGAACTGGAGGTTTGCGTGGTATCATGGGTGTTGGAACAAACAGAATGAACATTTACACTGTAGGTGCTGCAACTCAAGGTTTGGCAAACTACCTGAAACTTCAGTTTAAAAACGAATCACAGATAAAAGTAGTTGTCGGTCATGACTGTCGTAACAATAGCCGCCTCTTTTCAGAAACAGCTGCTAATATATTTTCAGCTAACGGTATAAAGGTGTTTTTGTTTGAGAGTTTACGTCCAACTCCAGAAATGTCTTATACAATCCGTGAGTTAGGTTGCCAAAGCGGTATCATTCTTACTGCAAGCCACAATCCTAAAGAGTATAATGGTTACAAAGCATATTGGAACGATGGTGGCCAATTAATTCCACCTCACGATGTTGATGTGATCAAGGAGGTTGAGAAGATTAAGTCTGTTGACGAAATCAAATTTCAAGGAAATAAAGATCTTATCCAAATTATCGGAAAAGAGATCGATGAAAAATATATCAACTGCATCACTAAGTTGACCCTTTCTCCTGACTCAATCAAGAGAAACGAGAACATGAAGATTGTTTACACTCCAATCCATGGAACGGGTGTTGAGATCATTCCTGCTACTTTGAAGGCATTCGGATTCAAGAATATCATCAGTGTTCCTGAACAGGATGTTGTTAGCGGTGATTTTCCTACGGTTGTTTCTCCAAATCCAGAAGAACCAGCTGCTTTGGACATGGCAGTCAAGAAGGCAATCGCTACTGATGCTGAATTGGTTTTGGCTTCTGACCCGGATGCTGACCGTGTGGGTGCTGCCGTGAAAAACGACAAGGGTGAGTTCATTCTTCTGAACGGAAACCAAACGGCTATGATGCTGACTTATTACTTGGTGCGCCGTTGGAAGGAACTTGGTAAGATTAACGGAAAGGAATATGTCGTTAAGACTATCGTTACTACAGAGTTGATTAAGGAGATTGCAGACCGTAATGGAGTTGAGTGCTTCGATGTGTTTACCGGATTCAAATGGATTGCGGCTATTATGCGCGAGAACGAAGGAAAGTTGAACTATATCGGAGGTGGAGAGGAAAGCTACGGTTATTTGCCGGAAGACTTTGTCCGCGATAAGGATGCCGTTTCTACTTGTACCATGTTGGCCGAGGTCGCTGCTTGGGCTAAGGATAACGGAATGTCAATGTTCGAGTTGCTTCGTAATATATATGCAGAGTATGGCTTCTCTATGAACAAAGGCATCTCTGTGACCAAGAAGGGTAAGGCCGGCGCTGATGAAATCAAACAGATGATGGCAGACTTCAGAAGCAATCCGCCAAAGGAAATCGCAGGTTCTCCTGTCGTTATGGTCAAAGATTATGCGTCGCTAGAGGCTAAAGATAGAAATGGAAATGTTTCTAAGCTGGTAATGCCTACCACGTCGGATGTACTCCAAATCTTCACGGAAGAGGGTGACAAGATTTCTATCCGTCCATCAGGAACGGAGCCTAAAATCAAATTCTACGTGGAGGTTCGTGGTGAGATGAAGTCTGTCGCTGATTATGAAGCTGCCAATAAGAAGGCATTGGATAAGATAGAGGCAGTAAAGAAATCACTGGGACTATAAGAGATGAAATCCGTTTTCTATACGGTAATTTTGAGGCGGACTATATGGTCCGCCTCTTTTGTTGATGCCATGAGCCCGAAGTGGTTTTGGTGAAAGCCATTGCCATGAACGATGACGACAACCGTTTGTTCCGAGGTCCGTTGACGGAATTCCGTGAAGAGATTGGAAACGAGTTTCCGACAGCCGGATTACTTGTCTGCTCAATAGACGAAGTTGAGGCGGAAATGATGGATGTCGCCGGATTTTTTCAGATGCGCAGAGAAAGGTATCTGAAGTGGTATGGAGAAAAAACTGGGTCTATGTTGATTTGAGTGGGTAGAGGAAGGACTCGCCTCCATTGATATAGTACACCATATTCATAAAGTTGTCAATGTCGGCAAATCCTCAGACTCTCTGTTTTACCAATTGTATCTAGAATTTAAGTCACTCAAGAATCCCGTTGTTCACCCACCCCCAAGTACGTGAAATTGGTGATTATACCGAACTAGAGTGCTTTCTGTTCTCCGTGTCATAGGCCTTGCGCTTTTGACCAATATCGTTGACAAACCCTCTACATCTTTGGAGATCGATTTGGAAATGAAGGTTTTTATTACCGTCTGATTTTTTCCGTCAAACATGACTTGGAAGCAGTCTCAACCCCAAGGCAGATATTCCTCACTTCTCTTAATGTTCCAAAGTCAACTGTTTTCATTAAGTTACCCACACGATTCAACACAGACCCAAAAAACTAATTGACAACCCAAATTATTTCTATTCGGAAACTGCATTTTTGGAGATATTTCTTTCTTTTGATGCTACGAATAATATAAACAAAGATGATGAACCTGATTCTTTAGGTTGATTGAAAATTGATAGTAAGACGTAATAATAAGAAACTATGCAACTAACGACAGGACGTCCGGCAAATATGAGTGGCCGTTTGGATAAGGAGGTGCGCGTATATGATTTGTTGGATCAGCTCCAGATGGCGTATCAGTATGTCGATCATGAGGCGGCGGAATCGATGACCGTCTGCGAGGCGATTGAAAAGGAGCTGAATCTGACTATCTGCAAAAACTTATTCCTCTGCAACCGTCAACAGACTAAATTCTACCTCTTGATGATAAGGGGTGATAAGGTCTTCAAAACAAAGGAAATATCTAGTCAGATAAACAGCCCGAGGTTGTCGTTCGCATCGTCCGAGCGGATGGCTGAATTTCTGGACATCACGCCGGGTTCCGTGAGTGTCATGGGCTTGATGAACGATACGGACAATAACGTCAGCTTGCTGATAGACAGTGAAATTCTCTCCGATGAATATTTCGGTTGCCATCCCTGTATCAACACCACTAGCTTGAAAATTAAGGCGTCCGACTTGCTGGATAAATTCTTGCCCGCCGTACATCACGACTATACAGAAGTGTACCTGACCGGCGAGTAGTATTTTGGCCGTTTGGAAAGGTGCCATCCGGTCAGAAGACGGGAACAATTACCAAATCTCCCGGCGTACGTTTTCAGGACGGGAGGTCGAGCCGTGTTTCAAAATGGAAATGTATAGGTTTGTCCGTAGCATACTTTTTTCTCTAAAGAATGCTTTTCTTGCAAAGAAAGTTTGTAAATTATCATATTGATATTATCTTTGTGATAATATCAATATGATAATTTATTGAATAAGCCTATGAAATGTATTGAAACGTATGAGACGGGGTTGCTTTATCACCATTATGCTAATACGGCATATCCTTTGACTCCTCAATCTTTTAAAGAGTACAGATTGGATGGAGATGAGAAAATTGACAAGTTTGTTCGTACAGAATGGAAAAATGTGGACGAATTGTCGCTTTATATTCATGTTCCGTTCTGTAAGTCTCGATGCAAATTCTGTGAATATGTTGTACTTGATACCTGTGATGCGCAGTTAGAGGATGAGTATGTTGATTTGCTCCTGAAGGAGATGTCCATGTATGCTGAGATTCTTAAGGGAAAGAGGATTGTGGGATATGATTTAGGAGGAGGGACTCCAGCCAAATTGTCTGTTAGAAATCTGAAACGTCTTACAGACGCAGTTACATCTCTATTTTCATTTGCCGATAATGTGGTTTTCAGTGTGGAAACGACACCTCTTGTGGCGGCACAAGAACCGGAGAAAATAAAAGCTCTTTTTGATATGGGGTATGCTCGCATCAGTATGGGAATTCAGACGGTTTCGGAAAAGTTGCTAGAGGAATTGGGCCGAGATGGATCTACTTCGTTGTATGAGAAGGCTATGCGTTCTATAAGAGATGCTGGTTACGAGCGTTTTAATATTGATCTGATGTATGGCTTTTTGCATCAGACGGATGTCGATTTCAAAAATACGTTGAAATACGCAATCGGACTGAATCCTGAGTATATTACGCTATATAGGAACCGATATAAAGGAACTAAGTTGGAATCCGAGGCAGGTGGCGTTTCAATTTACAAGGCACTCTACCAATATCGGATTGCGTACCGTTTGTTGACGGAGAATGGGTATGAGGCCAACGTAGGTAAGAACACGTTTAGTAGGGTCCCTGAAGATTATGGTACGAGTGATTATCTGACCAAACGCGTTATATATGGTACCCCTTATGTGGGGATGGGGCTCGGTGCTCAGTCGTTCGGAATGAACTATTTGGCTTATAATTTGGGAGCTGCGGAAAAACGCATGGAGCGTTATAAGTCTGCAATTTTGGCAGGTAAACTGCCATTGCAGGATATTTATGATTTGCCGAAGGAGGAATCTATAGCTAAGATGGTTTCGGTGGCTTTCTATTTCGCGTTTGTTGATCTTAATGCTTTCAAAAATCGGTTTGGTGTCGATTTTGAATCTTATTTTGCCGAAGAGATTGCTTTCGTAATCGAGAATGGATTGATGGAGAAAAAAGATGATAGACTATATTTGACGGAACGGGGAGCTGATTTTATCAATGGTGTGATTCCATTGTTTTACTCGAAGCGCTCGAAGAAAGAACTAAATTATATTTTTGAGAAGAGACATACGGATGGAAAGTCGGATGAAGAATTGTTTCTTGAGTCGTATGATATAAAGAATTATGAACAAGTGTCTGCGACTGTTGATGTCGCTGCTTTTGCTTTGCAGCCGCAAAAGACGGAGCAATATCGGCAAGATGATGTGCAGACGTTGTCTTTGTTGTTGGTGAAGCGTGGAGAACATCCGTATATGAATAAGTGGGCATTGCCGGGTGGCTTCTTAAGAGGTGACGAGAATATTAAGGATTGTGCTTATCGTGAAATTAGAGAGGAAACTGGTGTCGTCCCGAATGCTTTGATGCAGATAGGTACATTCAGTGAGCCTAATAGGGATCCGCGTGGTAGAATCATCTCCAATGCCTTTGTCTCAATCATGACAGATACTGTGACTGCCAGAGGCGGAGATGACGCCATAGATGCGAGGTGGTTTGATGTTGATTTTATAAGGAAGGATGGTAGGTTGTTATTGACACTTTCCTCTGGCGATCTGAAACTGACGGCAACTTTGTATGAAACGCAGCATAAATTTGGCCAGTTTGAGTTCGAAATAGAGAAGAGCGACGGTTTGGCTTTCGACCATGCTAATATTATTGCTACTGCGCTATCTGTGCTTCAGGTTAATATTGTCGATTTCGATATGATTTTCGATTTTATGCCGGAGAAGTTTACACTAGCGAGCTTGCAGAGAGTGCAGGAAACTATCTTGAATATTTCGATCCTGCCCGCAAATTTCAGGAGAAAGGCTTCTGCTTATATAGAGGAGACAAATGAATATACAGAAGGCTCCGGACATCGGCCGGCACAACTTTTCCGAAAGAAAATGAAATAACGGGTTCATGAGAAGAGGGATGTGTCTTGCCTATTCTATTAATGCTATGTAGGATTTTTTGACGATTACCAAAAGAGGAAAAGCCAATCGGAATAGATTCCGGTTGGCTTTTTGTAAGTAACTGAAAAATGAAAAAATGTGTTTTTTTAAATAGCCTGTTCTATGTTCCACACAAAGGCTCTTAGTCCTAGCTGCTCTGTTTCCAAATCCATCTCATGGAGGATTTTTAGGATAGAGTCAACTTTGTCGTCTTCTACCACACTGATGATAGCTGAGCACATAGATGGCCACGCATGGCTTCCGTAATGAGGGTCTCCCGTTTTGGATCCTCTGCCTTGAACCTGCTCCAAATAAGAGAATCCACGGCAGTTCATCTTCTCAAGTGTGCTTATTATTCTTTCGTAATAAGCTTGGTCGAATGTTATTAATATTGATTTCATTGTAATCTTGTATTTGGACAAGTGTGGATCCGGAAGACTGCACATCGGAAAATCTCTTCCGATGGCAGTCTTTGGATTCTTCCACGTTGTTATGAGTTTAACTTTGCTAGTTTCTTTCGTGTATTCTTGACGCCGGTACCTGCAAATATGCAGTAGAGTACAGGAACCAATATCAACGTAAGGATGGTGGATATGGTCAGACCTCCGATAACGGAGATACCCATTGGACTCCACATCTCCGAACCTTCGCCCGTTCCGATGGCCATTGGCACCATACCAAGGATGGTGGTTAGCGTGGTCATAACGACCGGACGCAGACGTGATTTTCCTCCCATCACCACGGAGCTGATGATGGACATTCCTCTCTCTCTGTTCAATGATATGTAGTCAATCAGCACAATACCATTCTTTACTACGATACCGATCAACAAGATGCCTCCTAATAGGGACATTACGTTCAATGTCTGGTTGGTGAGGAACAGTGCGAGAATGATACCGGACAAAGCAAATGGAATGGAGAACATGATGATGAACGGATATGTCAGTGATTCGAACTGGGCCGCCATTACGATGAACACCAAGATGATGATCAGGATGGCTAATGTTCCTAAGTCGCGGAAGGAGTCTTGCTGGTCTTCGTAAGATCCGGAAAGCTCTACGTTGATGCCATAAGGAATGTCCATGTTGGCAATCTTCTTTTGTGACTCGGCAACCACATCGCCCAATGCTGCGCCTGAAATTACGGCAGTCACCGTATTGACACGTTCGCGGTCTTTTCGTTGGATGTTAGGAGGTGTGCTTCGTTCCACCACTTTTCCTAAATCCTTTACTCGTATGCCTTGACCTGCTGCGTTGTATATCAGAATGTTCTCGATGTCTTCGATAGACTGCCTATTCTCTGGGTCATACATGACTTTTATCTTGTATTCGTCGCCATCTTCGCGGTAATAAGAGGCTGTGGCTCCGCTGATGCGGTTTCTTAGATAATTGGCGGCTCCGGTGGTGTTGAGCCCGTGAAGTGCCAATTTCTCACGGTCGAAATCCACCTGATATTCCGGCTGGTAGTCGGAACGGCTGATGCGGACTTCCGAACAGCCATTGACGGTCAACAACTCCTTCTTCAAATCTTGAGCCACTTTGTCTGTCTCGGTGAAGTCGTAACCATAGATTTCGAAGTCGATGGTTGATTGGCCTCCCATTCCGAAGTTACCACCTCCTAGCATTACCTGGTATTTCTTCAATTCGGGATATTGGTCCAGATCTTTACGCATCATGTCGCATATCTCAGCAAGACTACTTTCTCGGTCTTTTGGATCGCTCAGCCTGATGTTGTAATTGACGATATGTGAGCCATTGTCGCTCATGGAGGCCCAAATGTTGTCGGAGCTTGCTTGTCCGGCAGTGTAACTGATTACATTTATCTCCGGATATTTTCTCACCCATTCGTCGTTTATCTTCTTTGCAAGGGCCTTACTCACCTCTGCTCTCGTTCCGATAGGAAGTTCGTAGGTGACCTTTATTCTGGAGTTGTCTTGTGTTGGGAAAAACTCGGAACCGATGTATTTTCCTAAGAACATACTGGCGACAAAGAAAACGATACAGCTTAAAAATACGGTGGCTCTATGCCTTACTGCCCAGTTGAGCATTTTTGAGTAGGTGCTGTCGAATTTGTCCAAGGCCTTCTCTACTGGACCGTAAATCGTAGTGAATATCTTGCTTTGTTTCCTCTGTAGTCTCAGCAGTTGCGAACATAGCATCGGAGTGAGGGTCAGGGCGCATATTGTGGATATGACCATGATGATACAAACCATCCAACCTAACTCCTTGAACAGAATACCCGTCATGCCGGTAACCAGTGTGAGTGGGAAGAATACGGCGATCAATGTGAGCGTTGAGGCTACTACGGATACGGCCACCTCGTTGGTTCCGTGTATGGCTGCCTGTTTAGGCTCGCTGCCTCGTTCTATGTGTGTCGTCACATTCTCCAATACCACGATGGCGTCATCCACTACCATACCGATGGCGATGGAAAGGGACGACAAGGAGATGATGTTCAGTGAACTTCCTGTCGCTGCCAAATAGATAAAGGATGCGATTAATGACAGCGGGATGGTGATGAGCACGATGACAGTGGCTCTCCATCTTCCTAAGAATAGGAATACGACCAGAGACACGAATATCATGGCGTCACGGATCGTGTCTGCCAAACTCTGGATGGTGTTTCGGATGTTGTCCGATGTGTCGACGATGATACCTAGCTTGACGTCGCTTGGCAAAGACTTTTGTAACTTAGGCAGTGCCTTCATTACCTTGTCCGAAATGTCGACGGAGTTGGCTCCTGATTGCTTTTGGATGACAATCATGGCTCCTTGTTCGCCGTTGTTGTAGGTCTCTTGCGCACGTTCTTCCACTGAATCGTCAATTTTGGCCACGTCGCTTAGGTAGATGTTTGCTCCGCTTTTGCTACCTACAACTATCTTTGCCATCTCCTTCGCATCTTTAAATTCTCCTTCCACACGGAGAGAGTAGGTCTGCGTACCGATGTCGAAAGTACCTCCGGGAACGTTCCTGTTCTCGGCTCCGATGATGGAGGAGATGCTCTCGACGGTGAGGTTGTAGGCCTCTAGTTTGACGGGGTTCACATATACGTGGATCTCGCGTTCTGGAGCTCCGGAAATGGAGACGGTACCCACACCCTTGATACGGGCAAGAGGGTTGACTACATTGTCGTCCAGAATCTTGTATAGTGCGGGCAAGCTCTCTTTTGCTTTGACAGACAGTAGAACCACGGGAATCATGTCCGTACTGAACTTGAATAGTATGGGCTTCTCTGCTCCGTCTGGCAAAGTGGTGACCATGTCCAGTTTGTCTCGGACGTCATTGGTCTTGACGTCTATGTCATTGCCGTACTCAAACTCCAATGTGATGATGGAGTAGTTTTCGTAAGATTTTGAAGTGATGTGTTTCAAGTCACTTACGGAGTTCAACATATTCTCGAGCGGACGAGTGATGTTATTCTCTATGTCCGATGCGCTTGCACCTGCGTATGAGGTCATCACCATGATGGTGTTTGACTCAATGTCCGGATACAAGTCGATAGGTAATTTTGATAATGAAAACAGACCCATAATCACCACTGCAAGAAAGCAGAGGGATGTCATGACTGGCCGTTTTACTGCACCTTCATATAAACTCATATTATTTGTTTTATAAAGTTCTTAATTTTTCGAATGAATGATCCTTCTTTGTGGGTCTGCGCGTTTGGATGGAGTTCCCTGTTATCGGATAACCTCCACTTTGGCTCCGTCATTAAGTTTTGCTTGTCCTGACGTTACGATGACAGCTCCGTTCTCGATGCCGGAGACCAATTCGTATTCGGCTCCCATCCTTCTTCCTAGCTCAACTTTGTCGTAAGATACGGTTCCGTCATTGTTATATACATATATATAACGGTCGCCTGATCCTGCCCTTTTTACGATGGCGTTGTCCGGAACTACGATATGGTTCTTTGTCCCGAAGTTCATGGATACTCTGGCAAACATTCCCGGACGTATAGCTCCGTTGTTATTGGGAATGCTTATCTCAACAGGAAATGTTCTTGTCTTTTCGTCGATAGTAGGATATATCAGACTGACTTTTCCTGGAAACTTCTTGTCTCCGAAGACGTCTGTCGTCACGTCTACCTTCATGCCGTTCTTGATGTTGGTGAAGTAGCTCTCAGATACGTTGATGATAAGTTTTACAGGATTAATCTGCATTACTGTCAAGATTGGGTTGGCAGAGTTAGAATAAAGATCTCCGCTATCAAAGTTTCTTGCAGTAACCACACCACTGATAGGGCTCTTCAAATTGGCATTTTCCAAGAGATTCTGGTAAGAAGCTTTGGCAACCTCCATCTGAGTCTTTAATTGGTCAACAACTTGTTGAGAAGCACCACCTGCTTTTCTTAACTCTTCTGCACGGTTGTATTCCAATTCGATGTTTGTAAGTTGAGCCTTTTGGTTAAGAAGGGCAGTAGGGTCCATCTTTACCAAAAGCTGACCTTTTTGCACGTTGTGACCAACTTCTGTCAGAATTTCCATGATACGACCAGGAGCTGTTGGCGCAATGTTGTTCTTGATTTGAGGTTCTACAGTCGCAGTGAACTCTTTGATTTGTTCAACAGGCTGAGTTTTTACAGAGTCTACCTTTACTTTGAAAGTGTCGACTTTTGCAACTTCTTGGGCATTTTCTTTGTTATCAGATCCGCCGTTGCATCCTGTCAATGCGATAAGTGCTATCGCTACGTAGCTTAAATGCTTAATACTTTTCATTATTTGTGCTTTTTTTGTTGTCTGATTATTTGTTGTTTAGATATTGGTTATACGCATTACCCAAGACTTCGTTCATTGAATTCTTAGCAATGATATAATTATAGATGGCTTGGTAGTAAGAGAGACTTGCTTGAGTAAGTGAGTTCTCTGAAGTGATAAGCTCCAAAGATGAACCAGAACCTACTTCGTATCTCTTTCTCGAAATATTCAATCCTTTTTCGGCAAGTACCATGGCCTCTTTTGTTGATTCAATCTGGTCTACTGCAACTTTAATGTTGTCAATGCTTGATTCAAGCTGCATGCCGAGTTTGCGGCGAGTGTCTTCTTTCGTATATTCAATCTCTTCCAAAGCTATTTGAGCTTGTTTTTGCTTGTAGACACGTGCTCCACCTTGGAATATTGGCCATGATAATGTGACACCTAATGTAGAGTATGGATTGACTTGGTAATTGCCGAAGTCAAAGTTGTCGTTCATGGAAGTCCATTGGTAAACAGCAGAAAGGGAAAGCATTGGATACCAATTGGCTTTTGCTAATTTTAATTGTCTTTCCAATAAGGTAGTGCTTACATCCAAAAGACGGATGTTAGGGTTGTCTGTCAATGTAGTATCGACTTCATTGATGTTAACCTCTTCAAATGCCTCTTGTGTATAGTCTGCCAAAGAACCTTCTACTTTAATTGGGTAGTCGGAAGGCATGCTCATCAAAACTTTTAGTTGAAGAGTGGCCAATTCGATTCCGTTTTTTATGGAAATCAATGTTGGTTGTATGTTTCTGACCTGAACTTCAGCTTGGATAACATCATATTCTGAAGTCATACCTTGCTCAAATCTCTTTTTTGTGATTCTTAAATTTTCGTTGGCTGTGTTGAAACTTTTCTCCAATACATTGTATGAATCTTGCGCATTAAGAATGCCATAGTATGCTGCAATAATTGTAGATACCTGAGTGATCTGTGAACTGCGGGCTTTTTCTACTTTTTCCATTACAGCTTCAGATGTGAGCTTAATGGATTGCCACAATGGCACATTTATTAAAGGTAAAGTAGCTGAAAAACCGGCATTCCAAGTGTTGTCTGTTCCGATTGTTACAGTTTGACCAGCAAAATTCATAACCTGTTTCTTTAAATTCCTTGTGTAGGTTCCTGATGCTATTATAGAAGGAAATAATCCGGAAACAGCTTCTTTCTTAGCATAATTCGCTTTCGTGATCTCCATGCCTGCTACTTTGATGGTAGGGTTTTGGTCAAGTGCTATTTTGATGGCTTGATCTAAATTCAGGCTAAGTGTGTCTTGCAGACGTGTCGTTTCTGCTTCAACTTGGACGGATAGACTATCCTGTCCGAAGACATTCATCTGTGATAGCAGGCAAAGTGCTACAAATGAACTTTTTTTAATGAATTTACTTGTCTTCATAAATTATTATTTGATCTCTTTTGGTTTGTTTTCTGTTTGTTTGAAAAATGTTATTTCATTAGGAGATTCTCTATTACTTCAAGACCTTTGCTTGTTGCAATGCCACGGAAAAAAAATTATATACATGGTCCTGTAAATCTCCATGAAGTGTATTTTACTTGAATTAAATAATTGTGCGTTAATGACCATCTCTACCTCTTCGTAGAAAAGAAGGCTGATCGTGTTTGGATTAAAATCTTTCACAACATAACCCTCTTCCATGCTTTTTATAAAGTACCCAGCATTTTTTTCTATATGAAGATTTTTTGATTTTTCCCATTGCTTATTTAGAATCTGTTTTGAATTTATTTAAAAAGTTTTCTAAGCATTATTTGACAGC
>ERZ795056.5759-NODE-5759-length-12300-cov-17.982442_pt1 | contig 12300 bp, 8 predicted proteins | sample MGYA00375140_ERZ795056 | MGnify/ENA primary metagenome ERZ795056 (study PRJEB30185, sample SAMN05720227) | activated sludge metagenome | isolation source: Anaerobic digester | place: USA | collected 2015-03-09 ...
GCGGGACGACGGTGGAAGCGCGATCCGCACTATGTCAAAGACGGCACGACAGAGTACGTGTTCATGGCTACCAGTGACTACGCCACAGAACAGTGGAGCGTGAGCTACTTTGCGCAGCAGGGCTCTGCCGTCACGCCAACCTCACAATGGCGAGCCGCCATTGCTGGAAAAGCGGGGACTTGGTACGGCACAGATATTACTGCTCCGTCGGCACGCTTTTCCGCAGCCGACAAGTCCGTGTGGTTTGCCGCCAACGGCGATGCGACGCGACCTGATTACGTCTTCCAGATTGGGCGCGCGACGTTTGATGGCACCAACTGGACGATCTCGCAGACTCCAGCGCTGGCTGCACCGACCTTTTCGGGGGCGACGCCAACGACCGCTCGGCCAGATGCTTATGGCGCTACCGATCCATGGGTGATGACGGACGGTAACAATACGACCATGTACTACGCGGGTCTGGACTGTGCGGCAACGCCTTGTAAGTTCCAGATCTTGCGCTCGGTCAGCACGGATGGTGGGCAGACCTTCCCGCCCGGCTCTGTGGTGCTGACGGGACGCAGCGGAGTTCCCGATGAAACCGGCGGTGTCGCTGGCCCAAGTGTGCTGTATCGCAACGGTCAGTGGGTGATGGCTTATACGGCGGTCAAGACCGTGCCAACCAAGAGTCGCGATGGCATCCGTCAGGCGTTAACGTCTGGCGCGATTGGCGTGGCGGTTAGCGCCGACGGAATCAACTGGGTGCCAGGTACTCCAACGGCCACTTCTGCCATTACGCGCATTGGTTCCTACCGCTCAGAGGGGGCAAGCTCCCCTTGCTTGTATGAAGAAGGCAACGCGGTGCGCTCGTACTTTGGCGGCTTGGTTATTGAGCAAGGCACCGGCTTTAACTACTTCAACGTCGCTACTGCCGACTGGACTGAGATCCTGCCGTAAGTCGCCTGCCTGTGGTTGGCGTGGGAGCTCGCTGCTCCCCGCCGCCAGTCGTGTCCGCAGCTGTCGCTGCACAAAAATCTACTATTGGGAGCGCTACTTAGGGGACTGGGAGCCGCCGCTCTTGGTCTTCGTCAGTGGCGTTACAGTGGTGTCCTCTGTGCCAAATAGCGCTTTCATCTGATCGACAAACTGCTGTCGCTGAGGATGTGCCGCGCTCGGGAACTGTGACAGCAGCGCTGCGAGCTGCGCGTGCTGCTCCTGCGTTAGTCCCTGCGGTGTCTCCACCAGCACTTTGACGTGGCAATCCCCTCGCGTTCCAGCGCCGACACCAGTGGGGAAGCCCTTGCCGCGCAGGCGAAATACCGTCTCGGACTGGGTGCCTGGTGGGATCTTCATCTCGACCCGGCCTTCGAGCGTGGGGACCTCGATGGCACAGCCTTGCGCCGCTTGAGCCAGCGTGATCGGCAAGTCACAGAGCAGCAGCGAGCCTTGGCGTCGAAGCAGTGGATGGCCGATGACGCGAACGGTTACGTTCAGATCGCCGCTGCCGCCGCCTCGGCGCCCTGGCTCGCCTTGACCCGAGAGCCGGCGGGTGGTCTGGTCCTCAGTGCCCGCTGGAATATTGACCGTGAACTCTTTGGGTCGCTCGGTTTGACCGCTGCCTCGGCAATCAGGGCAGGCTTCCTGGATTTCTTTGCCGGTGCCTTGGCAGGGTCCGCAAGTCTTGCTCAGCGAGAACAAGCTCTTGGAGTTTTTCAGATCGCCCTTGCCGCCGCAGGTTCGGCACTCTCGCAGGCCAGCTTCTCCGCCTTTGCCGCCGGTGCCTTGGCAGGCACTGCAGTCTCCGCGCACGGGAAAGCGAATGGTTTTTTGTGCCCCGTGGGCTGCCTCGGCTAGCGAGATTTCCAGCGTGTAGCGAAGATCGCGGCCCGTCGACCGACCGCGCTTGCGTCCGAGCAGATCGCCAAACAAGTTATCAAACAGATCCTTAAATCCGTCGATATCAAGTCCCAGCGAGTCGAGTCCCGGCGTCTGCACAGACAGGCCAGTGTGCCCAAGGCGCTCATACCGCAGCCGCTTTTCGGGGTCCGAAAGCACCGTGTAGGCCTGCGAGACTTCCTTAAACTTTTCCTCGGCTTGCTTGTCGTTCTGGTTTTGGTCGGGATGGTAGCGAAGGGCTAAGGTGCGATAGGCGCGCTTCAGCTCGGCTGCATCTGCACTGCGGGTGACGCCGAGGACTTCGTAGTAGTCGCGTTGCTTCAAAGACACGTTGGCTTCCTTCGCTCATGCCCATTTTACGCCGGGTTGCCGGAAGAGAAGCGGCGCATCGTCCTGTGGCTTAGCGGGTTCCACTGGACGACGGCAGCCTTGGGGATGCCTGCCGCAGTGTGGGCTAGTTGATTGTAGAGTCAGGCGTGGACTGAGGACGAGCCCGCACCACAGAGACCATCGCGGGTCGCAGCAGCTTGTTGCCCGCCATGTAGCCGCGCTGAAACACTGTCGCCACAGTTCCGGGCGCCTGGGTCTCGCTATCGACTTGGGCTACCGCTTCGTGGAAGTTCGGGTCGAAGGGCTTGCCCTCAGATTCAAATGGCTTGATCTGATGCTTCTCAAGCGCCACCAAGAACTGCTTTTGCACCAGCTGCACTCCTTCAAGTAAAGGAGCTGCTCCTGCGACGTTTGCGGTCTTGGCTGCAGTGACGGCCCGATCGAGGTTATCCAGGGCTGGCAGCAGCTCTTTTAGCAGCGGCTCAAGGCCCCGCACGCTGGCGTCTTCAAACTCTTTTCGGGAGCGCCGCTTGTAGTTTTCAAACTCTGCAGCCAGGCGCAGCAGACGGTCATTCAGATCGCGCTTTTCGTCGGTGAGCTTGGTCACTTGTGCCTTCGTATCGGCAGTCTCATCGCTTGCTGACGGGGCGGCACCACCGGGACTTCCTGGGGTCGCACCTGCATCGGTCGAAGAGGGATCTTTTGCTTCCTGCGATTCACTGGCCATCGTACGTGTTCTCCTTCAGGGTCAAGCCACGACAATCCGCAGGACTGCGGCTGGTGTCAACCGTTCGTGGCGTGGTTCGGGGGCTTTCGTTAAATGTCGCCGGTCTGCCAGTCGCTAGCGTAACTGAGCACTGACACCGGATAGAAGTTGTGCAGTGAAGGCGGTATGCGCAATGACCTTTCCGCAATTCGTGGGTGCTTGGACCAATTCACGCAGCGGGTCTTGGTGGCACTGCGTCGCGAGGGCCTCGGTTTTCATCGAGTGCTGGTCGCGCTACACTCGCGCGCATGGATACTGTCACTGCTGCAGTGGTTCAGCTGACCTCGACTCCGGATGTTGCGCACAACCTCCACCGGGTCGCAGCACTGTGCCAGCGCGCCCAAGCCCGAGGTGCGCAGCTGGTAGCCTTGCCTGAGAACTTTGCGCTGCTGTCTAGCGACGAAAAAGACAAGTTTCAGCATGCGGTTAGCCTGCAGCCAGGGGCAAACTCGCCGATTCTGGATGCCATGCGCGAGCTGGCGCAGCGACTGAGCATTCACCTTGTTCTTGGCGGTATGCCGGAGCGCAGCCCGGACCCAGCCCGCGTTTTTAACACCTCGGTATTGCTATTACCCGATGGCAGCGTCGGAGCGGTATACCGAAAAATCCACTTGTTCGACGTACACTTTGCTGCGGCTGCAACCTCCCTGCGTGAATCTGCGACGGTAGTAGCTGGCGATTCTGCACAAGCAATCGTTAGCGATTCACCGTGGGGGGGAATCGGCTTGTCGGTCTGCTACGATCTGCGCTTCCCGGAGCTGTATCGGCGCCTGGTGGCTCTAGGTGCCAAGCTGTTGGTAATTCCGGCGGCATTTACGCTGCACACGGGGAAGGACCACTGGCATGTGCTGCTCCGCGCGCGTGCGATCGAGAACCAGTGCTTCGTCTTAGCTCCCGCGCAGCAGGGTCGGCACAGTCCCAGCCGCCAAACCTATGGGCACAGCTTGATTGTGGACCCGTGGGGGACAGTTCTCGCAGACTGCCCCGATGGTGAAGGCCTTGCGATGGCAGAGCTGGATTTGACTGCACTTACTCGCATCCGTACCGAGCTGCCCGCGCTAGAACACCGTCGGATAGAGGGAGCGTAGCTCGTGCTTATGCCGTTGCCGCTTTTGTTGGGTGTGCTTGCCATTGGCGATGGCGTTGCTGCGGATGTCCTGCCGGTGCGCTCGGCGCCTGTCGATGCAGCTGGTTATTTTCGACCGGGGCTGACCTCGCATGCACTGGAGCGAGGGATGTCGCCCGAAGTGGCTCAGCTTTACTCGGGGGCCATTGCAGCTACGCGCAGCGGCGAGTATCGGGATGCCCTGGTTGAGGCGCGGCAGGCACGCGCTCTAAGTTTTTTACAGCTGCAGCGTGGACCTGTCTCCAGCTTTCTTGCTCGGCGTCACTTCTTGCGAGCGTCCTACCTGGAGTCGCAGCTGGCGGAGATGGCTTTGATCGAGGAGCAGCTGGCGCACTCGAGCGAGCAGACCGACGAGCGAGCTTTACTTCTGCAGCTACGACCGCTGGTCATGCATAACCTGTTTCTGGCGGTGCGCTCCTACACCGGCCTGGTGGACACGAGGCTGCTTGGGCAGGTGATTGCAGCCTACACGACCGCAAAGCCTGCGAGCGGTCAGCTAAAGCTGCAAGTGCAGCTTGGGTACGCCGCAGCCCTGGCCGAGAGAGGGGACTTTGCCAGCGCTCGCGCGGAGTTTGCGCAGCAGCCGACCGCTGAGCTGCAGGCTGGGTCGCTGGATCTGAACGTGGCTTACTACTTCACTGCCGTGGGAGATGTGAGTCGCGCCATCGAGCGGCTCTCCGAGGCCTCGCGACGAGATACCTGGCTGCGCAGTGGTCGGGAGGCCACAGGGGTCAGGGCGCAGGCCTATCGGCTGTGCGACTTCGATCGCCTGCGCGAGCACCCACGCTTTATCGATTTGGTTATAGAACCAGAAGAGCGCTAGCCGACTTGAGTGGAGCGACTGGCCCGGAAGCTAGTTGCGGAAGAAGACCAAGCTGACAGAAATGGTCTGCTGGCCGGTGTAGCGATTGGCGGTAGCAATGGTCTCGGTACCGGCGCGGGCGCGGGCCTGAATCGAGGGATCGCGATCGCGGATCAGTCGCTCGGGCACGCTGCCTTCGTTGTAGTCGGTGCTGGTTGAGAGCATGCGATAAGCAACCTCGATATCGAAGCCGCGAATCACGCGCACTGCCGCTGCGCCACCGATAAAGTAGCCGGTCGACTTCTTTTGATCGCCATCGCGCAGACCCGTGTTCTGTTGCCGGACGGCGTAGGGGATATAGCCGCCCTCGACGCGCAGCCCGAAGCCAGGCGCGTTGCGCGACGCGAACTCGAGATTTCCACCGACGTGGGGACCGTAGAAGATTTCCTGAGGCAGCGGCGTGAAGCTATTAAACTCGGGGGCGAAGGCAAAGATATTGAAGCCTCCGCGTGCGCGAATCGACAGCGCCAGCTGCTTGGGCAGGCTGATCCCCACACCAACGGTCAGTGCGGCATCGGCATCATGAGCCGTCGTCGCGATCTCCTGTCGCGGGGTCTTTAGCACCACCGTAGTCATGGCGCCACCGACTCCGGTCATTGGCAGCGAGTCGCGATCCGGCAGCTGCACAACAATCGAGGTCGCTCCGGCAAAGCGGTAGCCCGCATCGACGCCGACGCGCAGCATCTTGTAGCCGAAGGTGTAGCCCATGCGCGCCTGCAGGCCCAGGCTGGGCAAGTTGCTGATGTCGTAGTTAAACAGCTCCGGAGCCAGGCCCGATGCCATGCGACCAGACATTCCGGAGTTGAGCAGTGCCGCACCGCCACCCACGCTCAAAAAGAAGCCGCTCAGCGGTAGGCGGGATTCTGGGGTGGGTGCAGGAGGATCGTTGTCTGCAACCACAGGCGGTGGAGCGACAGGCACTGGCTTCGGTGGTTCCACGCTCGCAGGCTTGGCTGGCTCTGCCTGAACCGGAGTTGCCGCTGGCGTTGGCGTTTCCGCAACCGTCTGGGCTGGTGCGGGAGTACTTGAAGCAGGCTTGTCAGTTTGTGCGTTCGCGGTGGGGGTGGTTGCTGTCGAGGCGCTGGCCGCGACAAACGGCGGTAGACCGGTCAGCACCGAGGCCGAGAGCCAGCCCTCCGCTTTGCTCTTCTTAACCTTGGCCCACTTTCCGTCTGGCGAATACTCGACAAACTCCAGCTTGTCGTTGGCGTGCAGCTTCTTTACTGTCGTCGCACTGTCGCTGGGGCTGTCCTTTAGCTCAGCCTTGTCTGACAGCACCACCTTGGCTGGCTTGGCCGCCTTCTTACCGCTGTCTTGCGCCTGTTCGTCGGCTGCTGGCTTGGGCCGGGCGTCTGCAACTTGTGCCCCGCCCAGCGCGAGCGCCAAAGTTGCACCCATGCACATCGTTGCTGCGGCAGTCCTGGCCATCAGTTGCCCCCCGTGATGCTGGCAGTTGTCGCCACCGACTCAAACTTGGCTCCCTTCTGAATCCACAGGAGCCAGCGCTGATAAATTGGATCGCTGATCGTGTCGAACGGCTTTAAGCCGCTGTGCGCGACGGTGCTGGTTTTCAGCATCTTCTGCAGGATCAGGCTCTGATCCGGCATCGTGGTGTTCACCCGCGTCAGCACGGCAGAGTAGTTCGCCATCAGCGTCGTCATGTCTTGATTCGCATTCTTCGCAAGCGACATCAGACCGGTGGGAGTCGCGCCACCATGACAGCTAGAAAAGCCGTTCGTGCAGCCATACTCAAACCGATCCAGATCGCGATTGATGTCCGCGAACGAGATAAATCCAGGCGTTGGCTCGCCCGCTAGATCAGGGGCGGTCGCCATGTCTCGTACCTCCCCTGGATCGTTGAGTTTTAGAGCGCCCTGGCAAGCTAGCAGGAACATGGTACCTACTAGTGCCCCACTGTATTTTATTGAGAATCTAGCCACGATTGCAGCGTAGCAGATACTTTCACCGTCGGGAGAGTCGCTAGATTTTCGCTGTGATATTCGACACTTGACGTGGCCATTCACAAGGTGGCAGGGTCAGACTCATGTTCTTATGCCGGACTCAATCTGCGCAGCTTGGTTGCATAACCACCTCGATAGCGCTTGGACTGCTTGCGGGATGCGTGAGTGCGCCGCCGGTTCGTTCAGATGGCTTGCCGAAGGTGTCGCGTTACACCAACCCGGCGCAGCTAGAGTTCCTGCTAGACCGCTATCAGCAGCTGGTCGAGCGTCCCGAATCGTCGCCTGCAGCTACGGAGCTTCGTAACGAAGCATGTCTGGGTTGGGAGCGTACGCTGTTCGATCTGCAGAGCGCTCGCTACTACCCAGTGCTTCTAAGGATGGGCAGCGACACCATCAGCTTGGCCAGTCTTTGGGCCGAGACGCCGCGGCTGGCCAGTCGTCATCCACTTGCAGGTGCTTGTGTGGATGCCCCGGCCAGTAAGGCAATCAGCGCTGGACCAACGGCGACCCAAGCTGCGGTGGTTGCTGCTCCTTTGACCAGCGAATCACCTGTTGTTAGTGCGCCAGTTGTGCCAACGGCGGGGACTACGACACCTGAGGTCGCACCAGGGCAGGGCGTAGTGGCAACCGCCGTCACGGCTCCCGCCAACCCTCCAGCTGAGCCGATGGCCGTAGTCGATGGGTCGGGCGCGGGGTCGAAGCCGTCCTCAAAGTTTGCCGAAGAGCGACAGCTCCTGGGTCAGCTGCGCGGGGCGCTTGGTATGCCAATCCAGCCCATGTTGGGCGAGCACGTGCAGGACCCGACTGTCTCTGTTCCGCCGCAAGGCCCCGTGGACCTAAAGCGCTTGGTCGCACTGGCTCAAAGCGAAGTGCCAACCATTCGACTTCGAGCACGCTTCCACCTGCTTGGGTTGTGTACGTTGGCGGTAGAGGCCAGCGATCGCGGCATGTCGATGTCCAGCTCAAGTGTTGGTGCTGATTCTGTCATCCCTGGCGACCCGGCTGCGTGTCGGGTGGCGCCTGGTCACTCTGCCCACGGCTCGTTGCGAGCAGGGCAGAGACGCTTATTAAAGTCTATGCTGGCTGCATGGCGCTCCAAGTATCCTGAGCCGATGGCAGACCTGGCTTTCTCACTGGCAAGTTTTGCGTCTCGCGATAATCCTGTCGTTGATGGTCCTCGCGCCACTCGCTAGCAATACCCGCCACGCACTGTGGTCTGGAGCTGGTAGACATGCTACCCTGCCTTCCCGATATTAACTCCCGACCCGCTTGTAACGTAGCAAAGGAGCCACTTCGATAATGCGTAAGCCCCCGGTCCGAAATTATCGGCAAGCCTACGCCTACTCCATTCCTCAACTTCTGCCGCAACCGCAGCACCGCTACATCGATCCCTCGGTCAGAGTGCCCGATGACAGTGCTTTCGTCGCTGGAGGGGAATCATTCGCAGAGCTGTTTGAAGCTTCGCTGAAGTCACCGCGTAAAGCTGTCGCCCGCAAAGACCCCGAGCTGGGTGAGCTGGTTCAAGGGGAGATCGTTCAGATCGGCGCAGAGTTTGCCTTCCTCGATATTGGTGGCAAAGCCGAGGCGATGATCTCGCTTGAGGAGCTGCGCGGCGATGATGGAAACCTGACCGTTCAGATTGGCGACAAGCTGGAAGGTCACATCATCTCTGTCGGTGGCAAAGAGGGTGGGCTGGTCATTAGCGGCAAGCTGCAAAAGGGCGCAGGTCTAAACGACCAGCTGCGGCAGGCGTTTCAGCAGGGCGTGCCGGTCCAAGGGCTTGCCACTGGCATGAACAAAGGCGGCCTGGAGATTGACCTTGGCGGTGTCCGCGCGTTCTTGCCGTCGTCGCAGATTGAGCTTCGATACTGCCAGGACCCATCGATTTATCTCGGTCGTGCGCTAACGCTGCGTGTGACTCGCTTCGATGAGGAGTCGCGCACGGTCGTCGTTTCACGCCGGGCCGTGCTGGAAGTTGAGCAGCGGGCACTCTCTGAGCAGACCCGTCAGCAGGTGCAACTGGGCGCGCGCTTTAATGGTGTCGTCGTTTCGATGCAGGAGCAGACGGCGCTGGTCGACATCGGCGGCTTGGATGCGACAGTGCCGATGAACGAGCTTCAGGCATCCGTGCGCGCCATGGGTCGCTCTGAGGAGTCGCTAAAAGTTGGTCAGCGGGTCGAAGTCGAAGTCACCAAGATCGAAGAAGTGGCTGCAGGCAATGACCACTGGCACCACAGCTTTCAGGGCAACTTGCGAATCGGTGCCAGTGTAAAAGCACTCCGCGCCGACCCTCTTGATGAAGCGCTGGCGACTTTGGTTGAAGGGGCGCGGGTCGAGGGGCGGGTGGTTCGTTTAGAGCAGTTCGGCGCCTTCGTCGAGCTGTCGCAAGGGGTTGAGGGTTTGATCCATATCTCGGCGATGGCCGAGCGCCACATCGTTCATCCCCGTGACATATTGACCCTGGGTCAGTCGATCTCCTCGACGGTGATTACGCTAGATCGGGAGCGACGACGCATTGGTCTATCCCTGATCGAGGAAGTCAGGGCGGCCCAAGCTGCGGTGGCACTGACTCTGGCCGCTGGCACGCAGCAAAAGGTGCGAGTGGACCGAGTTGAAACAAACGGTGTCATCGTCCGGGTCTTGGTGCCCACGGTTGTCGAGGCTTCGTATCCGCGCGGCCTGCTCTCTAACTCTGAGCTGAACGTGCCCCGGGGCAGCGACATTAAGAAGCTATTTCCTGCTGGGCGTGAGCTCGTGGCTGTGGTGCAGAGCGTGGACGCCGAAGGTCGGGTTCGACTATCGCTGCGGGCTCAGGTAGAAGCCTCCGCAGCCGAAGCACTGCCTCCGCCAGCTGTGGCTGAGGCCGTGGTGGTTGCCGCTTCTGTAGCAGATGCGGCACCAAACTCGGACGAAGCGGTCAAGCCTGCGGCTGCAGCGAAGCCGAAGGCGGTACGTGCCAAAAAGGCAGCTGCTGTTGACGCGGTGGTTGATGGAGCAGCCGTGGCAGGCGTTGAAACCAAGGTCGCAGATGCTCCCAAGGCCAAGCCGAGGGCGCGAGTTAGCAAGGTCGCTGCAGCAGGCGATGGCGAGTCCTCCGCCAAGGAGACACCTGCCTCGGGCAAGAGCAGTAAGGCGACGGCTGCAGCGTCAGCAACAGTCAGCGCTGCTGACGTGACCGCCACGGTCGCTGTTGCTACTGAGGGGGCTGCCAAGCTGCGGGCTCCTCGCAAGCGAAGCGTGACAGCAGCAGCAACCTCTGCTGAGCCGCCTGCAGAGACCGTTCAAGCCGCTGGCGAAATCAAGAAGCGCGTTCGCAAGAGTGCGTGATCTGTTCCGGGCGCTATCGAGAAAGTTGGTAGTGCCCGCCCGTAGTTCCCTTCATTCTCGTTCGCTCACTAATTCAGCTTTGGTTTGGCCCGAGCAGTGATTGGGGCACTTGAGCCTTCCTCATTCCGCTCGGCCAAGCGGCAGTGAATAGCTCTTGATTGCGAGCACCTGCTTGCGGCATCGTCCTTCGCGTTTGTCTTTGTGCGTCGACGTAGCGTGCTGACTCCTGACTGGGTGCCGATGTCTCTCCGCGAACCAAGCCAACCTGATGTGTCGTCGTCACTATCGCCCTCGCCGTCTGTTGCGGGGCCGCCTCCCGCGATGACGCCTGAGCGATTCTGGACGCTGTGTGTGCTGGCATTCTTGTGCCTGCTCTACATTCCCTTCGCTGGAAACTACGGATTGTGGGACCCCTGGGAGACCCACTACGGCGAGGTTGCCCGACAGATGGTGTCGCGCAACGACTGGATCAGCCTGTGGTGGCCAGGCTCTCCGCAAGATCCGGCGAGTGGCGTATTTTTTTCAAAGCCAGTGCTGACCTTTTGGCTGATGGCGATCTCGCTCAAGGCCTTTGGCCTCGGTCATGACAGCAGTGTCTTCGCCAGCGAGATGACGGTCGGCTGGAAGGCCGAGTGGGCGCTGCGGCTGCCATTTGTGCTACTTGGCATCGTCGGTGTTTGGGCCACGTATTACTTGGTGCGCCGGGTGGTATCGCGACGTGCCGCGCTGTGGTCTGCAGTGGTCCTCGGGACCAGCACCCAGTGGGCGCTGATTTCTCGGCAAGCGATGACCGACATGGCGTTTGTGGCCCCGATGACCATTGCGGTGGTGTTTGCTGGCCTGGCGCTGCTTCCGCTTCGTCGCGACCCTGAGGATTCCGATTCCGAGCCGCTGGACTTGTCCGAGCCGCTACCGCGTAAGTCGGTGACGCTAGGTCGCTGGCAGCTCTCGTGGCCGCATGCCCGTGCGTTTTACGTGTTCATGCTGCTTTACGTCGGCTTCGTCCTGCCCCAGCTGGTGTTTAACCTGCTTAACCTAGATGCCTTCCCGGTGCTCATCATCGGTCACTCCTACCGTGTGGCCGGTGCCGCAGCAGTGCTACCGCTGGCGGTGCTCTTTCTTGCTTCGCTGTGGTGGTGTGCAGAGGCCAAGAGCCGCCGCTCCATTTATCTATGGGTTGCCTACTTGATGGGCGGCATTGCCACGCTCGCCAAGGGACCTGCGGGTCTGGCGTTGCCCGTGATTGTGCTGGTCCTGTTTCTGCTTGTGACCGGTCGGCTCAGTGAGTTTTTGGGCAATCATCGCCCCGGCAAGGGACCGGCGTGGGCCAGTCGGCTGCCTGCTCCGCTCAGCGAGCTGCTGGAGTACGAGGGCGGCCTAGAGATTGGCCGCGGCGTGATGATCTTCTTGTGCTGCTGCGCGCCTTGGTTCGTCGCCATGCTGACTCGCCACGGCATGCCCTTTTGGATGGAGCTGATTGGCGACAACTACGTTCATCGAGCGCAGGGCCGTCACGGCGATCGCGGCACCTTTGACTACTACCTGCGGCAGCTCGGCGTGGGGCTGTTTCCCTGGTCGGGCGTAGCTGCTGCGGCGCTGCTGATGGTCGGCAAGTGGCTACAGCCCGCTGATGCGCGCAGCCAGGCCCGTCGTCAGCTGGTGGCGCTGAGCCTGTGCTGGTTCTTGGTCGATTTCGTCGTCGTGACCCTGGTTAATACCAAGTTTCACCACTACATCCTGCCGGCGTTACCGGCGGTGGCCATCCTCGCGGGCCTGCTGCTGGATGAGCTTTGTCAGGGGCGCGCGCTGTCTCCAGGCGGCGTGCGTGATGGCAAGGCGCTGCTGCTGATGTTTGGGGTGCCGCTGACCTATCTGTCGGGGCGCGATCTGGCGAACTTCCCGGCCCGCATCGGCTGGCTGTTTAACTACGACTACGTAAATGTTCCCGGCAGTGGGCGCGCCTGGCCCATCACCGCCACCTACGGTCAGCGCTACGAATACGGAGACCAGATCTTCTGGTTTGCCCTGGCCGCGACGGTTGGAACGGCGCTGC
>ERZ795056.5762-NODE-5762-length-12297-cov-4.037576_pt1 | contig 12297 bp, 8 predicted proteins | sample MGYA00375140_ERZ795056 | MGnify/ENA primary metagenome ERZ795056 (study PRJEB30185, sample SAMN05720227) | activated sludge metagenome | isolation source: Anaerobic digester | place: USA | collected 2015-03-09 ...
CGTTGGCCGCCAGCTCCATCACGTTGAGCGCCACATACTCGGCTATCTTGGCTTTTTCCATGTATTCGGCGAGGCTCGTCCGGATATCCTTGATCAGCGTGTCGTAGCCGTCGGAATCGTGGAACTTGGCTATGATGAACCAGGTAAACGGCCTGAGCGTGTTGAGGAACTTCTCCGACAGGAGGAGCTGTATGTTCTTCTCCTCGGGCAGGAGGTTCGAGTTGCGGTTGATCAGCGCGTACATCGGGGCGAGCACCGTGCGCTTGATCTCCGCAATCTCCTTGTCCTTATCCTTGATGAAGGCCTGGAGGAAGACGTCGTTAATTTTGGTCTTCTCGTCGATGATGTTGGCGGGGTTCTTGCGGTTCCAGTTTTTTATGACGTCGCTCGAGAGTACCCGCTGGAAGATATAGCTGTCGTACTGGCGGTACATCATCGAATAGGTCACCAGCTTGGAGATATCCATCACCTCCTGGCGTATCTTGACGAACTCGCTGTCCGATATCTCGACCTTCGATACGTAGTCGATCAGCATCATGCGCTGCAGGCTGGCGGGCGTAAAATGGTCGAGCAGGATGCCGTATTCCTCGACGTTGTCCGCGAGTTTGAATTTTCGGAGTTTCTTGTTGTTCTTGATGAAATAGGTGGTGCCGCTATCGGTCAGGACGACCTTGACGGGCAGTTCGATGACGGCTTTGCGTTCCTGCGACCCCATCCTGATTCATACCTCCGTTGCCGATCCGTCGTTGCAGTATATCCCATCGTCGCCCACGTGTAAAACGGTATTGACCTGGCGTCGGGCTCGCCCCTAAGATCGCCATACGACATGTTTCGGCATTTATCGATCGCCGTATTAGCCATTATCGCCTCCGGCTCGCTCGCCAGCCTTACGCTCGGTGCGCAGGAAGCCTCGAACGACCCGAGGACGGTCGAGATCTCGGGCGCGTTCGACCTGGTCTCCGCCCGGGCGATCGGCACGGGCGGCGCTACGGTGGCGTTCGTCGCGGCCGCTGGCGGCGAAGGCGGAGCCGCGTCCGAGGCGGCCCTGGACGCGGCCCTGCACGCCTTGCGATCCGCCTCGGTCCACGGGTACACCGCCTACATCATGCTGTTCGACCCAGAGCCCGCCGCGATCCCGCGGGCTAGCGAGCCGGGAGACCCGCTGATACGGGAGCCGAGCCTCGCCCGGGCCCTCGCCGACATGGGGATGGACGCGGTCGTGCTATTGGACCTCGGGCCGTCCGGCGGGGCGATGGGGAATGGGTCGATGCAGGGGCCCGCGGTCAGAGCCGCGTCCCTCGGCATGATGACGCCACGGTCCGTCCTGGAGGCGGTCCGCGTTGCCTCACGGGCCGCCGGACTGAGGATCCGCGAGTCGCCCGTAGAAGATTTCTACGCTTCGGCCGGCCTGTCCCCCGGATCGAAGGCGCTCGCACCCTGGCTCGAGGCCGGACTCGCGGCCGTCGCGATCGAAAGCCGTCCGGAGGACATCGAAACCTTCGCGGCGCTGGCCCCGGCCATAGCCGGCGCAGTAGCCGGCCAGGTCGCGGCGCTCGTGTCTGAGGACTCGGCCGTGCCCGGCTCCGACGACGTCGGCTACCTGCGCTACCCGGCCCCGACCGGGCCCGTCCTCGTCTCCGACGCGGCCATCACGCTGGGCACCATCACCACGACGGCCCTCGTCGCGGCGGTCCTGGCGCTCGGCCTCCTGAACGGCCGAAGGCGCAAGGCTTCGCTCGAGGCAGTGGCTAAGGAAGCGGCGGGGGCGTTCGCGCTGTCGTTCATAGCGCTGTTCGGCGCCAGGGCCCTGTCGCTCCTGGCGGCCTCGGCCGTCCGGGCCCTCGGCGACCCGACCGGCCCGGGCTCTCCGTCATGGGCCGTGGCCGTGGCGCTGGTCCTACGCGTGGCCGGAACGCTCAGCCTCTACTATACTGCCTCTGGCCTGGCCTCGAGGCTCGGCCTGCACGGCGACCATCGGCGCATCGACGCCGCGAGGGCGTCGCTCGGGCTCCTGTGCCTTGACGCGCTCGTGGCCGTCGTGGTCTTCCCGCCGGTCGCGCCCTTCCTCCTGGCGGCCGTGATCGTCTCGGCGCTCGCGTCGGAACGGGCCGTTGGCGCGGCCATGGGCCTCGTGGCGGTGTCGCTCCTGGCCTTGCCGTTCTTCGACCCGAGGGTGATAGCGGCCATCGGCTCGGCTCGAGGCGCTGAGAGCGTCGCTCAGGCCATGCTATCCGCCGGACTGCGCGGCAACGCCGTCGCCGCGGCTTTCGCCTCGCCATTCGGTCTATGGCTCAACGCCGCCTCGTCGCCAGAGACGAGGCTCAGGCGCGGCGCCAGGATAGCGCCGCTCTGGCTGGTCGCCGCCATCGTCTGCGCTGTCGGCGAGGCCGTCCTGACGGCTTCGCTATGAGCGACTCGCTATGACGAGCGTCTTTTTCCACATCGACCTTGACGCGTTCTTCGCCGCGGCCGAGGTTCTCGACGACCCGTCGCTCGCGGGTCGGCCCGTCATCGTCGGTGCGGCCCCGGGTCATCGCGGCGTCGTATCGACCTGTTCCTACGAGGCCAGGCGCTACGGCGTCCATTCGGCGATGCCCATCTCCGAGGCCTATCGCCTCTGCCCCGAGGCGGCCTTCAGACCGGTCAGGATGGAGCGTTACGCTGAGCTATCGGCCCGCGTGATGGCGGTCTTCGAGGCGTACACGCCGGACGTCGTCCGCGTATCCATCGACGAAGCCAGCCTCGATATGACCGGTACCGAGCGCCTCTGGGGAGCGCCGCGGGAGGCAGCGGAAGCGATACGCGATAGGGTGGCGCGCGAGACCGGCCTGTCCATCTCCATAGGGATAGCGCCGAACCGTTACGTGGCCAAGGTCGCCTCCGGCGTTCGGAAGCCGGCCGGACTGGTCGTCGTCGAACCGGGCGACGAGGCGGCCTTCATGGCCGGCCTGCGGCTCAAGGACCTCTGGGGCGTCGGCCCCAAGACCAGGGCGCGGCTCGAGGAGCTCGGCATCGGCGACCAGGCCCGGCTACTCGAACTATCGAGGGCGACCCTCGAGTCGAACTTCGGCAAGGCCGGCGGCGAGTTCATCTACGGCGTCGCCCGTGGCGTCGACCCGGGCATCTATGCCGGCGAGGCCAGGTCACGGTCGATCAGCTCCGAGACCACCTACGAGCGCGACGAGGCCGGCCTTCCCAGGATAGAGACGACGCTGCTCGGCATGGCCGAGGAGCTGGTCGCCAGGCTCTACGCGGACGGCTACTCGTCGCGCTGCGTCGCGCTCAAGCTGCGCTACGGGGACTTCGAGACGGTCGGCGTCAGGGAGACGCTCGACGAGCCGTTCTTCGATTCGGGGGCGGTCTACGAGGCGGCGCGCTCCCTGCTGGCGCGCAAGTGGGACGGGCGGCCGCTACGCCTCGTCGGGTTGGCGCTCGCCTGCCTGGAGCGCGGAGCGGCGAGGCAGGCGGGGCTGTTCGACGATGGCGACGACAGGGTTGCCCGCGTCGAGCGGGCCGGCATCGAGGCGGCGCGCCGCGGGCTCGGCAAGCTTACCCGGGCGCGGCTCCTACACGGGCCGGGACCTACTCGGCCAAAGCCTTCCTGATAGCCTCGGACTTGCCCGAGATGATGGCCGACAGCTCGTCCCTGACCTTGACCAGGCAATCGTCGATCGAGGCCTGCTCGGTGCCGCCTTGGCCGCGGACGCCGTCCTTTGCCTCGGCGAACACGACGGTGCCGTCGACCCGGACGATGCGCAGGGTGGCCTTGGCGTTGGCTATGTAGATGTTGTAGACCTTGCCGCCGTATTCCATCCTGGTAGGCGCGGCCACTTCGACGTAGACGAGCGCGAAATAGCCGGCCTTGACCGTGCCGGCCAACGAGGCCAGGGCCCGTACGTCTCCGGCGAAGGCCGCCTCGAAGCCAGCGGGCGCGAGCACGCCGTTGTACGGAGCCACCTCGACGCCGAGCGGCTTGAGCGACTGGCCGACCGCGTCGAGCACGCGCGGGTTGGAGCTATAGCCGGCCGGGGTCCGTTCGAGCGCGGCCACGATGGCGAGGTTCGGCGGCGCGACGTAGCTGAAGTCGCGGAACACCGACCTGAACGCGTAGCTGTAGCCTTCGGACGTAAAGATCGGGAAGGCTCTGACGACGGCGTCGGAACCGGCGGAGTCTATCGCGCCGATGCTCGTGTTGGCCATGCCCTTGGCGTCGGTCGCGACCGACGCGACGAGCTTGCCTCCGTTGGACACGAACTCGAAGCGGATGAAGGCGTCCGGCACGGCGCTCTTCGCGTAGCCATAGCTCTCGTAGAGGTAGACCGCCGGCTGCAAACCCTCGCCGCGAGCCGCCTGCCTGGTGCTACCGGACCTCTGCGACCCGTCCGGCTCGAGCCAGGACTCGTGCGGTTCTATAGTCAGCCTGGCTCCGATCGCGTTGAGCGTCCCGGTGATCTCGTCGGCTCTCGATCGCCTGCCGCCATTCGTCGCCTTGGCGAGGGCGGATATATAGAACTTGATGCCCTCGGACAGGTGGTTCGCGTCTATGGCGTCGCGGGCCTTGGCGACGAGGGCGTCAAGCTCGGCGTCGAGCGAGGCGGAGGCCTTCGTCGAGCTGGCCTCGCCGGCTGGGGCCGCCGGCGCGCTTCCCTCGAGGGGCGTCGCCTGGTCGGCGTCGCGGGCGTCTGTCGCCGGCGTCGAGACGCAGGACGAAAGGGCCGCCGAGAGGGTTAGCGCGAGGATCAGGGCATGCGTTTTGGATACGTTCATGGCATCGCTCCTACCAGCTCAGGCTGATCGTTACTGGAGAGTTCGAGGCGTACAGGTCGGCCGCCTTCATGGAGAAGGTGGCAACGCGCCCCGACAGCGCTAGGCCGCTCGTGGCCGTCGGCGTCCGAGGTGCGGTAATTCTCAGGTTGACGGCGTAGTCGGCGAAGGCGAGCTTGACGAATTCGAGCATATCGTCGTCGGCCGGATCGAAGCCCTCGGACAACCTGATCGTCAGAGTCGAACGGCCGCCGGCCTCGGCGTAGGCGGCGCCCTCGCCGGCGGGGTCGAGGAAGGCCGCGAAGGAGGCCACGCTCGGGAAGCGTAGCGAGGCTTTGATCGCGAACGACTCGGCGCCGTCCTCGCGCGACCAGGATCGTAGTTCTCCGCCGGCCCGCGAGGCGGCCAGCTCGAGGTCGTTCCTGCCGACCGGCAGCGGCAGGTAGTCGGCGTTGGCGCCGAGTTTGCCGAGCTCGTCGACGGCGGCCGACACGGTATAGGCGAGCGTCAGCTCCACGGAGCCGTCCGCGGCGATGCGGGCGTCGGCGTCGATGCCGATGCACGATGATACAAGGATGGCCGTAGCGGCGGCGAGCAATAGGGTACTTCGCTTCATGATAGACAACCGTAGCTCAAAATCGCCCCGTTGTCGAGCGCGCCGTCACGCTAGTCGAAGCGCTCGCTGTGGATCCCGGAGTCGTGGAGCCGGAGCGACAGCTCGCCCTCGATGACGGCAAGTGCCTTGCGCATGACCCCCTCGCCGAATTCGGCCGAGTTCGATACGAGCGCGGCGCCCAGCTGGGCGAAGCGTAGCGATTCCTGCAGGTCGGTCTCCGCGCACGAGACGCGGAACTTGGACACGAGCCTATCCTTGACCGACTTGACCACGCGACGCTTGTCCTTGAGGCTAAACGACTCGGGTATCTCGATGATGACCTGGAGCATGGAGACGATCATGGGGCGCGCTTGCCGAGGATGCCGGCGAGCTCCTCCCTGCCGGCCGGGGCGTCGCGGCGAGGAGCGCCTGGCCCGTCGAACGCCGTCTGGTCGGGGCGCGTAGGAGCCGTCGCGCGACGTGCCAACGCCCGGAGCGGCGAAAGGCCGTAGAGCGTCGCCGCATAGCCGGCGGCGGCGACGAGGCTGGCCAGGGCGGCTATCGCGGCCGCGGTTCCGCGGGCGCGGGCTTCGTCCGATACGTCGAACCAGGCCTCGAGACTGCCGCGCGACAGGACGGCGTACCTGGATGGAGAGATCGGTCCGGTCGCGGCCAAGAGCGTTCGGCCGTCGTGTCTCAGGGCGATTGCGCCGGCGGCCTTGGCGGCCCGGATCATAGCTTCATCGTCGGTCGCAGCCGCTATCTCGTCCATCGCGGCCTCGTGCCGCGACGCCGAACTCGCCGAAAGGCCGGGTATGAGTAATGCGTCGGCCATGGCGGCGCCTGCCAGCACGACGACGATGCCTAGGATCGCCGCGCGCGCCGACGCTGCGCGCGCCGACGCTGCGCGCGCCGACGCCGCGCGCGCCGACGCCGCGCGCGAAGCGCTTGGGCTCACCGTCTCATCGTCGCCCGATCGGCGCCATATCAGGAAGGGCCTGGCCGCCCTGAGCAACCTGAGCGCCGCGACGACAGATAATCCGCCGAGCGGGGAACGGGCCAGCCAGTAGCCGCGGACGGCCGCCGAGCCCAGGTCGGCTCCCACCCAGCCCGCCAGGAACGGGCCGGAGACCAGGAGCAGGGGCAGGGCCGACGACAGCCCGGACAGCCATGGGAAGGGCGAAGGACGTCCGATGGCCCCGAGGAAGAACTCGTACGAGAATAGGATATCGAACAGCACGCCGACGATGGCCATGAAGGCCGAGGCGCGCCACGACGCGCCGGCCGCCGCCATGCCTGCGGCGACGAACGCGAAGACGATCGAGACGATCGCCAAAGCGTCCATGGTCGACGAGGCGATGACCGATACGGCGCCGGAGCGGCGCGTCTTCTCAATAACGCGTTCCATGGGCTACAATGATATACGCGAACGATGATAAAGAAAAGAGCGAATACGGCGGCCCTCGTCCGCATAGCCGCGCTGGCGGCGCTGTGCCTCCCCTGGTCCCGGGCGCGGGCGCAAGCCCTGTACTCGGTCCTGCCTGAGGAGCCGCCATCGAGCCTGTTCTCGACCAAGCTCGGGGACTCGGAGGTGGAAGCCTTCGCCCAGGGCTTCTGGGAGGCGTCGATCCTGAGCGCCGGCGCCTGGTCGATAGACTCCGGCGGATCGAGCTTCGGTGCCAATCCGCCGTTCCAGTTCATGCAGACGCCCGACCTATACGTATTCCTGAGCCTCAGGCGAACATGGTTCTTCGAGGCCTATGTGACGAACGAGGCCGCGGATAATCGGTTCACGCTGGCCTTCGAGGGCGACGATGGGGATTTCATCAAGTTCGCCCGGCTCGGCAACTCGGGCATATCGATGCCGTCCTATCCGTTCATGTCGTTCGGCTCTCCGGACGGCTCTTTCGGCGCCGCGATGAGCGCCAGCGACGCGGCGAGCGGCGTGTCGCTCGACGCGATGGTCCGCTGGGACGGTCTCCGCTGGGAGACCCGGGACTTCTTCGGTTCGTCGGAGATGATCGAGACGGAGCTGGCCCCTGGCGACGACCTGCGCGGCCGGCGTTTCGTGCTGCCTTCCGGCGGCCTCGTCTCGGTCGAGCTGTACGAGGCGCGCACGAGCGGCCCGAGGCGATTGGCTAGCGACGAGTACTCGGCCTCCCTGGCCTCGGGCGTCATCCTGCTCGCCGCGGAGCCGTCGGGCGAGCTGACGGCAGCCTACGTCGATTCGCTCGGCGCTCGGGCGAGCGTCACGCTCTACGCCTTCGCGGAGGATGACGACGGCGACCCGGTACGACGATACAACCGCTACGAGGCGCGCAATCTGTACGCGCTACCAGACACGGCCTCGGCAAGGCAGCTGTTCGTCCGCGACTTGGCCACCGGTACCGTCGATACCCGCTTCGAGGTCGGTCGCGTCGGCCCGGGCCTGGTACAGGTCCTGCGCTCGGGATCGGGACCGGATCCCGACGACGACGGATACATGCGGCCGTTCGTCGACCTGACTCCGTGGAGCTACGATAGGTCGAACGGCGGCGGCGACGCGACGGTGGCCAGCGAGGGCTTCGCCATCGTCGCCAGGTCATCGGAGACGGTCGAGGCAATCATGCTCGGCGACGGCGCCGTGGCTGGGACGATCTCGGTCTACCGTGATGGGGTCGCTTCGTCATCGTTTGGCTATGACGAGGCGGGCCGAACACTCACGCTATCCCCGCCGCCGAGGGCCGGCGAGAGCATACGGGTGCGGTACGCCGTGTCGACCACGGACGGGGCAGACGGAGCGCTCGCCTTCGGCGTCGGGGCGCGCTTTCCCTGGCTCGGCCAGAGCTGGTCGACGGCCATAGGCGGCCGCTGGCCACTCTTCGGACTCGGTTACGAGACCGGCGACTCCATGCAGCCGGCCTGGCTAGGCATATCGGCCGGCGTCACCGGCCGAGCCGGCGTCGTGGACGGAATCGCCGCAACGGGCGCGGCCGTTCCGGTGGCGTATACCCTCGAGGCGATGGCACGCTACCTGCGCGCCGGTTCCCGGGGGCTGTACCGGGTGGTCGGCATGGAGGATTACGGCGACTCGCTCTGGCTCGAGCCGTTCAGGCAGGTATCGCCGGAGGACGGCGGCATAACGGCCTCCGTCGTCGTCGACGCCGAGCTGGCCGCGTCCGACGCCTTCGGCGACCTGCTCGACGACCTGCGCTCCGGCGGCGGTCCGACCAACCGCGCGCTCGAGATCGTCGCCGGAGAGGCCGGATCGTCGTCGGACGCCCGCTTCGTGCGCTACGTCGATCCGGTGCCCCTGTCCTCGTATGAACGGCTGTCGTTCTTCGTCAAGGCGACGGGGACGGGGCTCGGCTCGGTTTTGACACTGCGCGTCGGGAATGGTAAGGGAACTGGCGCCGTCGTCAGTCTGCCGCTCGGCCCTATAGCCGGCGACGGCTGGCGCAAGGTGACGATGGGGCTCGATCCGTTGGCCGCACTGGCTATCGTATCCGGCGACGGTGAGTCGCTCGTCATTGCCGGCGCCTCTGCCTCGTACGCGGCGCCGGACACGGCCGGACTCGTCGAGCTCGAGCTATCCGGCTTGGCGGCCGGGACCGGCGCCGCGGTCATGATCGACGAGCTTGCGCTCGAGGGCGCCCGCGACGGTTTCTCGGCGTTGGCGGCCGCGAGCCTATCGTTCGGCGACCGCACGGAGAAGCGCGGGGCGTACCTGCTAGCCGAGGCGTCCGGTGAACTGGCCGATGCCGCCGTGGTGGCTTCCAGGCTCGAGGCAGGCCTGAACGCGCCTTTCGCCGAGCTGTCCCTAAGCGCCTCGCCGGCCTATGCTTCTGGCCAGGCCTCGGCTGGCCTTGGCTACGCGGTCGCGCTACCCGGCCGGCGTTCGCCATGGCGCGTCGTCGACGAGTACTCCGTGGACGAGGCGCTCGGCTTATACGCCCGCGAGCTCCAGGCGGCGGCTCGCTCGGGTCTGTTCACCGCGAGCGCCGTTGCAGGATCCAGTCAGGAGCCGAACGCGTTTGACCAGGCCTGGAAGGCGAGCGTCGGCGTCGCAGGCGTCGCGACGGCGACCATGGCGGCATCGCTCGCCTCGTCGGAGGCCGTCGTCTCCGGACTCGGTTTCGGCGAAGCCTGGCTCGATTCCTGGTCGCTCCTACTACCGGCCTCCGAGGCCGACGCCGATTCCAGGCGCCTGGAACTGGCCGCCGACGCCGCGGGCTCGCGCTTGACTCTGTCGGCTTACCGCGACTACGAGCGCGGTTCCGTTCCCGCGTCGTCCGTGGTCGCCAAGGCGAGCCTGCCTACGCGGTTCGGCCCCGTGTCGATCGCTCCGTACTATTCTCGCAAGGCGAGCGTGGAGCGCGCCAGCGAGTCAGGCTCCTTCGCCGGCGACGTAGCCGACTTCTACCGGGCCGTGGTGGCCGCTGGGACTCTCTGGTCCTCCGTACCCATCGTCGAGCTGTGGTCGGCCGACGCCTTCGACGGCTTCGAGGCGTTCGCCGACGGCGCCTCGGCCGCCTCGCACGAGGCCGAACTCGGCGTCGCGCTACGCCGACCGATAGGCTACGGCCTCGTCGACCTGCTGGCCCCGAGCTCCGCGACCCTGTCCTACGCGAGGCTCATCGAGTTGGACGCCGACACGGCCGTAGAGTCCGGCCGGCTGTCGCTATCCATCGCTGGAGGGGCGGCCAACGTGTTCGCCTCGAGCGGGGCCGCGCCGCTCCTCAAGCGCGCGGCGTTCGACGAGTACTCGTTCAAGCACGCGCTTAGCCTGACCCGATACGCCTCCGACGGCGCCGTCCTGCCGTCGCTGACGTCGAGCCTGGCGATGAGCCTCGAGGGTACGGGCGGCCTGGGCTTCGCGCTGACCTCGAACCTGGCCATCGAGACGACGAGGAGCCTCATCCCGTGGTCCGAGTCGATCGACGCGGCGCTGACGACGCGCCCGACTCGCACCTGGCTCGGAGACCTGGCTGGCCTGGCCATCGACGCGAGGAGGCGCTCGGTCCGGGCCTCGGCGGACTCTGGCGCCGACGAGGAACCGAGCTGGGTGTCGGAATGGCTCGACGCGACGCTCTCCGAGCCGCTCGCGCTCAAGGACGGATATACCGCCGGCCTGACCGTCGGGCGGACGAAGAGCGCCTCGGCACCCTTGTCCGAGCGCCTCTCGCTCGGCTACTCGACCAGGGCCACGGCCGGGGGAAGCCTTTCCATCGGCCTCGGAGTCGGGCTGTGGCAGACGCTCGCGGCCTACGTCGACGGCGCGCTCTGGGGCTTCGGCTACTCGCTATCGCTCGAGGCCAAGGTAGTCTTCTGAGCGCCTATCGGCGGGTACCGCCGTTGACAGCGGTTTTTACCCTCCGTATAGTAAGGCCACCATGAAACGACGCCTCGTAACCAGCGCACTCCCGTACGTCAATAACGTTCCGCACCTCGGCAACCTGATCCAGGTCCTGTCGGCCGACGTGTTCGCCCGCGCCTGTCGGCTCCGCGGCTACGAGACCCTCTACGTCTGCGGCACCGACGAGTACGGCCCGGCCACCGAGACCAAGGCGGCCGAGGAGGGCGTGAGCCCCGCCGAGCTGTGCTCGCGCTTCCACGAGATCCATAAGGCCATCTACGAATGGTTCGGCATAGGCTTCGATAAATTCGGCCGGACCTCGACGCCTCGCCAGAAGGAGATCGTGCAGTCGCTGTTCAAGGATCTCGACGAGGCCGGTTTCATCACCGAGCAGACCATCGAGCAGCTGTACTGCGAGCCGTGCGGCCGCTTCCTGGCCGACCGCTACGTACGCGGCACCTGCCCGCACTGCGGCTACGACGACGCGCGTGGCGACCAGTGCGAGGCCTGCGGCAAGCTACTCGAGCCCTCGGAACTCCAGCGGCCCAAGTGCTCGACCTGCGGGGCCTCGCCGAAGCCGCGCTCGACCAGGCACCTGTACATCGACCTGCCGGCCATCAAGCCCAGGCTCGAGGCCTGGATGAAGGACGCGAGCGTCAAGGGCTTCTGGACCAATAACGCCATCCAGATGACCCAGGCCTGGATACGCGACGGGCTCAAACCGCGCGCCATCACGCGCGACCTCAAGTGGGGCATCCCGGTGCCCAAGCCGGGCTTCGAGGACAAGGTCTTCTACGTCTGGTTCGACGCGCCCATCGGCTACCTGTCCATCTCCGCCTGCGGGGGCGACGAGCGCGGCTTCGACTGGAAGGACTGGTGGATGAAGCCCGACGAGGTGGAGCTGTTCCAGTTCATAGGCAAGGACAATATCCCGTTCCACACGGTGATCTTCCCGAGCACCCTGCTCGGTTCCGGCCGGGATTGGACGATGCTTCACCATATGTCCAGCACCGAGTACCTGAACTACGAGTCGAGCAAGTTCTCCAAGTCCAAGGGCGTCGGCGTCTTCGGCACCGACGCGATGGAGACCGGCATACCGGCCGATGTCTGGCGCTTCTATGTCTTCTATAATCGGCCCGAGAAGAGCGACGTGGTCTTCACCTGGGCCGACTTCCTCGAGAAGGTGAACGGCGAGCTCATCGGTAACCTGGGTAACCTGGCCAACCGTACGCTGTCGTTCGTGCAACGCTTCTACGACGGCGTCATACCGGTCGGCAAGCCGGACGAGGCCTTCTAGGCCGAGGTGCGCGCCCTCGAGGCCGAGGTTGCCGATAGGCTCGAGCGCGCCGAGCTGCGCGACGCGTTCAGGACGGCCTTCCAGATCTCGGACATCGCCAACAAGCGCTTCCAGGCCGAAGAGCCGTGGAAGGCCAGGACGGCCGAACCCGAGAAGGCCGCGAGCCTCCTCTCCGACCTCTGCCTCGTCCTCCGCGACCTCGCGGTGCTCATCCACCCCTACATGCCCGCGGCCGCGGAAAAGCTCGCCGGCTTCTTCCGCAAGACCGTGGGCGGGGCCTCGGGGCTATCGTGGAAGGACCTCGCG
>ERZ795056.5764-NODE-5764-length-12296-cov-9.524957_pt1 | contig 12296 bp, 8 predicted proteins | sample MGYA00375140_ERZ795056 | MGnify/ENA primary metagenome ERZ795056 (study PRJEB30185, sample SAMN05720227) | activated sludge metagenome | isolation source: Anaerobic digester | place: USA | collected 2015-03-09 ...
TTATAGGTTTATAGGTTTATAGGTTTATAGGTTTATAGGTTTATAGGTTTATAGGCCGCTCAGGAAAAAGAGAAAATCGTCAGCCGACCGAGCGGCCATAAACTCATAAACCAATAAACTCATAAACTCATAAACCAATAAACTCATAAACCAATAAACTCATAAACTCATAAACCAATAAACTCATAAACTCATAAACCAATAAACTCATAAACCAATAAACCAATAAACTCATAAACCAATAAACTCAGTCCCCCTTCAACGCTTCCATCACCTCCACTTCAGCAGTCGATTCTCTTGCTATCAACTGCCATTCCAAACCCGGATTTTTTCCCAAATGGTATTGAAACCCTATCTGCTCCAGTCGGGTGTCCGGCGATAAAGCGGTGAGCATCAGGGGTTGCGTCAGTCCGGACTGCCACATGTCGAGGGATATCGTTCCAAAAATTTCCATTTCGGTAAATAGCGCCAGGCGGGAAAACTCAGGATTCCTGTTTTCCGGAAAATCCAGCGTAACCACAGGGAAACTGCCCGAAGAATAGGGTACAGTGTGTTGCGACAATTCAAAAACAGGCCCCATTATTTCAAAAACCGCGTCCGGCGCAGATTTCATTTGTGTCATGCGTTCCTGATCCAGTCCGGGGTGCAGGAGCCCAGCCTGCAAACAGATACGTTGTGGGATAAAGAAACCGCCGGGCGCAATTTGAGGCGCCAGGTTAAGGGTGGCAGCAACCTGCGGTTCTCTCCGAAGACCGGCCTGCAGCATTTCTGCAATAACAAGGTGGGGTGGGGTGGAGGGGTTGGCCTGGTAGGTGGTGGCGTCGGCGCAGACGATCTCGCGGATCCACGCTTCAAACCCGAAAGTCCGGATGAGTTTTTCCAGACAGGCGATACTCCGTGGCGAAATTTCCAGGAGCGTAAACCGCACTTTGACCGGATCCAGAAACGGGAGCAGGGGCAGCACGAGTGTGGCAAATGGCCCCGTACCTGCATATAAAACATGTGTTTGGGTGTCGGGGAAACGTTGGCCGATCGTGTCGATGGCTTGCAGAATACCGCGCAGAAAAACGCGTGTCCGCATAAAATCAAGGATACAATGTGCAGCCCAGAGGGGTGCGATTGCCTTGCCGTTGTCTAATGCGATATCCTGGCGATTGATGGGGTCTGTTTCATTCAGGCCGGAGGCATCGGCCAGCATCCGGTACAAATCCCGGCTTGCCTGAAGCCATTGGCCCGCCGTACCAGACGGGCCAATGAGCGTTTCAGTCAATTGTTTCAATAATGTAATATTCACCTGCATGTTCATACTGCTTCAAGTCCAACCAGGAACGTAACCGGAGAACATGCATTTCAGGCAAACAGCGCTTCGTACAAAACGCCTTTGCTGTCAGCACCAACCGGGACGAAAAAAATAGACAAATCGCCCTTTTCCGGGTGTTCCAGTACGGCAACCGTCTGGTGATAGTAATGCGTTTTCTGGTCGGTTCTCAACACGATCGCGAAGGGTTTTCGATCCAGTGGCGTATAACTTTCCACATCCCGCACTTGTATCAGTTCGGCCGGCAGCGTAATCTCCGGGGAAAACCTGATATTCAAGGTCTGGTTCAGCAAAGGTGAAAAATCGGAGGCTTGTAGTTGGTCTAACATATCAAATCAGGTGCGCGGCGGGAAAACGCCTTGCAGGGCTATGACAAAATTAAGGGTCAGATAAGGCTGCATGTTGTTGTGCGGCTGGTCGCCGCCGGCAACTGCAAGCATTTTATCGGAAAAATTCGCGTTGTTGCCTGCCGTTCCATACACCGAGGCACCGCTGGAGCGTGCAAACCCGTTGCCCGTCGGCTGGTTGCTGTCGCCCACGTCGTTAATGGCCATCATAGTATGGTTGTGGGAAGGAATTTCCGACTCCAGCAGCGATACCGTTTCAGTGCCGCCCGTTTCACCCAGATCGTGCAGCGACAAACCCGGCCCCTGACCCGGGTGCATGGGCGCGCGGCCTTGCAGATCCGGTAGTGCGAAGTTGGATTTGCCGTTGCCGCCGTACGTAGTTCCTAACAGAGAGAAAAGTGCAGTGTTCTGGCTGAGTGGCAACAATTGCCCCTGACAAAACGCCCAGCCATGGGGTGGAAAATTAAAGGGCACAATGCGGATTTCCGCAACAAAAGGATCCATAGATGATATGTTTTTAAGTTGGACTTGGGAATATTCCGAAAAGAGAAATGATAAAGTCGACGCAGAGGTACGGCATAAAATTCGTGTGCGGCTGGCTGCCGCCCGTTTGCGATATGATACCGGCGTTCATCGGAGCGCTCGGATTGTCGGCGAAATAAAGATTCACCTGGGAGGACAGTCCAAGCAGGTTATTGCCGGGGTTCGGCGTATTGGCCACTGCGTTGTAAGTCATCAACGGGTGTGTGTGCGAAGGGATCTGTTGTGTGGTTAGCGTCACTTCTTCCACGCCGATTGACTCTGCAAGTACGTAATTGCTCGTACCCTGGCCCTGGCCCTGGTGAATCGGGATGCGTCCGCGCAGATCGGGCAGCGCGAAAGTTTGCTGCCCGTCGCCGCCGTAGGTCGTTCCGATCAGATTGAAAAGCGTATCGTATTCGGAGATAGGCAATAACTGGCCTTCGCAGAACATCCATCCGGCAGGTGCGAAATTGCCGGCAAACATTCTGATTTCTCCAATATATGGTTGTGCCATAAAATGATGATTGTTTTAATTTGGTAAACGGATCAGGTTTGACTGGGGAAAATACCCTGTAGGGCGATGCAGAAATTCAGCGTCAGCGTAGGCTGCATATTCAGATGCGCCTGACTGCCGCCGGTATTGGTTACAGTGCCCGGAACCGGTGTTTGAAGGCCGGGGTTTCCGGCGCCCGAGTTGTACAGTTCTGCCGGTGCACTGTTGGAGAAATACTGTCCGGAAGGGTTGTTCACATTGGCGGTGCCGTTGGCAGGCGCTTTGGCGAATGCAACGTGTGTGTGTGTGGGTAACTCACTGATAGTCAAAGTGTGGGCTTCCTGACCGGCCCGCTCGCCGATAGTATGGCCTTCGCCGAAAGAGATCGGCACACGCCCCCGCAGATCAGGCAGGGCAAAATTGACAGTGCCGTTACCGCCAAAAGTGGTTCCCAACAGGGAGAATAAAGCCTGGTTCTGGTTGATAGGCAATATTTGACCATTGCATAATGCCCAGCCCCGCGGCGCGAAACCAAAACTCATGATCCTGATTTCAGACAAAAAAGGTTCTGCCATGTAGAGGTAAGGATATAAGATGAAAAAAATAGGGTGATAAATGAAACGACTCAGGCGTTTCCAATCGGTGTGCTACATAAAGTGTGTCGTGAACGGTAGTTTTCAGTAAAGATGATCTGTTGGTCCGAGTAAATGGTAATTTCAGTTTGCGCCGAACCATATTGCAATTGTGTTTTCGTGGTTACGGCGCCACGCAGCGTTTGGTAAGTCGATCCATCTGCCGGGGAGGGACCGGCCGGTAACAAAAGTTCGTGTGGGGGGATCGGTTGTTCGGCGAGGGCAGATGCAGCCCGTCCGAGTGCTTCAAGTTGGTATCCGTTCAATACGGCCAGTCGTTTCCAGGTGCCGTCGGGTTGGCGGTTAAAAACGGGGACCAGGAAATCGCTCAGGCCGGCAGTTGCACGGCGTAGTAAAAGCGGGTAAAAACAAGTGTTGCCGTCGGCGCAGAAAAACGCGCCGTTGCTTTCGCGTTCAAAGCCGCGACCGGCCAGAAATGTATCGGTTTCAAGGATGAGTTCAGTGAGTTGCGGCGGGCAGCCGGACAGGTTCGGTTTTCGGCGCGCCTGTACTGCGTCCGTGATCTGGCGAAACCAGGCCTGAATGCCTTCTTGCTGTTGCATAAGCGAAGAAGCGCCGGCCGGCAAGCCGAGGCCTGCAAGACCCAAAGTGCTTGTTTGTAAAAAAGTTCTTCTTTTCATAATATCATGGATGACAAAAGTACCAGGGGGTGAAAAAATGATTCCCGGGGAGGCTGGTATTCCTTTGCAGCAAAAGTAGCCATTCACATATGGAAAATTGGGGTTCGTTCGAAATAATTTCCCGTTCAGGAGGCCTTCCATTCCATCAGCAGGTACACCGGATTGTCTTCACTGATGACCCGAAAGCCGAGCCGGTCGTATAAATGCCGGGCACGATTATATCGCTCTACGTGAATGGTTGTGCGCTTTCCGGTTGCAGCCGCTTCGTGCATGATTCCGCGCAATACCCCTTCTCCGATGCCCTTGCCCCGAAAACCGGGCAGGAGGGCAATGTCTACGATGCGTACTTCGTCGGCGCGATGATCCAGATAAAGCCGTCCGGCGGCCTGCTCTTCGTAAAGCAGGATGCCGAACTGCTTGTTTTTGTACATCTGCTGATAGTAGATATGTTGTGCACGGAATTGTTGTGTTAAGAAGGTCGTCTTTTGTTCAGCGCTCCAATCCGGCACTAAATCCATTTCATCTGCACGCGTACTGGCATATATATCCAGCAGCAAAGGCTCATCAGCCGGCTCGATCGGCCGAAATACTAAAGCATCCGTTTGGATTTGGTTCATCGAAAACATAGTCAATCTATTTCTCCGCGTTCGGGAGTTGGGAATTTGAATCAGAAAACTACGTGGAAAATACTCCCCAACGATCTGAGTAAAAAATGAGAACCGGCAGCGGATATATCATCCGGCAGGTACTTGTTTGGTTCATTCTTAATATGGCAGCGGGGGGCTCCCAGGGGGCAATCAATCGTAATTAATGAATAGCGCGGTGCGCCGGCTGTTTTCAAAAAGGGAGACGATTGGGTTCGCCGGGGTAAAAGTGTTGTTGTGGCTGCAAATATAACCGCTTCCTGAAAATATTCTTTTTTTCTTCTATAATGTTTTGCCGCGTACAAAGTCATTGACAAGCGGATAGTTTAAAATTTTTTCCTTTTAAAAAACTTCATAATACGTTGCTATGCAGATTTAATTGTTAATTCACACAATAAGCCGGGAAGATGGTTTGAAAAAGAGCCGAACTATTTTACCTTAGCTGCCTGTAAAGCAATCTTTGTAATTGCAGGTTTCTCAATTAAGCGGTTCCCCCCATCGCTCTGTGTTGAACTGTAACTAATTGTAATCTCATGAAAAGTAAACGCGCCTTCCTCTTACAGGGGCAGTGGTCTATTGTCGTTGCCGGTACCGCCGGCACACACGACCCCTTTAGCCGACAGCATTTCTTCTGTCGTGTTGTTTCAGATCATTACCATCGATTTCTGCAGTATACCGGTCCTGCCACCCAGCAAAGCCCCGGCCTTGCCATTTTTGCTCCCTTCCCATTTTTCCGGAAACAGCCTCATTAACATCGGAATACACAAAAAATATGTAAACGGCATAATTTATGCTTTGAAAAAAGTGTCTTTTGCCGGGAACACGCACATTTTTAAAGATCAGTCCGATCTGAAAAGTACAGAAAAATCCTTACGAATGAAAAAAAGTTTTACCCTCCTGCTCGCTTTAGTTTGCTGCCTCGGTGTAAAGTCTCAGACCATCGTTCCGACCCAAACGGATATGATTATCATCGACAACGGCACTTCCGGCAAAGCAGATCCAAATGATCGCATCCAATACAAGGTAACCATCCAGAATACGGGCGCCGCTTCAGGCACTAATACGCAACTGAACGTCGTGCCCGATCCGCGCACCACATTCGTGGCAGGTACCTTCAAATCCACGCCGCTGGCCGTCCCCGATACCTACACAGCCACAGGCAACGTCGGTATCAGCGTTCCCGCAGCAAGCGGCGTAAAAGCCAACGACTTCGACGACAACCTGGCCGGCGCTACGCTCCTCGTGACTACGCCGCCGCCGAACGGCACGGTGGTACTCAACAACGATGGTAGTTTCACGTACACGCCCAACGCAGGTTTTACAGGTGCCGACGTATTTACCTATACGATGACGGACGTCACGCCCGTACCTGCCGCTCCGACCACGGATGCGACGACGGTGACGATCACGGTATCAAACATGATCTGGTTTGTAGACAATACCAGCGGCGGCTCCGGCGGAACGGGTACACTCACCGACCCTTTCAAAACATTGCCTAATTTTAACGCCTCTGCACTTCCGCAGGCCGGCCATATCATATTTATCAAAAATACCGGCACGAAATACAATGGCGGCATTGTATTGAAAAACAATATGCTCCTGTTCGGCACAGGCCATACCGGTGGCGCCAACCTCGCCAACGTACTGCCGTTTGTGCTCGCGCCCAACAGCAACGCCCTGCCTGCGACCAACGGTACCCGGCCTATTATTGTAAGCCCGACCAATGGCATCACCCTGGCCTCCGGCAACACCATCCGCGGTGTAGAGGTAGGCTATTGCCCTAATGGCGCGAAAATTTTCGGTAACAACTTCGGCACGCTGACCGTCGGCAATACCACCACCCCGGATGTCGCCCTGAGTGGCAACCGGACGACCCTCGACCTGACCAACGGCGCCTTTGCCGCAACTTCCAAGTTTGCCTTCATCACCAGCCTCGATACGAGTACCCTTATATTGAACACCGTGAGCGGGTCATTGGCCAGCGGTAGCACCACGGTGAATGCCAGAGATGCCGCAAAAGCCTTCGATATTCAAAACTCCAGCGCTGCGCTTGACTTTGGCTCGACGATCGCCAATCACTTCAACAGCGGCACCGTCATCAGTATTACCAACAGTGGCACAGGTTCCGTCACCTTTAGCAACCTGAGCATACCCACCGGCGGCATCGGATTGCTCGCCAATGCGGGCGGCACCATTAATATAGGTGGTACGGCCAGTACCATTACCGCAGGGACGGCCCTCGATATTACCAATACTTCCTTTGGATCTGGGGCAACTTTCGCATCCATTACTTCAAGCAGCAGTAGCGGTAAAGGTGTCAACCTGAATACGGTAAGCGGACCGGTTACCATCAACGGCGGTTCCATCACCAACAGCTCCAGCGTCGCTTTCGATGTCCAGGCCGGTTCCAGCAATATCCAGTATGCCGGTACCATCTCCAATGCTGCTCCCCTGGCCGTGGAAGTCACCAATCGCACGGGCGGTACGGTCACTTTTTCCGGTAACATTACCAATACAGGCGCCGGAATCAATCTGGCCAGCAATACCGGCGGTACGATTACTTTCAGCGGCGCCTCGCAAAGCCTGACCACCGGCACTTCCACTGCCGTCACATCGATTGCCAATTTGGGTGCCACCATCAACTTTACCGGCGGCGCACTGGTCATCACTACTACCAGTGGCACGGGCTTCAGCGCTACCGGCGGCGGTACTATCAATGTCACCGGTGCTAACAACACCATCACCAGCACCACCGGTTCTCCCGTGAACATTGCCAATACTACCATCGGCGCCAGCAATGTAACTTTCAAAAGCGTATCCTGCAACGGCGCTTCCAATGGTATTGTGCTCAATACGACAGGTGCAAGCGGCGGTTTCGTCGTAACCGGCACCGGCACCACCGACGGCTCGGGCGGCACCATACAGAATATCACCAACCGCGGCGTGTCGGCATTTAGTACCACCAACCTGTCGCTGAAAAACATGGCCTTCACCAACGCAAGCATGGTAGACGGCCCCGGCCCTTGCGGCGCAGCAGACAACTCCGGCTGCAATGCGGCTATTCACCTCAATACGGTAACAACTGCTACACTGGATAATGTAGACATCAGTGGGACAACCGCCGAAGAGGGCATCAACGTGCGCAATACCTCTAACTTTAGCCTGCTCGGCAGTAACTTGATCAATTGTGGTATACCGAGTTCGGGAGCGGATACGGAGGAAAGTTGCCTGTACGCAATTGATATGTTTGGAACCTGTGCTATTAACAATTCCTCCCTGACTGTTCCAAGCGAACGCGCGGCGGTGATTTACAACAACAGCAAAACGCTGGCGCTGACCGTAAACGGTTCCACCTTCGGCGATAATCAGGGCCAGTTACTGGGCGCCGACGGCCTGGAAATAGATAATAATGGAGCGGGCAATTTAACCCTGGATATCATTAATTCCACCTTTTTAAAGCCTAAAACCAACGGGCTTCAGGTCATTACAAATGGCACTTCTTTCAGTAGCGTAGATGTTACCGGTTCTACCTTCAACCCGGGCCCAGCGCCTACGGGCGCAGCAGCTATGGACTTGATTATGAACAACAGTGGAGACATGGATTTTAATATCATCAATAATACCATTCAGGCGAGGTCGATCAACGTTATTAATATTTATGCGTTTGCCAACGGTTCGTTTGAAGGCAGAATCAACAATAACCCTGTCATAGAGTCGCTCACCGGCGGCAACGGTAGTGGAAACGGTATCAATGTCACCCATGATGGCAACTCGACCACCAACAGGATAGAGATTAAAAACAATATGGTTACCGCCATCAATGACAACGGGATCATTGTATTATCAAGACTAGGATCAGGCCGTGTAGACGCCACGATAACGGGAAATACGGTTTCGTTGACAGGGGGCCCCTCGAGCTTCCGTGCTATCCAGGCATCTGCCGGTGCATCCAGTGACGGAGGCACCAATAAATTGTGTGCGTATATCGCCAACAATATAACGTCCATTCTTCCAGGCGCCGCTGGCCATTACCAGGGGCGGGCTGCACATGGTACGGGCAACTCGCAGCCCATCAACGAACTCATCCTTCAGGGCGGCGGCACTACGGTACAAACCAACTGGGACTTGAATATGAACTCCCCGCTCAGTACCGCTATGGGCGCCCTTATCACTCAATCGGGCTTTGGTAACTTCACCTTCTTACCCGTCGGCCAGACGTGTGCAGCGCCTGCCAACCCTATGCCTTAAAAAAATCCCCCTCGAAAACCTACACATCCTAATCTTGCAAGTGACAGATTTTCAAACAGTCGGATTACTTGTCGTTCCCTAAATAATGCCCTTCCCTGCCTTCATACGGTGAATACCCAAAAGGCAGGGAAGGAAAATCAATTGAAAATTTTTCCTCAACTATGAAAAATAGTTTCATGAAAAAAGTATTACAAATTACAGGTAATCAACTGTTTGCAGTTATATTGCTTAGCCTTTTCGGCAGTAGTGACCTTCTTGCGCAAACATTCCCAACCCCAGGTTTTACCCTGCCCGCCGGTAAAACCATTTGCATTACCTATGATGTGCTTGTGAGTACCAACGTATGCCCTTCGGGTACTGTCCCCAGTGGAGATATCAGTAACCAGAGCAACGTTACGGGAAGCAACTTTGCCACCAAACAAACGGACGACCCGGATATTGTGGGTGCTTCCAACCCGACACTTACGCCGGTCAGTTCGCTGAGCATCGGTGATCTGGTATATAAAGACAATAACCGGAACGGCGTTTTCGATGGAGGCGATGCCGGCATCAATGGCGTTCTTGTAAGACTATACCTCGATAACGGCGACGGTGTGCTAACGGTTGCCGACGGCGCATTTATTGCCACCACGAATACCGCCGGTGGCGGTTTGTACAGTTTTGCAGTTTGCCCCGGCAACTACATCGTGGAAATCCCCGCTTCCAACTTTAACGTAGGCGGCCCCCTGTACGATGTTCCGTCATCGAACGTGCTGGTCAGCAGCCCTGTCGGCGGTGCTACCGATCCGGACGACGATGTGAACAACGACGACAACGGCGATCCCGTTGTCGGTTTTGGCGTAGCCTCCGCAGCAATTACGGTGGCTTACGGCGCCGAACCGATTACCGACGGCGATACGGATGCCAATACCAACCGGACAGTTGATTTCGGGTTCAAAACCCCGGCAACGGTAACAGTGGCGGTCGCACCTTCGTCCGTTCTGGAAGACGGCGGTACCGGACTCGTTTACACCTTTACCCGCAATGATGCCAACCCTACGCCGCTGGTAGTCAATTTCTCGGTAGGCGGTACGGCCACTTTTACAACGGACTACACGCAAACAGGCGCTAGTTCATTCAGCGCAAGTTCCGGCACTGTGATATTTACGGGTACCAATACCACCGCAACGGTGACCGTAACCCCCGTGGTGGATGCGGTTGTGGAACCCAATGAAACGGTCGATCTGACCGTTGTCAGCGGAACGGGATACGCTGTCGGTGCGCCGAGTGTTGCCAGCGGCACGATCACCAACGACGATACGGACGTAACGGTTGCCGTTGCACCAGGTTCGGTGGCGGAAGACGGGGTGCCGAATCTCGTATACACCTTTACACGTACCGGTGTGACAACCGGTGCACTGACGGTGAACTTCAACGTGGGCGGAACGGCTACGTTCGGCACGGACTACACCCAAACCGGCGCAGCAAGTTTCAGCGCTTCCTCCGGAACGGTCACTTTTAGCGCGGGCAGTTCTACGGCGACTGTAACGGTGGATCCGACAGCAGATGCTACGGTAGAACCCAATGAAGCGGTGAATATTGTCGTGGCAGCCGGTTCCGGCTACAACGTCGGCCTACCAAGCCTTGCCACTGGTAACATCCTCAATGAAGATACGGATGTAACCTTAACCGTTGCACCATCATCGGTACTTGAAGACGGCGCTACCAATCTGGTATACACCTTTACGCGTACCGGTGTGACGATCGGCACGCTGACCGTCAACTTCTCGGTAGGCGGAACGGCCACATTCAGTACGGATTATACCCAAACCGGCGCTGCTTCATTCAGCGCTTCTACGGGAACCGTAACCTTTACCGGAAGCAACACGACTGCTACCGTTACCATCGATCCTACGGCAGATATGGCGCTGGAGCCCGACGAAACGGTGGTGTTGACCATCACCAGTGGCGCGAGTTACAATGCGGTTGCTCCAAGCACTGCCACCGGAACGATCACCAATGACGATAACAGCGTATCTGTTGCCGTTTCGCCTGCATCCGTACTGGAAAACAGCGGAACCGATCTGGTATACACCTTTACCCGTACGGACGTGAACTCCGGCGCATTGGTGGTCAATTTCACCGTCGGCGGTACCGCAGGACTGGGAACGGACTACACACAGAGCGGAGCAACGTCGTTTACGTCCACGACGGGTACCGTAACGTTCTCCGGCGTAAGCCCGACCGCCACGGTTACCCTCACGCCGACCCCGGATAACGTGGTAGAAGCCGATGAAACCGCTATTATAACCTTGACGAGTGGAGTCGGATACGGCATCGGGGCGCCGGGCGCCGCTACCGGTACCATTACCAATGACGATACTGGGATGCTCACGTTGAGCGGCGGTATCATGCAAGATGAAACGAATGCCGGAATGGTCTCCTATGTATTTACCGTTACTTTAAATGCGGACGTACAGGGCGGATTCCAGGTTCCATACACAACCAACGATGGCACGGCCACAACGGCAGATAACGATTATGCGGACAACGACGGCATCTTTACCTTTACAGGTACCGCCGGTGAAACCAAAACCTTTACGGTGCAGGTGAACGGCGATACCAAAGTGGAACTGGATGAAACCTTTACCGCCGCGCTTGGCGCCCTCACAGGGGCTCCCGCAGGCGTTACCGTAGCCGGTTCGCCGCAAACGGCTACGATCACGAACGACGAGTCCGCAACTGTTTCCATTGCCGCCAATGTCAGCCAGTCTGAATCTACTACCCCGCAAGTGTTCAGCGTGACACTTTCCAACCCGGTAGATGTGGCTGTTACGGTAGTGTTCTCTACTACCGACGGCACCGCAACGACAGGCGATAATGATTACGCAGGTATCGCCGGACAAACGGTCACCTTTGCTGCCGGGACGACCACAGCGCAAACTGTGAATGTTGCCATTACAAACGACAGCAAAGTAGAAGCCGATGAGGTGTACAACACTTCAATAGGCACCCTGGCTGCCGGTGGCCGGAGCGTGAGCCTGGGTACTTCTACCCGTACGGGTACGATCACCAACGATGACAATGCCACCGTGACACTCACACCAGCAGGCGGCATTACACAGAATGAAGGGAATTCGGGTACCACACCCTTTATGTTTACCGCTACGTTGAATAATGCGGTACAAGGCGGCTTTACACTGGCCTACACTACCAATGACGGCACTGCTACGGTAGCCGACAATGATTACATTAATAATGACGGTTCCCTTTCATTTTCCGGAGCCGCAGGCCAGGCACTGCCAATTACCGTACTGGTAAACGGCGACACCAAAGTAGAAGCGAATGAAACGTTTACCGTAGCGCTGGGTTCCATTTCCGGAACCACACTGGGCGCTTCCATCAATACTGCTGGTTCTCCGCAAACAGGCACGATCAATAACGACGAAGTGGACTGGGGCGACGGTCCCGA
>ERZ795056.5765-NODE-5765-length-12295-cov-5.437908_pt1 | contig 12295 bp, 12 predicted proteins | sample MGYA00375140_ERZ795056 | MGnify/ENA primary metagenome ERZ795056 (study PRJEB30185, sample SAMN05720227) | activated sludge metagenome | isolation source: Anaerobic digester | place: USA | collected 2015-03-09 ...
TGGGTCAATGGCTACCTTGATATATTTGTTGCCGCTTTCCCAGGTGATGGTTTTCATATCACCTTTCATGAGTGTACCATTGCCAATTTGCAAGGTGTATAAACCAAATTCGTTGGTCGAAACTTTTTGTGTTTCTTCATATTCAGGTTGAATAGCATCGCCGGATGGCAACACCGAAATTTTAAGTGATAGTGTTTGTTGAGTTATCGGATTTCCCTTGGCATCACGGGCCACACCTTGATAGTTAAAAAGTTTAGGCACTTGGGCGTGAAGAATTAAGCTCGAGCATATAAGAAGCAAGAGGCAACATGTTTGAATGATTGATTTGTTTTTCATGATGTTTAATTTTTAAATGAATAAATTGATTGGGGTTTAATTTGTTTTTTGAATTAAATAACTGCGAGGTTGAATGGTATTTTTTTCACCTACCTGTTGTAAAGTGAGTACATAGTTCCCGCTGGCAAACGACTGCATGGAGATGCGATGTTGTGTGTGATTCGACAGTGAAGTCAACGATGATTGATACACCGTTTTGCCACCGGCATCAAACAAAGTGATTTGCCCCTGTTGAAACGGGTCGCCTTCCATCTCAAGGATGAGTTCACCTTGTGTGGGATTGGGATAAATGTGAATATTGTGGTCGGTGAATGAAAGTCCTGCAGTGGAATTGGGCTGTGATACCGTTTCATTGGGTTGTAAGTAGCCTTGCGTGATGGTCAAGGCGGGTGAGGTTTGCGTTTGAATCAAGGTCATTTCGCCGATGACTCCGGCATAGTGATTTCCTGAAATTGTTTTTTGCAGGCCGGCTACCGAGGGTGTCAATTGTGCGTAGAGCGGTGTAACGCCCCATGCTAGCAGTAAGGAGACTGCGGAAAAGAGGGTTGATGGTTTCATAATTAATTTTTTAAGTGTTGAAATATTTCGCAACAAAAGTAGTTGCGACCCTAATGCCCGCCTATTACCAATAGTGGTAGTGTGGCCATTTTACTGGTCAAGGACCTATCATAGGTCTCTTGGATATACACTTCATTTTTATGTAACTTCGAAGCCTAAATTTTCGCAGTATGAAAAGAAGTTTATGTTTTTTGCTCAGTATTTTTTTATTCCAACTAGTTCAAGCTCAACAGGTCGAAGGTGATTGGTATGGCCTTTTAAATGTGGGCCCAGGAACACAAATGGAAATTGTATTTCACATTAAAAAAACAGACAAAGGCTATAGCAGTTTAATGGATAGCCCTGATCAAAAAGCCAAAGACATTCCGGTGGCCAAAACAAGTTTTGAAAACAATATCTTGAAATTGGATATGTCGAATTTTAAGATTGAATATAATGGGAAGCTTGTAGAGAACTCAAAACTAATGGGCTCCTTTACACAAAATGGAACATCCATTCCATTGAACTTAACACACGAACGGCAGAAAAAGAAGAGCGCGTTACGGCCACAAAATCCGACAGAGCCTTATCCTTATGTGAGTGAAAAAGTGAATATTCCGAATCCTGCAACGAACGGAAAATTAGCGGGCATACTAACCTTACCGTCAAAAGAAGGAATCTTTCCGGTGGTGGTATTAATTAGTGGTAGTGGTCCTCAAAACCATGATGAAGAGCTCATGGGACATAAGCCTTTTCTTGTAATCTCTGATTTTTTAACTCGCCAAGGGTTTGCAGTACTTCGTTACGACGATCGTGGCGTGGCCGGATCGGATGGCGATTTTGCTAAATCCACATCGCGCGATTTTGCCAATGATGTAAAAACAGTTGTCGCCTATTTGAAAACACGAAAAGACATTAATGCAAAAAAAATTGGGTTGCTGGGTCACAGTGAAGGTGGTGCCATTGCACCTTTAATAGCGTCCGAAATAAAAGATATTGCCTTTTTGGTATTAATGGCTGGAACGGGTGTTTCCGGTGGCGATTTGTTATTGGCTCAACAACAAGAAGTGGGCAAAGTATATGGTCAATCGGATGACGATTTAAAACATACCAAAGATTTTTTCACGGGGGCCTTTGCCATCATCACCGAAAAATTATATCCGGAATCCAAGAAAACAAAATTGACGGCCTATGTAAAGAAAGCCATTAAAACCAATCCCAAATTTGCTATTCCAAAAGATATGACGGAGACGGATTTTGTCAATTCACAAGTCAATCAATTGCTCACACCTTGGATGGAATATTTTATCAATTATAATCCTGCGACGGCCTTACAAAAAGTGACTTGTCCCGTGTTGGCATTAAATGGCGATAAAGATGTGCAGGTGCCGGCAGATATGAATTTGTCGGCGATTGAAGCGGCCTTGAAAAAAGCCGGGAACACGCAGTACGTCGTCAAAAAAATGGCCAATATGAATCATTTATTTCAGGAATGCAAAACAGGTTCTCCCGAAGAATATGAACCTTCAACCCAAACCATTTCACCACTGGCGCTCGATGAAATTGGGAATTGGTTGAAGGCCGTGAAATAAAATGGAGGGTCCTTGAATTTATAAAGTGTGCAGTTTCCTTTTCGCTTTTAGAAGCCTCTTACTTACATCCATACTAACGATTATTGTTCGAGGGAAATTCGCGTCACGTTTTTGGCTCCCGAAAATTATGTACTCACCGCTTGTTGATTCGCGGGATCCCTGCATCCCTTCGGGCTTTGTAGAAGATGGCTACAAGCCATCTTCTGTAATGCCCGCCAGGGTGCGGGGACCCCGCGATCTAGATTGCGGTGAGGTGTCGGTACATCGGGGGCAACATCGTCGCAACCCTATGCTAGAAGCGGCCTTGCCGTATGTGGAAAAACACTCGGCACCTAGCGCAGAATTTGCTCTCGCAAATGTGATTGATTCATTCGGGTTTGCCTATATTTGCGCTCCCATGGCAAGTAATTATGTAGTATCGGCAATCAAGTATAGACCACAACACTTTAATACAGTGATTGGTCAGTCGCATATTACCACTACGCTGAAAAATGCCATTCGAACGGATCAGTTAGCCCATTCATTTTTGTTTTGCGGTCCGCGGGGTGTAGGGAAAACAACCTGCGCGCGTATTCTGGCCAAAACCATCAATTGTACCAACCGTACCGCCGATGCCGAAGCCTGTGATGAATGTCCTTCGTGTGTTTCCTTTCGAGAAAATACCTCCTTCAATATTCATGAATTAGATGCGGCGTCGAACAACTCGGTCGATGATATTCGTGAACTGATAGAACAAGTACGCTTTGCCCCGCAAGGCGGCAGCAAGTATAAAGTGTATATCATTGATGAGGTTCACATGCTGAGCACAAGCGCCTTCAACGCGTTTTTGAAAACCTTGGAAGAGCCGCCGAGTTATGCCATCTTTATTTTGGCAACCACCGAAAAACATAAAATTCTTCCGACCATTTTATCCCGTTGTCAAATCTTTGATTTCAACCGGATTACCATGAAAGATATCGTCGAGCATTTGGCTGATATCTGCAGCAAGGAAACCATCCAAAGCGAAACAGAAGCCCTACACCTAATTGCCCAAAAAAGTGAAGGGTGTATGCGCGATGCTTTGTCCATCATGGATAAAATTGCCAGCTTCAGTAACGATGTCATTACCTATTCGTCTACCGTCGAACATCTCAATATTCTCGATTACGATTACTATTTCCGATTAATCGAAACCCTGATGATGCAAGACTTGAGCGGCGCTCTCTTGTTGTACGATGAAATTAATAACAAAGGTTTCGAAGGCGATATGTTTATGAACGGCCTTACTGAACATTTCCGCAATTTGCTGATGTGTAAGGATGTGCGCGTAGCGAAATTGCTGGAACTGCCCGAAAAAGTTAAAGCCAAATATTATACCCAAGCAACTCAGTTGAGTCAGGTATATATCATCAATGCCTTGTCGATTTTAAACCAGTCTGAACTCAGTTACAAACAAGCCCGCAATAAGCGTTTGCATGTCGAGTTGGCTCTTATCAAATTGAATCACTTACCGCAAGCCATTCAGTTGATCTCCGATGAGCAACACGAAATTCTAAAAAAAAAATCCTGAGCGGACTGAGTCGTAAACTCGGTATTCGTTTTGACATTACACCGGCAACAAGCGCTCCGGCTGCTCCAACTATTGCGCCCCTTCCGGAAAAAACGAAGCCCTCAACACCCACACCTGTCGCTTCACCTGCACCCGCCACACCGCCACCGATGCCGGCCACTGCGGCGGCTACTTCAAGTGCCGGCTATGGCGTGAGTTTGAGTAATTTGAAAAAACTCAAAGAAGAGGCTCGGCAAAAGCTGATGGCCAATCAACATCAGAAAGAAGCTATCGACATCAATGATGACAACTTACAACAAGCATGGCTGGAAGTAGTGGAGATCATGGCTTCAGATAAAATCGTGTATCGAAGTGCTTTGTTAGAAAGTGATATGCTATATGCCGGTCACGAAATCACTATTTCAGCAACGATAGTCGCCATGGATTTTTTAAAGGCCGAGCGCTTACGCCTACTGGATTTTTTTAAGAAAAAATTTCACAACGAAGAGATTAATGTGTTGTTCGCCGAAAAGCGCCAAACAGTTGTCGATCCGAGTAAGCATGTCCCCAGCACCCGCGAAATATTTGAAAAAATGGCGACCAAAAATCCATTCCTACGGCAGTTAAAAGATAGTCTGGGCATGGATTTCGAATATTAGCATTTTCAATACCACTTCATCAGGATAAATGCGCGGCATATCGCGTGGACACACTACCTTTGTGACCATTCTATAAACAACAATAAACTTTTTATTATGGCTTTTACATTACCTGCGTTACCGTATGCACACGACGCACTCGAACCCCATTTCGATACCATGACCATGCAAATTCATCATGGCAAACACCATCAAGCGTATGTCGATAATTTAAATAAGGCGCTCGATGGTAACGAGCATGCCGGAAAATCCTTAGAAGAATTGATGGCAATCATGTCAACATTACCGATGCCTGTTCGCAACAATGGTGGCGGTCATTACAATCATAGCTTATTCTGGCAAATCTTAACACCGAATGCCGGTACGCAAGCCAGCACAAAATTGGCCGAAGCCATCGATGCACAATTGGGCGGTATGGACAAATTTAAAGAAGCATTCGCCAATGCTGGTATGACACGCTTTGGAAGCGGTTGGGCTTGGTTGTGCGTGAAGGCCGACAAAACGTTGTGTGTATGCTCGACACCGAACCAAGACAATCCCTTGATGGATTTAGCCGAATGTCCTGGCACACCTATTTTAGGCATGGATGTTTGGGAACACGCTTATTATTTGCATTATCAAAACCGACGCGCCGATTATATCTCCGCTTTTTGGAGCGTCGTGAATTGGGACGAAGTTTCAAAACGTTACGAAGCCGCGTTATAATTTAAATCAATATTTTAATAAGAGAGTCGACTTCGGTTGGCTCTTTTTTTTTGCAGCGCAAGGTCTGTAAATCTATGCAGCGATGGTCCCGCTTTCCGCGCTACACGGTAGCTTGCTGCAATCGGGGCTAAGGCTCAGGGTCTGTCTCATGAATGTAGCAACCGCTGAAAAACCGCCGTGACTGAGTGGCCGAAAAGGTCCCATCTATGGCGGAATCAAGCGCGGTAAGGATTTTAGTTTTGTGGCAAACTAATTCTATGAGAATTGCTACATTTTTTTTCATCGTGTACATGGTGAATATTTCTTGGGCTTTACAAGCGCAACATCGCATTACTGCTACGATTACCAATGCCCAACAACTGGGATTAAACGGCACTCTATTTTTATACAACACCGATACCAATTTTATCGCAAGTCAATCCTTCGAAAAGGGCTTCGCAGAAATCGTCAGCGAGGACACGGGTCAAGTGATACTCAAAATTAGTTCGCTGGGTTATGAAGATCAACTTCATCCACTGTTTATTGCACAAGCGCATCACGAATTAGGTTCACTTCAAATGATCGCAAGTGCGCACATTATGCGAGACGTGAAAGTCACTCACCAACGACCCCTCTTTGAAACCGGTAACGATGGCATGCGAGTGAATGTTGAGAATTCGTTGCTGAGCAAAAGTATCAATGCGGCGGAACTACTCAGTCGTGTGCCGACTGTGAATATCAATGGCAACAAAGTGACAGTATTAGGACGCGGGCAAGCTATCATCATCCTGCAAGGAAAAGAAACCACGTTTGAAAGTTTTAAATCCTTAGCACCTTCGGATATTAAAACGATCGAGGTGCTCACCAATCCTGATGCCCGCTATGACGCCAAAGGGAAAGCGGTGATTTTGATAACGCTAAAACGACATGCTGCACAGGGTCTGCAAGCCACCTTGGTCGAGGCACTAACGGTGGGGATGGTGCCCAAAAAATCATGGAGTCGGTATTGGCTCAATGCGCCTAATCTCACCCTAAACCTACGAAAAAATAAATGGGATATTGCGACCTACTATGCGAATGAGAAAGGGACGAATTGGATGGAGAATCAATTTGTCACGACTGTGAAAGCGACCGAAGGAAATTATACCAAAACAGGTTATTACACCGAAGACAATCACAATCGAGGAGTGCATTATTATCGCTTGGGTATTGGATATACACCCAATGATCGATCGGCCTTGTCGGTACAATACGACGGCTTGGCGCACTACTTCACCTTGGATGTAAAGCAAGATGGCGACTACCTTACACCATCGCAAAAACTCACTCGAATTCGAATGACCAATGATGCAAGTACACGTTTGGTGAATCATTCGATGAATCTCAATTTTCATCATAAGCTTGATACTTTGGGAAGTAATTGGTTTGTGGGAGCGCAATTCAATCGGTTTCAAAATAAATTACTAGATCGTATCACAGAACGGATAACCGATGAAATTACAGATCAAGTGAGTCAGCGAAAAAATGATGGATTGAATGTGATTCATTTATATACCGTGCAAACAGATCTTACCAAAAAGCGAGCTGCTTCTAGCGTTGATATAGGCGCTAAATTTTCGTACAATCGAAATGAGGGACGTATCCATTTTTATTCTAAACAAGCTAGCGAATCAGATTATACAGAAAATCCTTTGTTGGCTAATGCAACCTTATACAGCGAAATGGTACCTGCCTTATATGTGGTGTATAAAACGAGCTATAAAAAATTAAATGCGAGTTTGGGCTTGCGATGGGAACATACGTTCGCGAAAGGGATTTCAAAAAAATACAATACCACCATCATTGATGCCAGCTACTCGAATATTTTTCCGAGTGCGAAATTTCAATATACACTCACCGATGCATGGAAGCTAGGAACCTCCTTTACCTACAAAATTAATCGGCCTCTTTACCAAGACCTAGATCCTTTTTTGTGGTATTTAGATAGTTTAACAAGTATACAAGGGAATTCGAATTTGGTGCCCGAGTATATTCAACAACAAGAAATCACCTTGGCCTATCATGCATTTACCTTACGCTATGGACTTAGCCTGTCCAACAATACCATTGCCTCTGTCATGAAGCCCGGCGTTAATGGTGTGAATGCCGTTGTTTTTACCAAAGACAATATTGAACATCGCCGGACCCATACTCTTGCCTTGGATTTACCTTTCGAAAAAAAGAATTATTCCTCATTTACCACGTTCGCGGTGAATGCATTTCGATTTAAAGATTATCGACCCATGTATACCACCTTATCAAGTCAAGCACAATTTTATGTGTATACCTATCATGCGTATAAAATTCCTTCGTGGTGTACGGCTGAATTTACAGCCGAATATTATAGCCGAAGTTCCGATGGGTTTACGCGCCGAAAACCCTATTATTATTTTACCTTGGCTGTTTCACGCAGCTTCTTAAAAAACGAGGCCTTGCAAGTAAATGTGATGTGGAATGATATGGCGCGAACGGCAGTTTGGGTAGGCGTGTTTCAAGTCAATACTTATGGAAATGATTACAATCAACGGGTTACCAGTCACTATGTGCGACTTACAGCGACTTATACGCTTTCGTCGAAAATTGCCTCACAATACCGTAATAAAAATATAAACTAGACGGAGTTTAATCGGATTAAGCGATAAGCATACGGATTAAAGCAAGCCTTAAAATTGAATCACAGCAAATCAAACTTTAAATTACCTTAGAGTACAATTTATAATTAGATGGAATTTAATAAAATTATACGAGGTGCGGCCCGGGCTGCGAATACAGAGCAAGATGTGTATGACATACTGGATGCAGGTTTCTTATGTCATATTGCATTTCAACATGAAGGTCAAACGATGATGATTCCAACCGCCTATGGACGGAAGAACGATGTCATTTATATTCATGGCTCTTCGAAAAATTTTATGTTGCATCAGTTATTAGATGGCCAAACGGCCTGTGTCGCGGTAACCCATGTGGATGGTTTAGTTTTAGCCCGCAGCTTATTTGATACTTCGGTGAATTACCGCTCCGTAATTTTATTTGGTACTGCTACCTTAGTAGATGATGCAGAAGAAAAATTAGAAGGGATGCGCCTCATTACTGAGAACATTATTCCCGGGCGTTGGTCAGAAGTGAGTGTAGGAACTTCGCAGCAAATTGACGTTACCATGGTGGTAAAAATTAACATTGATAGGGCTTCGGCTAAAATTCGAACAGGGGGCCCTAAAGGTGATGAAGCCATTGACGATAAAATTTGGTCTGGGCAAATTCCTTTTTTTACTGGGATAGGAACTCCCATTTCCGATGAGAAATTTGGAGATAATTTGCCACTATGCCCAAGTGTGCAAACACTAATTCAGCAACATTATCCTGTAAAAAACACGTAAATTCGTAAGACTAAAAATTAACTTGTATGAAAACAAAGCTCCTTTTTCTGATTTTATGCTGTTTCGGTACCACGGCCAAGGCACAAGTAGGTCCGATTGATAGTAATAGTTGTTTCCCATTAGCGCACCTCGATTCCACATTTACCTTTTGTGACAGCAGTTCAATGGTAGGCTTGCAACTCGTCATAGAACCCACCGTGAATAATCTTTGGCAAAATGGGCACACCACTAAATTTGGAACAAGCGCCGCAAGAGATACTGCTTGTGCCATGGTGACAGATACTGCACAAATGTATGCCCCCTCTAATCAATCAGCGTTTTCAGTTCAATTACCACTGATGCCCTTTAGTTCGGGATGGCGTTATAATTATTATTTTAAATTTTGGCACCGCTTCGATACCGATAGTTTACGCGATGGTTGTTGGTTAGAATTTTCGAACGATTCGGGGGTTACATGGTTTTCCGTGGATACTTCAATTTCATGGCCGAACCATTTTCAAAATGGATGGAGTTCATGTAATTTTTACAACAACAAAATGGGAGACAATCAACAAGATACTTTATTGAATGGTCACAAGGCCTGGAGTGGTAATAGTCAAGGATGGCGTTATACAGCTTTGTGGTTGAATATGGCCTTTCCTGTCAAACCCGAACGCAGTGGAGAAATCAATGCCGTGCGATTTGTATTTGCCTCTGACACTATCGATACACAAAAGGCGGGTTGGATCATCGATGATATTCAAACGGGTTGGGTAGAAACACAAGGCGCGGTAAGCCATCTAACCAAATCGAATGCCTTGCCGGTATATCCCAATCCATCGGCGAATGGTGAATTTACGATGTCGTACCCAAGTCATAGTCAACAAGGGCCACTTGAAATTTATTCACTGCAAGGACAGTTATTGCAACGAAAACCATTAACACCGCAACTCAATTTATCGACATATCCGAATGGAGTGTATTTTTACAAAGTCGTAATCGATGAGCAAGTGTTTAGTGGCACCTTGGTGAAACAACCATAGTTCAGTAGTAAGTTGTACCTTACGTCGACTTACCGTGAAGCTAATCGCGACAAGTAATACGTTGTATGCAAAGTTTTATTTCCCATCAAGAAATTCCTGCGGGAGAAGCGATATCAGGCCGAGAAATACGTGCCGGTATTTTTACCTTATTACAAAAAGACTATCCTGCCTTAAGCGCCGACGATGTTATTTCATTGGATGAGTTAAATCGCTATCGCCGATTGTATTTGACATCGCTGATTGTGCAAGAAAAAGGAGAAATAGCTGCAATTGATCGTGATGTGATGGATGCCATCAAAAACAACTCGATACTATCCGAAAATATTCAAGAAGATATCGAAGCGCAAACGACCTTTGGACAGCGACTCGCCGATAAGATTGCCACCTTCGGTGGAAGTTGGACTTTTATACTCAGTTTTTTTGGCTTTATCGTGGTGTGGATTTTAATCAATGTGTGGGTGTTAATTCAAAAACCATTTGATCCATATCCGTTTATTTTATTGAACTTAATCATTTCTTGTTTGGCGTCATTGCAAGCACCCATTATTATGATGAGTCAAAATCGACAAGAAGAAAAAGATCGTCAACGCAGTGAACACGATTATCAAATCAATTTGAAAGCCGAATTAGAAATCAAATTATTGAGTGAAAAAATAGATCATTTACTCGTGCAACAAAATAAAAAGTTGTTGGAGATACAAGAAATTCAAACGGATTACTTGGAAGATTTAATGAAAGAAATCAAACGAAAATGAAACTTGAACGCAAGAACCAAAAGGTGGCCACTATGGGGCATTTTATGCAACGCATGGGCCGATATTCGATCATTGCCGGTTTGTTGATTAGCATGTCTGTGGGTATTGGTGTCGCCGGTTATCATTTTATTGGCCACTTGACATGGCTTGATAGTTTTCATATGGCTTGTATGATACTTACCGGCATGGGACCTGTGGCGGAAATGAAAAGCAATGCCGCGAAATTGTTTTCGTCCTTTTATGCGCTATACAGCGGTGTCGCGTTTTTGAGTATAACGGCCGTTTACTTTTCGCCAATTATTCATCGTGTACTGCATATTCTTCATGTCGAAGACGAAATCTAATTCCCCTTATTTTACTTCCTTGTTGCGATTTGTACTACTTGCTATCGATTTGAATTTTTGTCGCTCGGTGAACTTTATTTGCTATAATTTTGCCTTGCATTAGGCAATACGTTTACATGAAATCAAATTACATTTTTCTTCTCGCTGCACTGTTATTTATGAGTGCGTGTCAGCGACATAATATTCAAGAGCAAAAACAATGGGGCGCTATTTTCAAAAAATACCAGATTGATTCCGTTTGCTTTGAATTGGCGGATAACAGTCATGAACAAGTTTTTTACTACGACTTACACCGTGTGAGCACACGTTATACACCCGCTTCGACATTTAAAATAATGAATTCTTTGATCGGGTTAGAAAGTAATGTTGCTACCGATGAAAACATGGTGATTCCGTGGGATGGAGTTAAACGAAATCGAGATGAGTGGAATGTAGATATGAATATGCGACAAGCGTTCAAGGTAAGTTGCGTGCCTTATTATCAAGAATTAGCACGACGTATCGGTGCCGTAGAAATGCAAAAATGGATAGACACGGTGAAATATGGCAACCAACGTATTGGTGGTGCTATTGATATGTTTTGGTTGAATGATACCATGCAAATTAGTGCTGATGAACAAGTCTTATTCATGAAGCGATTGTATTTTGATAAATTACCTTTTTCGCAACGAAGCCAACGAATTGTGCGCAGTATGATGTTACAAGAGGATAGTTCGAATTACCGATTGTATTATAAAACCGGCACCAACCTAGACGATAAGGGGATTTTAGCATGGGTAACCGGTTTTGTAGAACGTAAGGAAACCCAAGTAGGGGTGCTGACCAAAAAAAGCGAAACCAATTATAAACCGTATTTCTTTTCGATGAATTTCTCCACGCCGGATACCAGTAATTCATATCGCGAAAAACGAATTTCCATTTTGAAAGATATTTTACGCGAACGTCAAATCATCCAATAAAAACCAATATCATGAGTCAATTATCCATTCAACATATTCAACCAAAACATCGCATGAGTCGTGCAGTCATTCATCAAGGTGTTATTTATTTTTCCGGTATTGTAGCCGATTCCGTTGACGACGATATTCACGAGCAAACAAAAAATATTTTACATAAAATAGAATCTGTACTTGAAGAGGTCGGAAGTGATCGAAGTAAATTATTGAGTGTCACCATTTACCTCAGAAACATGGCCGATTTCGACGCGATGAATAGCATTTGGGATGCGTGGGTAATACCCGGGCAAGCACCGGCCCGTGCTACTGTGCAAGCGGCATTAGCACAACCGGGATATTTGATTGAAATTTCGGTGGTGGCAGCAGTATAAATTTAATGTTTGCTTTTGTGTGATTGCTTCCAATGCGTGTATAAATCTACCGGAATTTGTAAACAAACTCTAGTGCCCGGATTTTCTTGTTGGGG
>ERZ795056.5766-NODE-5766-length-12294-cov-31.092736_pt1 | contig 12294 bp, 5 predicted proteins | sample MGYA00375140_ERZ795056 | MGnify/ENA primary metagenome ERZ795056 (study PRJEB30185, sample SAMN05720227) | activated sludge metagenome | isolation source: Anaerobic digester | place: USA | collected 2015-03-09 ...
GCTGGTCAACATCGAGAACGTGCTGGGCGGCTTCGGCAACGACCGCCTGATCGGCAACGCCGGCGCCAACGTGCTGCAGGGCGGGGTGGGCAACGACACCCTGGAAGGGGCTGCGGGCGCCGACCGCCTGCAGGGCGACGCCGGCGACGACCTCATCGTGGGCGGCATGGGCCACGACGAGGCGGTCTATGCGGGCCCGAGTGCCAACTACACCGTCACCGCCACGGCTGGCGGCTACACCGTCACCGACAACGTCGGCAGCGAAGGCACCGACACGCTGTCGGGCATCGAGCGCCTGGTGTTCAGCGACACCAGCCTGAACGTCGGCATCACGCTGGACCTGGCCAACGACACCGGCGCCAGTGCCAACGACGGCATCACCCAGGATGGCGCGGTCCAGGTCAGCGGCCTGCCCGCCGCGGCGGCCTGGCAGTTCAGCACCGACAGCGGCGCCAGCTGGACGACCGGCAGCGGCGCCAGCTTCACCTTGGCGGCGGGCAGCTATGCCGCCGATGCGGTGCAGGTGCGTCTGGCCGACGTGGGCGGCAGCCCCGGCGAGGCCAGCAGCCTGGCCACGGCCACCACGGTCGACACCACCGGCCCGGCAGCGCCCACGCTGGCCAGCGCCAGCGGCAACACCCCGCTGGCGCTGGGCGCCAGCACCCAGCTGACGATCAGCTTCGACAGCGCGGTCACCCAGCTCGACCTGCTGGATCTGGTGGACAGCAAGGGCGGCAGCTTCAGCGGCCTGGCCAGCGCCGACGGCGGCCTGACCTGGACCGCGAACTTCACCCCCAACCCGGGCAAGCTGGGCCCGGCCTCGGTGGCCGTCAACGGCGCCTACACCGACCTGGCGGGCAATGCGGGCCAGGCCAGCGCCGGGCTGGCGATCAGCTACTTCGCCGGCGCCACCGCCAGCGATGGCTATCTGCGCGGCGCCGACATCCGCCTGGACGTCGACGACAGCGGCACGGTGACGCAACCCGACATCCTGCTCGGGCAGACCGACGCCAACGGCACCATCTCCGTGGCGCTGACCGGCGACCAGGACACCCACGGCCTGCTGGTGACCGGCGGCACCGACATCGCCACCAACCAGGCCTTCACCGGCCTGATGCGGGCACCCGCCGGGTCGACCATGGTCAGCCCGCTGACCACGCTGCTGACCGAGCTGGTGGAGGCCGGTGCGCCCAGCCTGGCGGCCGCGCAGACCCAGCTGCTGCAGGCGCTGTCGCTGCCGACCAGCATCGACCTGACCAGCTTCGACCCGCTGGAGGTGGCCGTCACCCAGGGCGCCACCGGCCAGACGCTGGCCGACGCGCTGGCCGTGCAGTCGCAGACCGTGGCGGTGGCCAACCTGCTGGGCGCGGGCGCCGCTGCACTGCAGGGCGCCGCCGCCACCAGCGGCAGCATCAGCGCCGGCACGGCGGGCCAGGCAGTGCTGTCGGCGCTGGTCACCCAGATCGCGACGGGCAGCAGCGCGGTGGACCTGAGCGACGCGCCCACGCTGGCCAGCCTGCTGGGCACCGCCGCCAGCAACACCAGCGTGGCCAGCGCGCTGGACGCCACCAAGCAGGCCGCCGCCGTCACGGCGGCATCGGGCACCCTGGCCGCGTCCAACCAGGCGATCGCCCAGGCCAACACCGAGGCAGCCGCAGCACCCACCACGCAAGAGTTCCTGTCGTCGCTGAGCAAGGCGGTGGCGGTGCAAGTGGTGGCACAGGGCGCGATCACCACCCAGCTGGCCGCAGGCACCACCACCGGCCTGCCCACCGACGACCGCGCCCTGGCAGACCTGGCCGGCGAGATCAACCTGAACGGGCTGTCGCTGACGGCCACACAGCCAGCCACGGCCGACACGACCGGCGCGCGCATCACCGACATTGCGGTCGACCGGGCCGCCGCATCCGGCACCCTCGTCTACCGGGTGCAGCTCAGCGAGGGCGCCGATCTGACTGCCGGCACGCCCACACTGACGCTGGCCAAGTCCGGCGGCGGCACGCTGACACTGCAGTACAACGCCGGCCTGTCGACCAGCAACAGCCTGGCCTTCTCGGCGGCGGCGCCCACCGACGTCACCGGCACGGTGGACTTCCAGTCGGCCAGCTTCGATGGCGTGACGCTGACCGACTTTGCGGGCAACACCAGCACTGCGCTCACGCTGCCCGGCACGCTGCCGGCAGCAGACCGGACGGTGGCGATCTCCGACACCACGGCGCCTGCGTCGCCCACGCTGGCCCTCGTCAACGACAACGGCAACAGCAGCAGCGACGGCGTCACCAACGACGGCAGGGTGGCAGTCTCGGGGCTGGAAACCGGCGCCAGCTGGGAATACAGCACCAACGGCGGCCTGAACTGGGCCGCGGGCAGCGGCAGCACCTTCGTGCTGGCGCCTGGCAGCTACGCGGCGCAGGCCGTGCAGGTGCGCCAGACCGATGCCGCCGGCAACCTGAGCGCCACCACCGGCCAGTTGCCGGCAGTGACGGTCGAGGCCGCAGCGGGCACGCTGGAGGTGCTGGCCTACAGCTGGAAGGCGCACACCCTGCTCAGCGGGGTGCTGGTCGACGCCGGCAGCCACCAAGGGTCGACCGATGCCAACGGTGCGCTGACCTTGGGCCAGATCGCGGAGAACGCGCTGTCCATCACGGCCAGCCGCGCCATCCCCGACGGCGAGGCCAGCGCCACCGGCCAGGCGGTGAACCTGCAGGACGCCATCGGCATCCTGCGGATGGTGGTCGGGCTGGAGGTCAACGGCGCGGGCAAGCCGCTGTCACCGTACCAGGCCTACGCGGCAGACTTCGATGCCAATGGCACGGTCGGGCTGAGCGATGCGATCGGCGTGCTCCGGCATGTGGTGGGCCTGAGCGCACCGGATGTGCAGTGGATGTTCTTCGATGAGTCGGACGCCGGCGTGCCGGCCGTGTCACCGCTGAACCCCGGCACAGCCCCGTCGATCAGCGCCAGCCTGCCCGGGGCCGACCCGGTGCACCTGGGGCTGGTCGGCGTGGTGCGTGGCGACGTCGACGGCAGCTATGCCGGCGCGGTGGGTGCACCGCAGCTCGACAGCGGCTACCTCGACACCGTGATCGCCAACCACCAACTCAACCCGGCGCAGTTCGGCATCTACCCGGGTTGACCAGGCCGGCCGGCGCTGTCAGCGCCGCAGCCGGCTGCAGATTTCCAGCGTCAGCGCGCTCTGGTTGAGCGCGTAGAAGTGGATGGCCGGCGCGCCGCCGTCGATCAGGCGCTGGCACAGCTGGGCCACCACGTCGATGCCGAAGGCGCGGATCGACGCGGTGTCGTCCAGGTAGCCTTCCATCTTCAGCAGCACCCAGCGCGGGATCTCGATGCCGTCGCGCTGGGCGAACTGCACGATGCGCGCGAAGTTGTGGATCGGCATGATGCCCGGCACGATCGGCACGGCCACGCCGCGCTTGCGCGCCTCGTCCACGAAGTGGAAGTAGGCGTCGGGGTTGAAGAAGAACTGGGTGATGGCCGAATCGGCGCCCGCGCCCACCTTGTCGGCAAAGTGCTGCAGGTCACGCGCGGCGTAGCGCTGCTCGGGGTGGTATTCCGGGTAGGCGGCCACCTCGATGTGCCAGTCGGGGCCCTGCGTCTCGCGGATGAAGCGCACCAGCTCGCTGGCGTAGCGGAATTCACCCGCCACTGCCGTGCCGCTGGGCAGGTCACCCCGCAGCGCCACGATGCGGCGGATGCCCTGGGCCCGGTAGGTGGCCAGGATCTCGGCAATGCCTTCGCGCGTGCTGCCCACGCAGCTGAGGTGCGGCGCCGCCTCGTGGCCCATGGCGGCGATGGCCTGCACCGTGGCCAGGGTCTTGTCGCGCGTGGCACCACCGGCGCCATAGGTCACGCTGAAGAACTCGGGCTGCAGGACGCTCAGGTCCTGCACCACGGTCTTGAGCTTCTCGCTGCCCACCGGCGTGTTCGGCGGGAAGAACTCGATGCTGATCGGAAACGGATGGGTCATGGCGTCGGTATGGCCGTCAATGCGGCCAGAAGATGGTTCATCAAGCGATCGATGTGGGCGGGATCGGACTGCAGCAGCACCCGACGGCGCCACAGGTGTTCGGCGTCTGTCGTCACGCCATCCGGCAGGGCCAGGCGCTCGGGAGGCGTGACGGACAGCAGCGCGCCGCGCACTGGCAGCGACAGGCCGGCGTCCTCCAACTCGCCGATCAGGGCGAGTTTGTCGGTCGGCCATTGCCGGGCCATGCCCTTCGGATCGACCAGCCCCAGCACCTGCCGGTCGCCCCGCTTCAGCCACAGCATGAAGTCCGGCGCAAAGCCGCTGTCACGCCACAACCGCAGCCCGCCAGCCGCCGGGTTGCGCAGCAGGTAGAGCGACGTGTCTTGCCAGGGTCCTCCAGTGCTGTGCTGCTGCCACCATGCGCGCAGGTTCCACACGAAGCTCGTCTCGCCAGGGTTGAGCGCCGGCGGGCGGATCTGCACAGCGGCGTTGGGTGTCCAGCTGTCGAACAGGCCCAGTTGCGCCTGCGCGTCAGGCTGGGCCGCACCAGCCGGCAGCGCGCTGTCCGCCAGCAGTGGTGCAAACAGGTGCGGCAGGCCATGCAGACGCGGCAGCGGCAGGAACAGGTCGTCACGTTCCAGCGCACCGGGTGTGTCCAGCAGCGCCTGGATGCGGGGCACCAGATCCAGCAGGTGGCCACCGTGTCGGGCCAGCACTGCCTCCACGTCCTGCAGCAGCGCAGCGGGCGCCAGGCCTTGGTCCACCACGGTGCGCACCGCGCCCAGCACAGCGCTGTGCACGCCCCGCGCCACATCCACCTCCAGCCGCCAGGCCAGCCGGTTACCGCCGGCATCGCTGACCTGCGGCAGACCCGCGTTGCGGTCGGTCAGTGCGGCCACCGCCAGCCGCCCCATTCGCCAGCGTCGCTCGGCCTGACGGAACGCACGCAGAAGCCCCGCTTCCAGCGCACGCAGCGCGCAGTCCAGCCGCCGGGCCCGCCCCAGTGCAGGATGGTCGAACCAGCCCTGAGGTGCTGTCACCGAGCAACGCGCCAGCCACTGCTGCAAAGCCGGCCGGCCGAACACCAGGCCCGGCAACGCCTGCCGACGCTTGACCGCCACCGCATGCTGGTACGCCGCCTCGGCGTCGATGAAGTCGCGCAGGCTCGTGCGCACCGGCGCCCCGCCCAGGCTGCGCGCACCGTCCAGCCCCACCGACGCACGCACGTCCGGGTCCACCAGCAAGTGCTCGGGCGCCACCGCATCGGCATCGAAGGCGACGCACTGTGCGAAGCGTTCCTCGGACGGCTGCAGCGTCTGCAGGCCCAGGCTGTGCAGCGGCGGCGTTTGCGTCACGGGCACATGCAGCACCTGCGCCTGCACGCCCTCGCGTGCGAGGGTGTCCAGGAACTGCTGCAAGTAGTCAGCCCGCACGCCGAACACCTGCAGGCTCTGCAGCGCCTGCAGCGCCAGCGGCCCGTCGTCCTCGCGCTTGAGGCTGAAGTCGCGGCCGCGCAGGCGCACGCCGCGGCCGAACAGTTGCACGATCTCGGCGCCCGGGCTGCGCCCCACGTTCATCAGCCCCAGCGCGCTCACGCGCCAGCTGGACCAGCCTTCGATGAACATCTTGGCGCCGATCAGCACCGTCAGCCGGGCATCGCTGTCCAGCCGGGCAAACAGGCTGCCGGCCAGCCGGTCGGGCGCGCCCTGGCCCACGATCTTGCCGTGCACCAGGTTGTCGGCCAGCTTGCGGGCCTCGCCCACGCGGATCAGGCCGAAGTAGGCATCGTCCGGCGCACCTGCGCTGCGCAGGCCCAGCTCCTGCGCGCTGATCTGGTGCACCGTCACCGCGCCGGCCCCACCAAACACATGGCGCGCCAGCTCGGCGGCCACGTCAGCGGCGCCCCAGCCTCGCTCAACCATCGTCTGCCGCAGCCAGCGCAGGTCCAGCGGCGGCAGGCCGATGCCCGATTGCGCCGGTTCGGCCCCGGCCAGCACCTCACAGACGCGCTCAGCCAGCCAGGCGGGCTGCGCACAGGCCTGCGCCAGAAAGCCCACCAGCCGCGCCACGTCGGCGTCCGCGCCGCCGGCAGTCACGTCGCGGCCCACGCAGGCCAGCAGCGGCGGCGCCACGCGGTAGGTGTCGGCCAGCGCGGGGTGCTCGGCAAACGCCAGCCGCTGCTGGAAGAACGCCAGCAGCCCGGCGGCCAGCGCAAAGTCGGCGCCGGCCGCGGTGCCGGCGTTGATCTGCCGCGGCTGCTTGCCGAAGCCCTCGCGCCAGAAGCGCGCATAGCCGAAGTCCACCGCCACGCAGCGCGCGTAGTCGTCATACAGGCCGTCGTCCTTGTCGGCGATCTGCGCGAAGGTGGCCGAAAACTCAAAGGTGAAACCGGCCTGCGCCTCGGTGGCGCCGCTGGCCAGCGCCTCGCGCACCTCGCGCCAGTCGCGCTCGCCGCCGCTACCGCCGCCCTTGTGGCCTTCGTCGACCAGCAGCAGGTTCGGGCCTTCGTAGCGTGACGTGGGCTCGCTCACGCCCTTCTTGGGCCGGCGTGCGCCGGGCGCATCGACATAGAACTTGGTGATCTCGGCCACCCGCACGCCCAGGCCGTGCAGGCCCGATGCGGCCAGTTCGTCGCTGTGCTGGCGCGACAGCGCCTCATTGGGTGTCAGCAGCAGCACCTGCTGCGGCGTGAACAGCCCGTGGGCGATGAACTGCCGCAGGTGCATGTGCAGCACCAGCGTCTTGCCTGCGCCGGTGGCCATGAAGCAGGCCAGCTTGCGCGCATCGGCGGCGGTGTAGGGGCTCAGGTGCGGCAGTTCGTCGGCGCGGAACTGCTCGATGCGGGCCACATGCGCCGCGCCGTTGTCGCGCAGGGCACCCAGGTGCCACTCGACCACGGCGCAGGCCAGCCACTGGAAGTGCGTCAGCCGGAAGTCGGCCGGGGCATCGCCTGCCGCCAGCGCCCAAGCACTGCGTGCGGCGCCGATGGCTGCCTCGTGCCCGGCGATGGCCAGGTCCCACTGGCGCAGCGTCTCGGGCGCCACCGCGGCTGGCGGCAGCGCGGCCAGCGCGCGGGCGCAGCCGCTCAGCCCGCCAGCATCGCGCCGCGGGTCGGCCTCGCGCAGCAGGCGCTGCAAGTCGGATTCACGCACGCCAAAGGCCGCCGCAAACACCCGCGGCAGCAGCAGGCTGGCGGTGAACGGCGGGCGCTGGCGCCGGGCAGCGGCCGGGGTGCGACGGGTGGCCATCGGGCGTTTGCCTGCGCTGCTCAGGCGGCCTGCACTGCGGCGGCGGCCGGCGCAAAGGCCGGGTCGCGCGACCACATGGCGCCGGCCAGCGCCGCGTCGATGCTGGCGCCGCGTTCGCCCTCACCCAGCAGCAGCAGGTCGCGGTTATGGTGCACGCAGGCATAGCCGGCCAGCGTGCGGCCAAACTCGGTCTGCAGCGCGCCGCACAACCAGGCGTATTCAGCCTGGGCCTGGGCGGCCTGGGCAGCCGGGGGCAAAGTGTCGACGTCGTGCTCGCGCAGCAGCAGCAGTTCCAGCGCTTGCACCGCGTCGGGCTGCCCGGCGCGGTGCGGCCGCACCTCGGCCAGCAGCGCCCAGCCGCCGCCGGCTGCGGCCGCCCGGGGCAGCCGGCGCAACCGCACCGGGTGCAGGCCCAGCAGCAGCAGGGCGGTGTGCAGCAGGTCCACCGGCCGTTCCACCGCCTGGCCTTCCCACACCGTGGGCAGGCGGTAGTCCAGCGGCCGGGCCAGCGCGGCAGTGGACAGGCGCACCGGGTTGGCCAGGTCTTGCGCATCGGCCACATAGCGCAGCAGCGCGTCGAAACCGGCCAGCTCGGTCTGCCCGGCCAGCGCGGCCACATCGGGCAGGGCCAGCGCGTCCAGGCTGTCCTCGTAGCGCTCGATGCGCAGCACCTGCACCACTGGCAGGGTGCGGCGCGACCAGTGGGCACCGGCGTCGTCGGTGGCGCCGGCGTCGTGCTGCACGCCGTCCTTGGGCCGGCCGTCCTTCCAGTCGGGGCAGGCCATCACCTTGGCCACCCGGGGCAGGGTGACGGTGTCGAAGTATTCGCCCTGTTCGACGAGGATGAACCGCCGGCTGCCGCCGTCGTCGCGGTTCAGGTTGAGCACGGCATGGGCGGTGGTGCCGGAGCCGGCGAAGTAGTCGAGGATTAGCCCGTCCGACTTGCTGGCGTACGGCACAAGGTTTTCAATCAGAGCAGCAGGTTTGGGATTCTTGAAAACATCGCGGCTTCCAAAAAGCCTGTCCAGATCATTGGAGCCCTTTCGCGCATCGAGTTGCAAGACGCTCCTCAGTGGGAAACGAACTTCACTCAAATAAACCTTCAGCTCGGGAATCTTTGATTCGTTCTCGCCAAATATCAGGCGACCCTCGGTCAAGAATCGCTGCATTGTGGCAGGAGGGAAGCGCCATCCCCAAAATGGCTTTGCGCATGGCTTGCCAGTTTTCGGATGCAATACGTCTTCAAAGTAGCCCGGCTTTCCCGGGTTGTCCATATTGCGACGCGCCGCGTAGGGGCCAACCTTGTCAACGTGCCTGTAACGATACAAATCGCCTAGTTCTTCCCGTTTCTCTTCGGCGAAAGCCAAGAATCGCGCTTGCCGCTCTTTCAGCTTGGTCGTCTCTTGGGCAATGGCGGCGAACGCTTCGAGCATGCGTTGCTTCGTTTGGTCGGTGTCCGTTGACCATACTTCATCTAGTTCATCAATCGACTTCGCATAGCACAGCACGTACTCGTGCTCAATCGCAATTCTGGTCGGGTTGTTGTCTGTAGACCCCTTCCACACGATATTGCCGATACGTCCGGCAGTACCAAAGCAGATGTCCAGGAGTTGAGTCAGCTCGGATCTCTGATGCTCATCAATACTGGAGAAAAGGCTTGCGTCCGAATCCATCAGCGCACGCGAAGCACGCAGTCTCTCGTCGAGCAGAGATTGCCAAGAGCTACGAAGATAGCCGTCCTTGTAAAGGAAACCATCCTTCTCGGTGTTGTACGGCGGGTCGATGTAGATGCACTTCACCGCCTGCTTCCACTGCGGCTCCAGCGTGCGCAGCGCGGCGTAGTTGTCGCCGTGCACCAGCACGCCGCCCAGCGCAGCCTGCAGGTCGGGCACGGCAGTCAGCACGGCCCAGCCGAAGGCGTCGTCGAAGAGGGCGGTGTCCAGCGGCAGGTGCGGGCAGCGGGCCAGCAGGTCAGCGCCGGTGGCGGTGGACGCGGCGGGCTCGCCCAGCCACTGCCGCCAGCGCGCCACCTGCGGCGCATGGGCCGCCGCCTGCGCCACCAGCGCCGCGCCGGCATCGCCTTGGGCCTGGAGCCAGCTGCACTGCACCAGATAGTGCGCCAGCATCACGAACTTGCGCTTCTCGAACAGCGCGGCCTGCAGGTCTTCCAGCGCGGCCAGCACCGCGATGATGGCGCGGCCGATGCTGCGGGCGATGCGGAACTTGCCGCGCTCGCGGGCCAGCGCGGCATCGGGCAGGTCCCACAGCTGCACGAACTCGGTCTGCAGGAAGTGGTCCAGCTCGTCGGTCAGAAAGGGCCCGAGCTGCGGATGCACGAAGAAGTCGGTGCTCTGGCCCTTGGCATAGCGCAGGGCATGGCGCTGCAGCGCTTCGGCGTCGACGGCGGCCGGCCAGGTGCCAGCGGCGCGGGCGCTGGCGAACCACGCATTGACGGCGCGGTCCTGCACGCTGGCGCCTTCGGTGGCGGGGCTGTCGTCGGCGTCGGGCGTGTCGTCGGTCGGGTCTGCGTCAGTGGGGTCAGCCGTCCCGGCGCTGCCGCGGCGCCGGCGTGCAGCACCAAAGGCCTGTGCCTCGTCGTCGGTCAGCGGGCGGTGCACAAAGGCCAGGCGCCACTCACCGGGGTGGGCTGCGCCGGGGTGCGCCAGCGCCTCGGGCAGGTAGTGGCGTTGCGCGCCCTTGGCGTTGTCGCGTTCGACATTGGCCTGCACCACCACCAGGCGCACGCGCGTGCCGTCAGCCTGCCGGTAGGCATAGCCGGCAAAGCGCTCGCCGCTCTTGACGTAGTGGCTGCCCTTGGTCGCCCAGTGGAAGTGGGTGTCGCTGCCGTCATAGGGCACGCTGTAGCGGCCAGTGCGGCCGCGGCGCTGCCGGGGCAGGAAGTCGCCGCTGTCGTAATAGCGCGCAAAGAACGTGTACAGCGCGTTGTAGATGCGCGCCTGCTCGTCTTCGCCGGCCTGGCCTGGCAGGGCCGCCAGCTCGGCGTCGATCTGCGCGGGCAGGTCGTCGCCCAGGAAGCGCTGCACCGTGGCGCGGCGGTGGTTCAGCACACGGTAGATGCCGAAGTCCAGGTCGGCCGCATCCAGCTCCAGGATGTCGCGCTGCAGCAGGGTCAGAAAGCGGTCGCGGGCTTGGGTCATGGTGTCGGTTCGGCCGGGCCTGCCAGGTACAGCTGGGCCGCGTCGGCCAGCCGCTTGTCAAAGGTGCACAGCGGGCATTGCAACGTACCGGCAACGGCCAGGTAGGCGGCGTCGTAGGCGGTGAGCTTGAAGCGGGCGGCGAGGTCAAGGACCAGCGGCAGGTCTGGCGAAATCAACTCGATGCCCATGGCCTGAAAGTCGCCGAGGCAGTCCTGCAAGGTCTGCAGCGCATCGCCTCGGCGCCGCCGGGTGGCAGCAATGTTGGTGATCTCGTACGCCAGGATGTCGGGCGCCAAGGGGCGGCGCCCGGCGAGCATGCGCGCGGCCTCGGCGTTCTCAGGCTCGGCGAAGACCAGTGCGGCGATCACGCTGGCGTCCACCACCGCTGGCCTCGGCACCACGTAACGGGGTGCTGGCTCCATCACGAACAGCGGCCGCGGCTGCGGGTCAGCGCTCGGTCGAGTCGTCATGGCCGGGCACGTTCCGTGTGTCACGCATCCTGCGAATGATGTCCACCGAACTCGGCGAGCCACCAGGGAAGCGCTTGCGCGCCGCTGCGGCAACCTCCTCCACCGTCATCCGCGCCACCGGTGGCTGGCGCAGTGCCGCAGCAGCCACCCCCTCATGGGCCGCCTGCTCAACGATGGCCATCAACTCCCCTTGCAGGGACCGGTGGTTGCGCGCCGCCCGCTGGCGCAGCCGTTCAGCCACGTCGTCGGGAACGTCCTTGATTGACAGGTTCACCCCCATGGGCGCCTCCAAAATGGATCCGAAGATCCATTTTGGAGGCGCCGCAAGCGCTGCGTCAAGCGCAGCGCTTCGGTCACCGATCAGTAGCGATACGTGTCGGGCTTGAACGGGCCCTGCTTGGGCACGCCGATGTAGGCGGCCTGCTCTTCGGTCAGCTCGCTGAGCTGGGCGTTCAGCGTCACCAGCTGCAGGCGGGCCACCTTCTCGTCCAGGTGCTTGGGCAGCACGTAGACCTTGCCGATGTCGTACGCGTCCTTGTGGGCGTACAGCTCGATCTGGGCGATCGTCTGGTTGGCGAACGAGCTGCTCATCACGTAGCTGGGGTGGCCGGTGCCGCAGCCCAGGTTCACCAGGCGGCCCTTGGCCAGCATGATGATGCGCTTGCCCGGCTTGCCGTCCACACCCGGGAAGATCACATGGTCGACCTGGGGCTTGATCTCTTCCCACTGCAGGTCTTCGATCGCCGCCACGTCGATCTCGTTGTCGAAGTGGCCGATGTTGCAGACGATGGCGTTGTGCTTCATCGCGTCCATGTGGGCACGGGTGATCACGCTCTTGTTGCCGGTGGCGGTGACGAAGATGTCGGCCTTGTCGGCGGCGTATTCCATCGTCACCACGCGGTAGCCTTCCATCGCGGCCTGCAGGGCGTTGATCGGGTCGATCTCCGTCACCCACACCTGGGCGCTCAGCGCGCGCAGGGCCTGGGCGCTGCCCTTGCCCACGTCGCCGTAGCCGGCCACCACGGCGATCTTGCCGGCCACCATCACGTCGGTGGCGCGCTTGATGGCGTCCACCAGGCTTTCACGGCAGCCGTACAGGTTGTCGAACTTGCTCTTGGTGACCGAGTCGTTCACGTTGATGGCACGGAACATCAGCGTGCCCTTGGCGCTCATCTCGTTCAAGCGGTGCACGCCGGTGGTGGTTTCTTCGGTCACGCCGATGATCTCGGCGCTCTTGCGGCTGTACCAGGTGCTGTCCTGCGCCAGCTTGGCCTGGATGGCGGCGAACAGCTCGCGCTCTTCCTCGCTGCCGGGGTTGGCGATGACCGAGGCGTCCTTCTCGGCGCGCTTGCCCAGGTGCATCAGCAGCGTGGCGTCGCCGCCGTCGTCCAGGATCATGTTCGGGCCTTCGCCCTTGGCACCCTTGGGGC
>ERZ795056.5767-NODE-5767-length-12294-cov-17.240869_pt1 | contig 12294 bp, 18 predicted proteins | sample MGYA00375140_ERZ795056 | MGnify/ENA primary metagenome ERZ795056 (study PRJEB30185, sample SAMN05720227) | activated sludge metagenome | isolation source: Anaerobic digester | place: USA | collected 2015-03-09 ...
TGGGTCTCAAGGAGCACACCGTGTTCCCCGAGATCAGCTACGACAACATCGAGACTGTCTGGGGCATGGACATCATTGTGTGCACCACGGCGCGCACCAACGAAGAAGCGAAAGCACTCCTCACGGAGTTTGGCTTTCCCTTCCGTACCTAGGCGCGCTGGAGAGAAACGATGGCTAAGAAAAGCTCGATCGAAAAGAACAACCACCGGAAGCATCTGGTGGAACAGTACGCCAAGAAACGCGCTGAACTGAAAGCCGTGGCGCTCGACGAAAGCCTTCCCCTGGAAGAGCGGTTCGAAGCGCGCATGAAACTGGCCAAGCTTCCGCGTAACTCAGCTCCGAGCCGTGTTCGCAACCGTTGCGAAATTTCGGGTCGTCCGCGCGCTTACTACCGCAAGCTCAGAATGTCGCGCATTGCGCTGCGCGATTACGGCGCCAACGGGATGATCCCGGGCCTCGTCAAGTCGAGCTGGTAGGGGAGGTCAGACCAATGCAAATGAATGATCCCGTCGGCGACCTGCTCACGCGCATCCGCAACGCTCAGCGTCGTGGCCGCTCGTCGGTCCAATCGCCTTCGTCCAAGCTCCGTGTCCACGTGCTCGAGGTTCTCGAGCGCGAGGGCTACATCCGCGGCTTCACCGAAGTCGAGAAGGATGGCCGCAAGGAGCTCGACATCGAGCTGAAATACTATGACGGCGCGCCCGTGATCTCCGAGATCCGTCGCGTCTCCAAGCCGGGCCGCCGTGTTTACTCGGCTGTTCGTGATCTGCCGCTGGTCCGTAACGGCCTGGGCATCTCGGTCCTGTCCACGCCGAAGGGCGTGATGTCGGACGCCGAGGCGCGCACCCAGAACGTCGGCGGCGAAATCCTCTGCCGGGTGAGCTAGTCATGTCGCGCGTTGGAAAAAAACCTATCGAAGCGGTCAAAGGCGTCGACATCAAAGTCGCCTCCGGCCAGGTCACTGTCAAAGGCCCGAAGGGCGAGCTCAAGATGGCTCTGTCCGACGAAGTCAGCGTCAAGGTCGAGAATGGTGAAGTCACCATCGCGGCCCGTAACCCGGACGAGCGCAAGTCGAAAGCGATGTGGGGCACGGTTCGCGCCAACATCCAGAATATGGTCACTGGCGTGACCACGGGCTTCACCAAGGATCTTGAACTGGTCGGCGTCGGTTACCGCGCCGCTCTGAAGGGCAAGGACCTGGAACTGTCGCTCGGCTACTCGCACCCGGTCGTTTACAAGGCCCCGGCTGGCATCACGTTCACCTCGGCCAAACCCACCGAGATCAAGATCTCCGGCGCTGACAAGCAGTCGGTTGGTCAGGTCGCGGCCGAAATCCGCAGCTGGCGTCCCCCCGAGCCCTACAAGGGCAAAGGCGTCCGCAAGGTGGGCGAATTCGTCCGCCGCAAGGAAGGCAAGAAGAAGTAGGCGATCATGCAAGCTTACCAGAAAAACAAACTTCGCCGCGCCCAGCGCGTTCGCACCAAGCTCCGCAAGGTCGCCGACGGCAAAGCGCGCCTGTCGGTCACGCGTTCGACCAAACACATCTCGGTGCAGCTCATCGACGACGCCAAGGGCGTCACGGTGGCCGCTGCTTCGTCGCTCGAGAAAGACTTCAAGGGCGGCACCAAATCCGAGGACGCCTCGACTGTCGGCAAGCTCATCGCTGACCGTGCGAAGAAAGCCGGCGTCACCGACGTCGTCTTCGATCGCGGCGGTTACATTTTTCATGGCCGCGTGAAAGCGCTCGCCGAAGCCGCCCGCGAGGGCGGCCTGAAATTCTAGGAGTCGCGAATGGCGCGTGAAGGCGAACGTAGCGAACGTGGTGGTGAACGCGGTGATCGTGGTCGCGGCCGTCGTGATCGCAATGAAGATCGCGAACAGTCCGAGATCGTCGACAAGCTGGTTGCAATCAACCGCGTCGCGAAGGTCGTGAAGGGCGGTAAGAACTTCGCGTTCGCTGCTCTCGTGGTCGTCGGCGACCAGAAGGGCCGCATCGGTTACGGTCACGGCAAGGCCCGTGAGGTTCCCGAGGCGATCCGCAAGGCAACCGAAGAAGCCAAGAAGTCGATGGTTCGCGTTCCGCTTCGCGAAGGCCGCACGCTTCACCACGACACCCACGGTCGTTGGGGCGCTGGCAAGGTCATCATGCGTTCGGCTCCGGCCGGTACGGGCGTGATCGCCGGCGGTCCGATGCGCGCTGTGTTCGACGTGCTCGGCATCCGTGACGTCGTCGCCAAGTCGACGGGTTCCTCGAACCCGTACAACATGGTTCGCGCAACGGTCGACGCGCTCAAGCGCCAGGCTTCGCCCCGTCAGATCGCGTCGAAGCGCGGCCTGAAGGTGCAGGACATCATTGCCCGCCGTACTGACGGCTCGGGCAACGCCGAAGTGGCGTAAGGTTAGGAGACGGTCGAGATGGCTGCCAAGAAAACCCTCCGCGTGAAGCAGGTTAAGAGCCCGCAGCGCCGCGAAGCTTCTCAGCGTGCGACGCTTGTCGGCCTCGGCCTCAACAAGGTCTCGCGCGAGCGCGAACTTGAAGACACGCCGTCTGTGCGCGGCATGATCGCCAAGGTGCAGCACCTCGTCGAGATCGTGGACTAGTACTTTCGCCGGTAAGCCCGAGAGGGCAGGCCGGTCTGGAGCATAAGATGAAACTGAACCAGATCTCCGACAACGAAGGCGCCCGCAAGAAGCGGATGCGCGTGGGCTTGGGCGTTGGCTCGGGCAAAGGCAAGACCGCTGGACGCGGCGTCAAGGGCCAGAAGGCACGCCGCGGCGTCGCCATCAACGGCTTCGAAGGCGGCCAGATGCCGATCTACATGCGCCTTCCGAAGCGCGGCTTCACGCCCCACGGCGCCAAGAGCTTTGCCGAGGTCAACCTGGGCAAGATCGAGGACTTCGTGAAAGCGGGCAAACTCGACATCAAGAAGCCGATCGACGCTGAAGCGTTGAAGGCTGCTGGTGTTGTGCGCCGCACCAAGGATGGCATTCGCCTCCTTGCAAAGGGCGAGCTGACGTCCAAAGTTGAGCTGGTCGTTTACGGAGCCTCCAAAGCCGCTATCGACGCGGTGGAAAAAGCCGGCGGCAAGGTTACTGTGACGAAGCCGGCTGCTGCTGAAGCTGCCGAGTAGGCCTGCCCTGAGTTCAGGGCGGGCGCCCGCGTGTCTTGAGCCCGCCACCCCGGCGGGTCTGAGGACCGCGCGATCTGGGAGGCGGGCTTAATGGTTTCCGCGGCAGAGCAACTTGCTCGCAATATTTCCTTCTCGACCTTCGGCAAGGCCAAGGAGCTGCAAGCTCGTATCTGGTTCACGCTGATCGCGCTGATCGTTTATCGCATCGGCACGCAGGTTCCGATCCCGGGTATCGATACTGCCGTTTACGCTGCCCAGTTCGGCGCAGCGTCCAAAGGCATTCTGGGCATGTGGAACACGTTCTCCGGCGGCGCCGTGGAGCGTATGGCTATCTTCGCCCTGAACGTGATGCCGTACATCTCGGCCTCGATCATCGTTCAAATTCTCACGACTGCCGTTCCGGCGCTTGAGCGCTTGAAGAAGGAAGGCGAGTCGGGCCGCAAGCAGATCAACCAGTACACCCGCTATCTCACCGTCCTTCTGGCGCTGGCGCAGGCCTTCATGGTCGCGACCTCGCTTAACACGGTTCAGACGGATGGTACTTCGGCAGCTCTTGATCCGGGCTTCTACTTCCTGACCTCCACGGTCGTGACGCTGGTCGGCGGCACCGTATTCCTGATGTGGCTGGGCGAGCAGGTGACGGCGCGCGGCGTCGGCAACGGTATCTCGCTTATCATCTTCGCCGGCATCGTCGCCGAACTGCCGAACTACATCGTGCAGACCTGGCAGCAGCTCTATCAGGGCTCGATCGACTTCACGGTCATCCTCGCGATCACCGCACTGTCGGTCATGATGGTCCTGTTCATCGTATTCATCGAGCGCTCGCAGCGGCGACTTTTGATCCAGTATCCAAAGCGCCAGCAGGGCAATCGCATGGTCGGCGGCGAATCGTCATTCCTGCCGCTCAAGGTCAACTCGGCCGGCGTTATCCCGCCGATCTTCGCTTCGTCGCTCCTGATGCTGCCGCAGACGATGGCCAGCATGAACAGTGCCGCCGGCGCTGGCGCGCAGGCTGGCTGGTGGGGTGAGACCCTTGGCTTCATCAACGCCTATCTCGGCGTTGGCCAACCGCTTCACGTCGTCCTGTTCGCAGCCTTGATCATCTTCTTCTGCTTCTTCTACACGGGCATCGTCTTCAACGCGGAAGAGACGGCCGAGAACCTGCGGAAGTATGGCGGGTTCATTCCGGGCTATCGCCCCGGCAAGCGAACCGCGGAATATTTCGACTACGTTCTCACGCGCCTCACCGTTATCGGCTCGGTCTATATCGCCGCCGTCTGCGTTCTGCCCGAGATCCTGCGAGGCAATCCGCTGACCGGAAGATTCTATATCGGCGGCACCTCGCTCTTGATCGTCGTATCCGTCACCATGGACACTGTCGCGCAGATCCAGTCGCACCTGATCGGTCACCAGTACGAAGGCATGATCAAGCGCGCGAGGCTTGGGGGTAAGAAGAAGTGAACCTGATCCTGTTCGGCCCTCCGGCAGCGGGCAAGGGAACCCAGGCAAAGAAACTCGTCGCGGAGCGTGGCTTCATCCAGCTCTCGACGGGCGACATGCTGCGCGCCGCCCGTTCGTCTGGCTCGGAACTCGGCAAGCGCGTCGCTGCGATCATGGATTCGGGCTCGCTCGTCTCCGACGAGATCGTCATAGCCCTGATCGAGGAGCAGCTGGACAAGAACCCGAAGGCCGCCGGTTTCATTTTCGACGGCTTCCCCCGCACGATTCCCCAGGCCAAGGCGCTGGACGATTCGCTGGCCGGGCGAGGGCAGAAGGTCGACTCGGTCATTCGCCTCAAGGTGGACGAAGAGGCTCTTATTGCCCGCGTAACCAAGCGTTTCGAGGCGGAAGGCCGCGCCGACGACAATCCGGAAGCCTTCAAGAAGCGACTCGTTGCCTACAACAGTCAGACTGCGCCGCTCGTCGAAGTCTATAATGGGCAGGGCAAGCTGAACGAGATCGACGGCATGGCCAATGTCGAGGCCGTCTCGGCCTCGATCGCGGACATTCTCGATCGAACCGAAAAGTAAAAAACGTAACGAAATCTGAGACTAAACCGTCTCCGCAGACCCGGCGGAAGCGGCATAATGAAAAGGAAATAAGCGGTTGACGAGGGGACTTGTCCCTCTATAACGGCGACTTCCGCGATGGGCCCAATGCTTCGCTGCGCCGTTTGGCGCTGCGGCTGCGTTGCCGTTGCGCAAGCATTTCGAATGAGTTTTCAGAGCCTTTTCCGCGGAAAAGGCGGACGTTCAGGAGAGCCAATTGGCCCGTATCGCAGGCGTGAACCTTCCGACGGCTAAGCGCGTCGAAGTCGCGTTGACCTACATTCACGGCATTGGCCCCGCCAAAGCCAAGGAACTCACTGCGAAGCTGGGCATCGAGCCCGCCCGCCGCGTGAACCAGCTGACGGACGCCGAAGTCCTCAAGATCCGCGAAACCATCGACTCGGACCTGGTCGTCGAAGGCGACCTCCGCCGCGAAGTCGCGATGAACATTAAACGCCTGATGGACCTTGGTTGCTACCGTGGCCTCCGTCACCGCAAGGGCCTCCCGGTCCGCGGCCAGCGCACGCACACAAACGCCCGCACGCGCAAAGGCCCCGCTAAGGCCATCGCCGGCAAGAAGAAGTAGGATAGATCATGGCTCGCGAAGCGACTGGCGCCGACAAAGGCCGGGTCAAAAAACGGGAACGCAAGAACATCGCGTCGGGCGTTGCCCACGTGAACGCGTCCTTCAACAACACGATCATCACGATCACCGACGCGCAGGGCAACACGATCTCCTGGTCGTCCGCTGGCGCGATGGGCTTCAAGGGTTCGCGTAAGTCCACCCCGTACGCCGCTCAGGTTGCCGCGGAAGACGCTGGCAAGAAAGCGCAAGAGCACGGCGTGAAGACGCTGGAAGTTCTCGTCCACGGTCCGGGTTCGGGCCGCGAGTCGGCGCTGCGCGCCCTGCAAGCCGTTGGCTTCACTGTCACGACCATCCACGACACGACATCCGTTCCGCACAACGGCTGCCGCCCGCCGAAACGCCGCCGCGTCTAAGACGTTCGCCTGTTTCGGTCAGATCTACTGAGAGGCTAAACCCATGGCGCAACCCGCCGGTTCAGTTAACGACAAAAACTGGAAAGACCTGATCCGCCCCAACCGTCCGGTTGTCGAGCATGATCGGGACGCCCAGCGTAAAGCGAAGCTTGTGATCGAACCGCTCGAGCGCGGCTTCGGCACGACGCTCGGCAACGCGCTTCGCCGCGTTCTCCTCTCCTCGCTTCAGGGCGCGGCCATCACCGGCGTCCAGATCGATGGCGTGGTCCACGAATTCTCGTCCATCCCGGGCGTCCGCGAAGACGTCACCGACATCGTCCTCAACCTCAAGCGCGTCGCGATCCGCATGGTTTCGGATACGCCGAAGCGCATGACGCTAAAGGCTACGGGCGGCGGTCCGGTGAAAGCCGGCCAGATCGAGACGTCTTCGGACATCGAGATCCTCAACCCCGACCACATCATCTGCCATCTCGACGAAGGGTCGGAGCTCCGCATGGAGTTCACCGTCGCGACCGGCAAGGGCTACGTCCCGGCTGACCGCAACCGTCCGGATGACGCGCCGCTTGGCTACATCCCGATCGACTCGATCTTCTCGCCGGTTGAACGCGTTGGCGTGTTCGTTGAAGATACCCGCGCCGGTCAGGTGCTGGACTACGATAAACTCACGCTCGAAGTGCAGACCGATGGTTCGGTGACGCCGGAAAACGCAGTGGCCTACGCCGCGCGCATCCTTCAGGACCAGCTGCAACTTCTCATCACCTTCGACGAGCCGGTCGCCGCTTCGGCTGCCGACGACGAGCCGGACCTGGGCTTCAATCCGGTGCTGCTCAAGAAGGTAGACGAGCTCGAACTCTCGGTGCGTTCGGCCAACTGCCTGCGCAACGACAACATCGTTTACATCGGCGACCTCATCCAGAAGTCGGAAGCGGAAATGCTCCGTACCCCGAACTTCGGCCGCAAGTCGCTCAACGAGATCAAGGAAGTGCTCGCCTCGATGGGCCTCCACCTCGGCATGGACGTTCCGTCCTGGCCGCCGGAAAACATCGAAGAGCTCGCCAAGAAGTACGAAGACCACACCTGATTAGGAGCGGCTCCAACAGGAGCCGGTTAGTAAAATGCGCCACGGTTTCGCGCTTCGCAAACTCAACCGCACCGCCTCGCACCGCAAGGCGATGTTTGCCAACATGTCGGGCTCGCTGATCCGCCATGAGCAGATCACAACGACCCTGCCGAAGGCGAAAGAACTCAAGGCTGTCGTCGAGAAGCTGATCACGCTCGGCAAGAAGGGCGGTCTCGCTAACCGTCGTCTTGCTGCTGCCCAGCTCAAGGAAGACGATGTGGTCGTGAAGCTCTTCGACACGCTCGCCGAGCGCTACAAGGACCGCAAGGGTGGCTACACCCGCGTCCTGAAAGCTGGCTTCCGTCATGGCGACAACGCCCCGCTCGCGGTGATCGAACTGGTTGATCGCGATGTCGACGCCAAAGGCGCTGATGACCGCGCCCGCGCTGAGGCGCTGGCCGAGCTGGAAGACGCCTGATCTTCCCAACATACGATTTCCGAAAGGCCGCCCTTCCCGGGCGGCCTTTTGTTTTTGGCGGCTTCGACAGGCTTTCTCCGGAAGCCTTCTTTGCGCCGGAATCTGCCCCTTATCTGCCGGCGAGATAACGCGCAGGCGGAAATTCCGGCCCTCATGCTGAGCAGCATCGCCCTCAAACGAATAGCGCTGGCGGGTGGCCTGTGGCTCGCAGGCGCGGCCTTGCAGGCGTGCGCCCACAGCGAACCAGACCCGGCAACCGTAGCCGTCTTTAGCGCGGATGAGCGGGGCGGGGCGTCCAGTGCTTCGCGGCAGGTGGCGGTGCGGGTTGCGCCGGGCGGCGCGGTGGAGTGGGAAGGCCGGGCGGTATCGCCGGAAGAGCTGCAGATGCTCATGCAGCAAGCCGCGATGACCACCCGGGACCATCTGCTCGTTGTCGTCTCGGCGTCGAGCGAAGTGCGGTATGGGGATGTCGTCCGGGTGCTCCAGATGGCCCGGATGTACGGAATAGAATCGAAGCTCGCTGATACGCTCGGTAGTGCGGAGTAGGTCCATGAACCGGCAGAACATCATCCTCGTCGCCTCGGCTTCCGTCGCAACCGCTCTCGCCATGCTTGCCGCGCCCGCGCTCGGGCAGCTGGTCACGCCGAGCGGGCAGCCTGCGCCCGTTGAAGCCGTTTCCGGGCCTGCGCCCGACCCCGCGCCGCAGGAAACGCGCGTCGTTCCTGAATCGCAGCTCGCCATCCAGCAATCGTTCGCACCGGTCGTGCGCCGCACCGCGCCGGCCGTCGTCAACGTCTATTCCAGCGTTACCGTGCGCCGCTCGAACTGCCCCTATGCGAACGACCCGGTGTTCTCGCGCCTGTGCGGCAACACGCCGACCACCAATCAGAAGGTCGACAACTCGCTCGGCTCCGGCGTCATCGTCGGCGCTGATGGCGTCATTGTAACCAACAACCACGTCGTCGAGGGCGGGCAGGAGTTCCGCGTCGTCCTGAACGACCGCCGTGAATTCCCCGCCGAACTGGTGATGAAGGACGAGCGCACGGACCTTGCCGTCCTGCGCATCGACACCAAGGGCCAGGACCTGCCCATGCTCCAGTTCGCTGAAACGCGAAACCTCGCGGTCGGCGATCTCGTACTCGCCATCGGCAACCCGTTCGGTGTCGGCCAGACCGTCACCAGCGGCATCGTCTCGGCGCTGGCGCGCACGGATGTTGGCGTGTCTGACTATGCGTCGTTCATCCAGACCGATGCGGCGATCAACCCCGGCAACTCGGGCGGCGCGCTGGTCGACATGCAGGGCCGTCTGCTCGGTGTGAACTCGATCATCTTCTCCAAGGGTGGCGGCTCCAACGGGGTTGGCTTCGCCATCCCCGCTGAGATGGTGAAGCGTGTGGTCGATGCTGCAGTACACGGCGGCACGCTGGTGCGTCCGTGGCTCGGCGCGAAGGGCGATGTGATCGACAGCGCGAAGGCGCTCGCTCTCGGCCTCGACAGGCCGCGGGGCGTTCTGATCTCGCAGATCTTCGATGGCGGCCCCGCCGACAAGGCTGGCCTGCATGAAGGCGACGTGGTGCTCACGGTCGATGGCCGCGAAGTGTTCGATGATCGCGGCATGAAGTTCATCGCCGCCACGAAGGCCGAAGGCGAAACGGCCACGCTCAGCATCCTCCGCAACAAGCAGGCGAGGACGATCAACGTCCGCATGTCTGCGCCTCCTGGCACGTCCAAGGCTGAACTGGTTCAGATCACCAGCCGCAACCCCTTCTCGGGCGCGCAGGTGGCGGAGCTGTCGCCGGCGCTGGCCGATGCGCTGGGGCTGGACCCGTTCCAGGCCAAGGATGGCATGCTGATCCACAGCGTTCCGGGTCGCACGGTCGCTCGCAATGTCGGCTTCCAGCCGGGCGATATCGTCCGCGAGATCAACGGCGTGACGATCCGGACGAAGAAAGACTTCGAAACCGCGGTGAAGAAGGCCGAAGCCAGCCCCGGCTCCGAATGGCGCCTCGCCATCGAGCGCAACGGCCAGCGGATCGAGACATCGCTTCGCGGCTAGAACCCGAGGCCCCGGCGCGCTAGATCGTCTGTCGTGAGCGATCTTTTCGAAGCAGCAGGATTGACCGACGAAGCGCCCAGGCCGCTGGCCGACCGGCTGCGTCCGGAAAAGCTTGAGGACGTGGTTGGTCAGGATCACCTGCTGGGGCCTGAAGGTCCTATCGGGCGGATGCTGGCGCAGAGCCGCCTGGCGAGTCTGATCCTCTGGGGACCGCCGGGCACGGGCAAGACGACGATTGCCCGTCTGCTCGCCAAGCGCGCCAATCTCGACTTCGAGCAGCTCTCGGCCATCTTTTCCGGCGTGAAGGACCTGCGCGCGGCCTTCGAGAAAGCCGAAGGCAAGCGCGCGACCGGCAAAGGCACGCTGCTATTCGTGGACGAGATCCACCGTTTCAACCGTGCGCAGCAGGATGGCTTCCTGCCTTTCGTTGAGCGCGGCGTGGTCACGCTCGTCGGTGCGACGACCGAGAACCCCAGTTTCGAGCTGAACGGCGCTCTCCTGTCGCGCACGCAAGTGATGGTGCTGAAGCGGCTGGACGATGCGGCGCTTGCGCAGCTTATCACGAAGGTCGAGGAGCATCTCGGAAAGCCCGCGCCGCTGACGGAAGACGGCAAGGCCGCGCTGATGGCGATGGCCGATGGTGATGGCCGCTACTTCCTCAACCTCGTGGAGGAAGTGTTTGCCTGGAATCGCTCGCAGCCCGTCGATGCGAACGCGCTGATGAAGCTGCTGCAGAAACGCGCGCCTGCCTACGACAAGGATCGCGAGGAGCACTACAATCTCATTTCGGCCTGGCACAAAGCGACGCGAGGGTCTGATCCTGATGCCGCGCTCTACTGGTTTGCGCGCATGCTCGAGGGCGGCGAAGATCCGCTGTTTCTGGCGCGCCGCATGATCCGTGCGGCGTCGGAAGATATCGGCCTTGCCGATCCCACGGCCCTGATGATCTGCAACGAAGCCGCTGCAGCTTACGAGCGGCTTGGGTCGCCGGAAGGCGAACTCGCTCTGGCGCAGGCCGTGATCCATCTGGCAACCGCGCCGAAGTCCAACGCCGCCTATACCGCTTACAAGGCAGCGCGTGCGGCAGCGCGTGAGACAGGGTCGTTGATGCCGCCGTCTCATATCCTCAATGCCCCGACCAAGATGATGAAGTCGCTCGGCTATGGCTCGGGCTATCAGTACGATCACGACGCCGAGGGGCAGTTCTCGGGTCAGAACTATTTTCCGGACGGCATGGAGCGACAGGATTTCTACCAACCAAAAGGCGCCGGTCGCGAAGGGCCGATCCGCGAGAAACTCGAACAGTGGGCCAAGCGCCGACGCGAGCGCTCGGGTGAGTAAGGGCGAGAAGCGTAACTACGAGGCCATGCCTGTGTCTGACGAAGACGCGGCTTATGTGCGTGGGCTGGTCATCCATGAAGACAGCGCCGTGCTCGCCTTCAACAAGCCATCCGGCCTGCCGGTGCAGACTCGCAATGTCGAGGATCGCACGCTTGATCGCCTGATGGCGGCGTTCGCGCGCTCCAACGGCAAACGCCCGCGATTGGTTCACCGGCTTGATGCGCAGACATCGGGCGTGATCGTCGCCGCGAAGACCCAGCCGGCCGCCGCGGCGCTCAGCGAAGCGTTTGCCGAGCGGCAGGTTTCGAAAACCTATCTCGCGCTGGTCACGGGTTCGACGTTCAAGAACGGCGAGATCGAGTTCTCCATGCCGCTGTCGCGCCACATCGCGCGGCCCGGACTGGAGCTGATGCGTGCGGCGCGACCGGGCGATCAGAAGAGCCAGTCTGCCGTCACCCGCTGGCGTGTGCTTGCCTCGGCAGGCTCGACGCACCTGCTTGCCGTCGAGCCGCTTACGGGCCGGATGCACCAGATCAGGGTGCACCTTTCGATCGAGGGGCGGCCTATTCTGGGCGATCCCTACTATGGCGGCGCAGGCACCCTGAAGGGCGAGCCGGTGCCCCGGCTGATGCTCCATGCGGCGAGGCTTGAGGTTCCGCACCCCACGGCGGGCGGCCGCATCGTGATTAACGCCCCGCCGCCAGCCGATTTTCTGGCTGTTGTGGCCGCTGCGGGCATCGAAATGCCTGCCGATCTGGCCTTGAACGCCGGATAGCACTATGGACGGGGCGAAATGCTCAACGTCCTTCTCGTAGCCCTCGGAGGCGGCCTTGGCGCCGCTGGCCGTTTCGGCGTCTCGCTCGCCGTGCCGACGCGCGCGGACGCGTGGCCGTGGGCGACGTTTGGGATCAACGTGTTCGGCAGCCTGCTGATCGGTGCCTTGGCCGGCTGGCTGTCGTCACGCGGCGAAGCGGGCGAGCCGTGGCGGCTGTTCCTCGGCGTCGGCGTGCTCGGCGGCTTCACGACGTTTTCTGCATACTCCCTCGAAACGATGCGCATGATCGAGCGGAACGACTGGGTTGGCGCGTCAACATATTCGATCGGTTCCGTGATCGCCGGCCTTGCTGCCGTCGCCATTGGTCTCGCGATGGCAAAACGGGTGCTCGGATGAGCTGGAATGT
>ERZ795056.5769-NODE-5769-length-12292-cov-8.509847_pt1 | contig 12292 bp, 14 predicted proteins | sample MGYA00375140_ERZ795056 | MGnify/ENA primary metagenome ERZ795056 (study PRJEB30185, sample SAMN05720227) | activated sludge metagenome | isolation source: Anaerobic digester | place: USA | collected 2015-03-09 ...
ATATGAAATTTTTTATTGATACAGCAAATTTAGCCCAGATCAAGGAAGCCAATGAACTGGGTATTCTCGATGGTGTTACCACCAATCCGTCCCTGATGGCCAAAGAAGGTATCAAGGGTATTGATGCAGTGATGCAGCATTACAAAACGATCTGCGAAATGGTAGATGGTGATATCAGTGCCGAAGTGATATCAACCGATTTCGATGGCATCATTGAAGAAGGTAAAAAACTGGTCGCTATTCACCGCAACATCGTGGTAAAAGTGCCGATGATCAAAGATGGCATCAAGGCCATTAAATGGTTTACGCAAAATGGTATCCGCACAAACTGCACCCTGGTGTTTTCGGCAGGTCAGGCGATACTGGCTGCAAAAGCTGGCGCATCCTATGTATCTCCATTCATCGGCCGCATCGACGATAGTGGCTGGGATGGCATGGAACTGATCCACCAACTCAGGCAGATATTCACTATCCAGGGGTATAAAACTGAGATCCTGGCAGCTTCTATCAGAAATCCAAATCACATCATCAAATGTGCAGAGGCCGGTGCCGACGTTTGTACATGCCCGTTAGATTCAATCCTTGGTTTGCTCAAGCATCCGCTTACCGATATCGGCCTTGCCAAATTCCTGGAAGATGCCAAGAAAACGGCTTAATTAAAATAACATATTCTTATATAAAAAAAGCTGAACCACGGGGTTCAGCTTTTTACGTTGGATTATAAAGAGGGATCAACTTTTTCTTTTTTGTTTCGGCTGATTGTTCATGATCTCTTCCCTGGTTGGCAGATCAGGATCTTCCTTTTTCTTGATGTACATGAAAAAATCTTTGTGCATCCTGCCATCTTTCATAGACACTTTGATATGAACTTTTTCGAGCTTGCAGTCCCGGTCGATGAATAAATTATTTCCATAAAAGGTTCCGTACGAACTGCTGAAACTAAGTTGGTTGCTGTCGAGCGGGATATACCTGCCATTGTGCATCAATCCATCAACATTAATATAATTATATGTTCCTTTCTTAAGGCTATCAGTGTACAGGTTAACAAACATACTGTCTACCTGCTGTGCATTCGCAACCTGTGTAAAGCCTGCCAATAATAACATGAACAGCATGTAACGTTTTTTCATCACTGTAAAATTGCTATATATTTTCTTGTTCTTCGTTAACATACTCATAAAATAGGATCAGGCTTCCTGGCAGATACCTACGCGTAGCTTGCTGTATTCGTTTTTCTGTAATTCGTCGAGCATGAACAGGGCCAGGTCACCTGCATTGATACGGTTATTGGCGCAAAGTGGCGGTTGTTCTGCAGATGTGATAAAATGGCCTGTTGCATTGGCATCAATTATATCAGGCGGACAAACGAAGGTCCAATCAAGTGCTGATGATTTCAATATTTCATAGGCTTTGTAATGTTCTTTACTAACCGGGAAAAATGTAACCGGGTAGTCTTTGCCATTCATGATAAGGTCGCCGTCGGGTGCCAGCAACGAGCCCATTCCGCCTACGGCAATGATGCGTGAAACAGATGCCCTTGTCATTTGCTGCACAATATTTTTTATGCCGAGTGAGCGGGTTTTATCGGTTCCATCCGTGCCGCCGCCCAGGGAAGAAAGTACAGCATCGCTACCCATAACGGCATGGTATACCTGCTCTTCATCAAAGAGTGCGCCGGGTATCAATTGCAGGTTATCCTGTTCGGTGAATCCTGCAGTGAAAACATTGCGGCCAAATGCTTTTACCTGGTATCCTTTGAACAGGGCGAGTTTCACCAGTTGTTTGCCTACCATTCCTGAAGCCCCAAAGATCGTGATGGTCATATGAATTGTTTAAAGATTGATAAAGGTTTAATAAAACCACTGCGAATTAACCAGTATAAAAATTACTGTTTCAACACGTCTTTATAGGCTTCGGGATTTTTATCAAATACCGATTTCGCATAAGGGCAAAGTGGTATGATCTTAAGTGATTTTTCCCTGGCATATTCAATAGCATGATCAAAGAGTTGTTTGCCTACACTTTTACCTCTCAACGAATCATCTACTTCCGTATGATCAATGATCATGATGCCTGGTGAAAGGGAATAAGTCATTTCTGCGAGGATACTATCAGCGGTGCCCACAAAAAACGCTCCTTTGTTTCCGGTTTCTTTATGTTCTATCTGCATAAATATAATTTTATTCAATTTACTTAAAAACGCTGAGTAGTTTTCAATTTCGGTTGGATGATCGAATCGATTTTCTGTGCGTTATAAAAATATTGTAACATTGCCTCCATCAGGTTTAATTTTGAATGTATGATCGGGCGATTGGAACCCTCATCAAATCAAATTTATATCCTGTTTATAATAGTATGGCAACCAAGATACTCGTGTTTGATAATTACGATTCCTTCACTTATAACCTGGTTCACCTGGTTGAGAAGATACTGCACACTAAAGTGGACGTGCGGTTGAATGATCAATTAAATATGGAAGACGTGAAAAAGTATGATAAGATCATCTTGTCTCCCGGGCCAGGTTTACCAAATGAAGCAGGAAGCTTGTTGCCCTTGATCCGCGAATATGCAGCTTCAAAATCAATCCTGGGTGTTTGCCTGGGTATGCAGGCGATCGCGGAATCATTTGGTGCGAATTTGTTTAACCTCGATACGGTATATCATGGGATGTCAAGCCCATTAACCCTTACCGGTAAAGATGAGAATCTATTCAATGGCATTAAGTCGGGTGAACAGGTTGGTCGTTATCATAGCTGGATGGTAGCTGAAGAGGGGTTGCCCGATTGTTTGGATATTTCAGCCCGGGACGACCAGGGCAGGATCATGGCGCTCTGTCATAAAAGCCTCGATCTACGGGGCGTGCAATTTCATCCCGAAAGTGTTTTAACTCCCAACGGGGAAATAATATTGCGAAACTGGCTTTGTCATTGATTTCGTATAATCATTCACGTAACTTGCAGTCCATTAAAATCAAACGAAGTCTTCCTTACACGTAAACACCTAATAGAATCATCATGAATATCAAAGTATGTGGCATTACCTCCCTGAAACAGTTGCAGCAGCTCGACGGGTTGAATGTGGATTTTGCCGGGCTGGTATTTTATAAGCAGTCTCCGCGGTACGCCGAAGGAAAGATCTCCGGAAAAGATATTAAGTCTGCCGACCTCGACATTAAAACTGTTGGAGAGTTCATGAATGCTTCCTTTGAAGAGATCATGAAAACGGTGAAGGCCTACAACCTTGATGTGGTGCAGCTTCATGGCGATGAATCGCCTCATTTGTGTGAACAGGTGTCCAATGAAATTGAAGTGATCAAAACTTTTGCAATTGATGATAGTAGCCAGAAGTCGATCGATTATATGGTGAAAGAATATGACGAGGTATGTGACTATTACCTTTTTTACAAGGCCTCGGGTAAAGATAAAGACGTGAACGGTGGAAAATTTGACTGGCAGAAGATCGCTGCTGCGCAGATTGAAAAGCCCTTTTTCCTGAGTGGCGGTATTGGCCCGGCAGATGCAGGCCTGGTAAAAAAATTCAAACATCCTGATTTTTACGGGGTGAACCTTAACAGCCGTTTTGAAAAAGAACCCGGTCAGAAAGACATGGCATTGCTGCTCCAATTTATGCATGCTTTGAAATAATTCGGTCAAAATCAACAATAAGCTAGGATTTTGGGATTATTTTACCGTTTTTGGCTGTTAAATATGTTTTAAATGGTTAGGTAAAAATCATGAAACTGGTTAAATTGCAACGGACTGCCCATGCAGGATTAATTACATACCATGAAGAAATATCTCATTCTCTGCTTTTTTCTACCCCTGGCGGTAACGGCTCAGCAAAAATCTAAACCCGTTGCCAGCAGCAAAACGGCGGTAAAGGAAAACTTAAAACCTGTTGATGGATATATGATCGAAGGAACGGTAACCGGCTATCCCGATGGAACGGTTGTTGACCTTTTGAATGGCAACGGCGGACCAGAAATGAGTACCAGTATCGCCAACGGAAGCTTCCGGTTTAGCGGCAAAATGGAGTTTCCCGATTTTAAACTGATCGCTTTCAATAAATCGCAGCCTTACATCACCATGTTGCTGGATAATAGTTCTGTTAGCATCACCGCCACGAAAGATGCCCTCGACCAGGCCATTGTCAAAGGCTCAAAATCAAATGACGATTTTATTGCTTATAATAAGCTTACAAAACCTTTTGAAAAGTTGTTTTCTGCAGAAGCAGGAGGGGCTGATTCTGCAGAAATTAAGAAAGCTGCGGCAGCTTTAGACGCATTTTCCCGCAAATACAGCCAATCCTATATTGCGCCATTGGCCATTTACAGAACACACCAACTGACCGGAAACGGAGCCCAGCTCGAAGATTTGTTCAACAGGATGTCTGATCCCGTAAAAACCTCACCAATGGGTAATTACATTGCGCAGCAGGTTGCGGAAGTGAAGAAAAATCCTATGGGAAAACCATTGCCCGATTTTTCACAGGAAGATATCGATGGTGTTCCTGTTAGTCTTTCTTCATTCAGGGGTAAATATGTGTTGATCGATTTCTGGGCAAGCTGGTGTGGTCCTTGCCGCCAGGAAAATCCAAATGTTGTGAATGCATTTCAGAAATATAAGAACAAGAATTTTACCGTGCTAGGTATATCGCTGGATAAAACCAAACAGCCATGGCTAGACGCTATTAAGAATGATGGTCTTACCTGGACGCAACTTAGTGACCTGAAGGGCTGGGCTAATGCAGTAGCACAAAAATTCCAGATCACCAGTATTCCACAGAATTTCCTGGTAGATCCTTCCGGTGTTGTGATCGCTAAAAATTTACGTGGAGCAGCATTGGATGCTAAACTGGCCAGTTTGCTTAAATAAGATTTACCTGTTTTTTTCTTCCTGTTTTATTTTTTCAATTGCCTTTTGTACAATTGAACAGTATTTTCCAATCCAAGGTAAATAGCGTCGCAGATGAGTGCATGCCCTATGGATACTTCTTTCAGTCCAGGAATTTTTTCGGCAAAAAAAGCAAGATTATGCAGGTCAAGATCATGGCCGGCATTGATACCAATTCCCAATTCATTGGCTTTTAGAGCTGCAGCAATATAATCAGCAATTGCTTCTTCTTTTTTACCTGCGGCATACTGGCTTGCATAAGATTCCGTGTATAACTCAATGCGATCGGTACCGGTAGCCACGGCTGCTTCTACCATTTCTATTACGGGATCAACAAAGATAGACACCCGGATACCTGCATTTTTAAATACCGAAATGATGTTTTGTAAATAGGCAGCATGTTCTACGGTGTTCCATCCATGATTGCTTGTGATCTGCCCGATGGCATCGGGTACCAGCGTAACCTGGTTAGGTTTATTGGCCAACACCAATTCTACAAAAGAAGATTCAGTTGGGTTTCCTTCAATATTAAATTCAGTGGTTACGATTTTTTTAAGATCATACACATCCTGGTAACGGATATGACGTTCATCGGGTCTTGGATGAACCGTAATGCCATCGGCACCAAATCTTTCAATATCCTTTGCGGCCTGCAGGATATCTGGATTGTTATGTCCTCTTGCATTGCGCAGCGTTGCCAGTTTATTGATATTTACCGAAAGTTTCGTCATGAACAGATCGTGTTTTTTTTCAAAGTTACTGTGTTTTGTAAAGAACAACGCGTAAGCAAATCAATCTTTACTTACGCGTTGAAGCTGGCCGGTAGATTAATTAATTAGTCTTTTCAACATCCTTGCTGTCGCGGATATTTTTCTGAACAGCTACGGCACCAAAAAGTGCCAGCAGGAAAGAGAATGCATAGAATCCTTTTTCGCTTGACAGCAGATCGGCGTTCCATAAACCGATGACGAGGAGCAGGATCGACAAAATACTGGCAAACCACGACAGGCCGTAATAGATATCAGTTACGGGTATGCCTTCCAGTTTGTCCCTGACTGCCTTTTGCACCGATATCACCGCAAATAGTCCAAACATCAGTACTGTAAAATAATAGCCTTTTTCATTGAGCAACATATCTGCCCTGGATAATCCCACTAAAAATCCGGTCATGCCGGTTCCCAACGCAACCCATGAGGCGGCGATGAAAGCATTAGAAGGTTTTTGTAACATATATTAGTTTTTGTTTGTATAAAAGTAGCGGGCCATTCGTTAAGGAATGTCTAAAGCCACCCAAAAGCATGTTAAGATTGAACATCTGCCTGAAACATTTCTTTTGTACAGCTTCCCTTATTTTTGCCGCATGACAGGTATCGAATCGGTTCGCATCAAACAAGCCATTGTACATAAGGTAGGAAATCCAACCAGGGGAGAGGAACTCCGTTTATCTGAAAATCCATTGACACTGAATGATGATGTCGTTCAGCAATTACTCATTAAATATTTACTTGGCGCCGTGAATGAGCACGACCTGCACCAGTTTACCCACCTGCACGATCTTCAGCAGAATGAAGTGTATGGTTATGTAACAGACTTATTCAGCGACGTAGATGAATTTGTTGCAAACAGTTATAAGCTGGCCCAGTTTTTATACAGCAAATCCACACATGTAAAAGTGAAGGAAGGGGAATTGTATGTTGTGCGGCTCGATCATGTACCTTTTGAGGATGGTGTAGTACAGGCGATCGGCATCTTTAAATCGGAACAAAAAGAAACTTTTTTAAAGGTGTTTGAACATGGTAAAAGTCTTGAACTGATCCAGGAAGATGGGATCAGTATTCACAAGCCAGACAAGGGTTGCCTGGTATTTAAATCGCACGCCAAGGAAGGCTACCGGTTATGCGTAGTGGATCATACGAATAAGCAGCAGGATGCACAGTATTGGGTGAATAATTTTCTTCAGGTAGAACCCGTGGCCGATAGTTATCATCATACCGACAAATACCTGGCCCTCTGCAAGCAATTTGTGACGAATGAATATCCCGATCAGTTTGTGGTCAGTAAATCAGATCAGCTTGAATTATTGAACCGCAGCATGGATTATTTTAAAACCCGGGATCATTTCAGCATGGAAGAATTTGCAGGCGAAGTGATCATTCAGCCCGATGTAGTGGATAGTTTTAAAGAATATAAAAAGAATTTTGAAACGGCCCGTAACTACGAGATCGAAGATGAATTTGACATCAACCTTACGGCTGTAAAGAAGCAACAGAAATCTTTTAAGTCGGTACTAAAACTAGATAAAAATTTTCACATCTATATTCATGGTCGCCGCGACCTTATCGAAAAAGGGGTTGATGAACGCACTGGTAAGAAGTTCTATAAGATCTATTTTGAAGAAGAACATTGATCGGTTTACTCATGCAAGGTCCAGCAGATCACGAATTACTACCGAGGACAGTACAGCGCCGAATGTGGCCGGTAGGTATGAAATGGTTCCATAGGCCGATTTCTTATAATTCCTTCCATCGGTGAGCATCAGGCTTTCCTTGATGGGTTCTTCGGGAGAGAACACCACTTTAATTCCTTTGTAAATGCCGTCTTTCTTGAGTGTTTTGCGTATCTGTTGCGCAAATGGACAGTTGTATGTTTTGGAGATATCGGTCACCTGGAGTTTGGTAGGATCGAGTTTGGCGCCGGCGCCCATGCTGCTGACAACGCGGCATTTTTTTTCATATGCTTTTCGTAATAGGGTAAGCTTTGGCGTTATGCTATCGATGGCATCGATGATATAATCGTGTTTGGTTTCAAATAAAGTATCCACCATTTCGGGATTGATGAATTCTTTGATCACGGTCAATGACAATTCGGGGTTTATGGCCAATAATCTTTCGGCCATGATATCCGCTTTGGAAACACCATGGTTAATGGCCAATGCAGGCAGTTGCCGGTTGCGGTTGGTTGGGTCTACTACATCGCCATCAATGATCGTCATGTGCCCGATACCGCTTCTGCAAATAAATTCGGCAGCAAAAGAGCCCACGCCACCCATGCCCAGGATGAGTACATGCGCTTCGTTTAACCTGCGCAGTTTTTCTTCTCCAATGAGTAAGGAGGTACGGGATAACCAGGAAATATCATTCATCATATGATCAGGAGAACGCTGATGGAAAAACGGTCAGCGTATTTTTTTTAAGTTGATTTTGTAAAGATTCTACCGGCATGTCCAGGGCTGTGGCTGCAAATGTATAAACCAATTCAATTGATAATTCTTTTGCATCGGTTTCAAGGAATAATTTTTCAAAGGGTATCGAGCGTACCACCGATTGCATGGACTCATTTTGTAATTGAGTGCCAAAGCTTAGATAATAACCCTTTTCAATGATTTTTGCCGCCAGTAGGGCATTCCTATTGAAGCCATGAAAGATAACAGGCACGGTGTTTTTTTCCTTATCGAGTATATTCAGTACTTCATCAAAAGCACGAACGCAGTGGATTATGAGTGGTTTGCGGGTATTGTTTGCCCATTGAACTTGTGCAGTAAATACGTCAACCTGTAGCTCCATATTTGTCTGGCAAACCTTGTCGAGCCCGCATTCACCAATGGCCACTACCTGTTTGTGTACACTTTGTTCCTTCAAAACACTTAATTGTGCTTTCCAATTTTGTATGTCAATATACCAGGGATGTAACCCGATAGAGTAGACGCCCGGCTCCGTTGCCCTGCCGAAATCTTCATACAGGCTTTGGATGGCCCATTCATTTGCCTGCGATGGATAATGACTATGTATATTGATGAACAACGAATTGTTTTTTTGCAAACTACAACTATGTTCGAAAATATTCTACTCCAAATGGAATCTTGCGCACAAAAAAGCCCGCTCCAAAAAGAGCGGGCCATTATTAATTCTTAATTTCTAATGCTTAATTAGCAATTAGTACCTGTACATTTCTGCTTTGAAAGGACCTTCTTTAGGAATACCTAAGTATTCAGATTGAGCACTTGTCAGTTCTTCCAATACCACACCGATTTTAGCAAGGTGTAAACGGGCAACTTTTTCATCAAGGTGTTTTGGTAATACATACACTTTGTTTTCGTAGTTGCTGCTGTTTGTCCACAATTCAAGCTGGGCAAGTGTTTGGTTGGTGAATGAGTTACTCATTACGAAGCTTGGGTGACCGGTAGCACAACCCAGGTTCACCAGGCGGCCTTCAGCCAGCACGATGATGTCTTTACCTTCGATGGTATACAGATCAACCTGTGGCTTGATGGTATTTTTTGTGTTGCCATAGTTTTGATTCAACCAGGCCATATCAATTTCAATATCAAAGTGACCGATGTTACAAACGATCGCTTTGTCTTTCATCGAACGGAAATGAGCTTCGGTGATCAGGTCGCGGCAACCACTGGCTGTTACGATGATATCAGCTTCTTTTACTGCATCGATCATTTTCTTTACTTCAAATCCGTCCATTGCTGCCTGTAAAGCACAGATTGGATCGATCTCGGTAACGATTACACGAGCACCTGCACCGCGTAAGCTTTCTGCAGATCCTTTACCTACGTCTCCGTATCCACCAACAACAGCAACTTTACCTGCCATCATTACATCGGTAGCACGACGGATAGAATCAACCAAAGATTCTTTACAACCGTATTTGTTATCGAATTTAGATTTGGTAACTGAATCGTTCACATTGATCGCTGGGATCGGCAAAGTACCTTTGGCCATGCGCTCGTATAAACGATGTACGCCGGTTGTGGTTTCTTCGCTAAGGCCTTTGATGTTGGCGATCAGTTCAGGATATTTATCAAAAACGATGTTGGTCAGATCACCACCATCATCCAGGATCATGTTCAATGGTTTGTCGGCGCTTCCGAAGAACAAAGTTTGTTCGATGCACCAATCAGCTTCTTCCTGCGTTTGTCCTTTCCAGGCATATACACCGATTCCGGCAGCAGCGATGGCCGCAGCAGCCTGGTCCTGTGTAGAGAAGATGTTACAGCTGCTCCATTTAACCTCAGCGCCCAGGGCGATCAGGGTTTCAATTAACACGGCCGTTTGAATGGTCATGTGAAGGCAACCGGCGATGCGGGCACCTTTTAATGGCTGGCTTGCGCCATATTCAGCCCTCAGGCTCATCAGGCCCGGCATTTCTGCTTCGGCTAACCTGATTTCTTTACGACCCCATTCTGCCAGGGACATATCTTTTACCTTGTAGGCAAGATTGAAATCAATTCCTTTTGTGATTGTTGACATGGTATATTAATTTAGAATGCAAATCTACTTTTAATAGTGTAAAATTCTAAGTATTATTAAAAATTCAGGATAAATTAATATTTAAGCATTATTTTGTAGCATAAAACAGATGTTTGCTATGAAAAAGAACGAACAAAAAGAAGAATCCGCTATGACCATTCCCAACCTGGATAAAAATGACCTGGCCATACTGCGGCTTTTGCAGCAAAATGCCCGCATTACCGTAAAGGAGATATCAGAAAAAATACACCTGAGTACTACGCCGGTTCATGAGCGTATTAAAAGACTGGAACATTCGGGTGTGATTAAACAATATGCGACCCTGTTAGATCATGCCAAGGTGAGAAAAGGATTGATGGTGATCTGTTATGTTTCATTAAAAGAACACAGTAAGAATGCCGGTGTAAAATTTATCAAGACCATCAATGAGTTGAATGAAGTAGTGGAATGCTATAATATTTCAGGTGAATTTGATTTTATGCTGAAAGTGGTTGAAGAGAACATGGACAGTTATTATGACTTTCACGTGAACCGCCTCAGCCAGATCGAGAACATGGGAAATGTACAGAGTGTTTTTGTGATGGGGATTATTAAGCAAACGCACCAGTTGGTGTGGTAGGAGGAAGTAATTAATAATTAATAATTAATAAGGAAGTTTAAGAGTGTGCACTGATTTCAATATCATTTTAACTGTAGATACCGATGACTCTGTGCAAAGCTCATTTACCTCAGTTGTCAAAAATATCGAGTAAGGAACAAGGAATGTATAACATGGAAGTATAAATACAAATATTCAATACTCAACAATCAATTTTCAATATTCACTCCCAATCCTCTGTGCAAAACTCCTTTAACTCTGTGGTTAATATTCTTAGTGTACTTTGTTAAATCTTAGTGCCCTTTGTGGTTAAAAGTGAATCCCTTTATTTGATCATGATCTTTAACGTTGACGCATACATGACACGTCCCTGTGCATCCTTGGCGATCACATCAAAAAAGTAAAGATATTCACCCGATTTCAATTGTTCCCTCACCTGGTTAACCCATAATTGAGGAAGGGGCGTGCTGGTAAACCTGGATGAAGCGATGCTGCTCGTGGGGGTTACTTTGCCCGACATTTCATCTTCTGTAACAACCCTTCGGTTATATAAAAATTGGTAAGATGTAACGCTGTATACATTCTTTTTGTCATCAACAACTTTCAATGGCAATGCGATGATGTTTTCAGCTTCAGCTTCGGTTAATGTAACAATAGAATCTATTGCATTGCCCAGGTGTGTGTAGAGCTTGGGCGCCTTGAATTTTTGTGTTTTTGCAGTAGCTGGTGTTTTTTGTGCGATAACATGGGTTGCTCCAAACAGCAAGCCTATAGATATGAAAAGGAATTTGTTGATGCGCATGATGATTTGTTTATTGTATTGAATAACGAATCTACAAAAGAACGGACTTCAGCCCGAACATTTAACAGTTTATATACGAACTCTTCCTTCAAAAAATTATAGGGTTGCCAGGCTCTCTTCTATCGCTTTGATCTTTGTTTCAGCATCAGCTTTTTTCTTTTGTTCCAGTTCCAGCACTTCCGGCCTTGCATTGGAAACAAATTTCTCATTGCCAAGTTTCTTTTCAACCGTTTGCAGAAATCCTTTAAGATGTGTAAGCTCTTTTTCCAGGTCGCTGCGCTGGTGACCGGTATCGATCGGTTGTTCTGTTTCAATATAAAATTTATCCTTGCCGATCACCGTGGTGATACATCCCGCAACCGGTTCATTGGTATACTCAATTGATTTGGCATTGACCTGTTTGGCCAGGATATTCTCAATATCGCGGTAATTTGATTCAGTCTCCGTTTGAATATGGAGGCTGATCGTTTCCTTCGGCTTTATCTGTTGTTTATTGCGAACATCCCTAAGGCTGCTGATTACATCTTTTAAGAGATCTCCTTTTTGCAGGATGGATAGATTCGCCATACCAGCCTGGCTGTATGGTTTCACACAAAGATCATCCTGGCGTTCTTCCAGCAGATGATAAATCTCTTCTGAGATGAACGGCATGAAAGGGTGGAGGAGTTGCATGAGTTCTGTATAGAAACCAATCGTTTTTTGATAGGTGCCTGCTTCCATCGGTTGTTCAAATCCCGGTTTC
>ERZ795056.5771-NODE-5771-length-12289-cov-25.248815_pt1 | contig 12289 bp, 9 predicted proteins | sample MGYA00375140_ERZ795056 | MGnify/ENA primary metagenome ERZ795056 (study PRJEB30185, sample SAMN05720227) | activated sludge metagenome | isolation source: Anaerobic digester | place: USA | collected 2015-03-09 ...
CTGTAGCCAGCGTATCCCTGTAAATACCAGTTTGTGTAAGTATCCTGCTGCCAAACATGAAGCTTTGTCCACGGCAAACGGAAATATTACTGCTGTCTTTTTTGAAATTATTTGCAAGCAGGTTCAAAATGGAAATACTGTCGCAGTTTACAGTTGCGATGGTATCCTTGTATATGCCGGGCTGTGTAATTATCCTGCTGCCAAACTGGAATGTTTGACCAGGACAAATGCTTGCGTTTACACTGTCTACTTTACCCAGCGACAAACGATAGGTAGAAGTTTCCGTATTCGTACAACCATTAATGTCAGTTACTCTTTGGATGGTATAGACACCTGTATCTGCAGGTGTTACGGGGTTAATAAATAAGGTGTCGCCTGTGTAAGTATTGCCATCGGGTTTTGTCCAGGTATAAGTAAAATAAGAAGATGCCCCATAAGTAAGTACAGCACTGTCATTACCACATACATTTCCCAATCCGGTCAATGGAGGAAACACCAGGGGATTTACCGTAACGTTGGTAGACACAGAATTACCACAACTGTCAATCAGGCGAATGGTATAATTACCCGTTTGCACCAATTGAAAAAGATTACTGGCCTGTGGTGGAAATGTTTGGGGACCACTGATGATCTCGTATTGGTAAGGAGGAATTCCCCTGGTGCTATCGGCAACCAATGCCAGGAACAATTGTCCACTGCACGAAGAAACTGCCGTTGTTTGCAGCGCCGGGTTTTGATATGGTTCTACATGAATGGTATCAGTTACCACAAAGGAGTCGATCAAAATATTATTCATGGACAATGCAGGTCCATAAGATCCATACGGTCCATAATATTTAAATTTTAACAGGTAGTCTTCAGCCGTTATATTATTTACAACGTTGCTAAATGGGTTTTGATTCATCTGCCATCCCGCTGTGGTATGTATAATTGTTCCCGAAGCAATATCCGTGAGGGTGGCTTCGGTAAATGTATTGTGCACCACTTCATACTGCAAAGCAGAGGAACCCGAACAACCTTTCTGGTAAGTGTACTTGTAATTAAAACTGGACACATTATCTCTTGTAATTTCAAATGTACCCGGAAACTGGTTACCGCAACTATCTGTTATAACATAGCTATAAACACCCGGCCCTGTATTGGCCATCATAAAAAAAGTAGAGCTGTCTGAGCTAAGTTGACCGGTAAATGTTTTAGGATAGATATAATTCTCACTATACGCATAACCGGGCTTGGTACTTTGTACCGACACAGGACCGCCTGTTATAGTTAGCGTGGTACCCTGGGTGGGAAAACCCACTGCAGATAAGGACGCATTAACGGTTGAATCAAGCATAACCTGGGAACCCATACCCAAACTTACATACCTGTCTAAAACGGGGGTACTTATAGTGGTGGTATAGGAGCGATTACAACTATCTGTCATGGTAAAATTGTACGATGCCCCCGGCAACATCGCTGTAGAGGCAAGGGTATAATCAGACCGGCTGCGATAGGTTTTTGTTTCCACCACATTATTTGCCGGAATATCCCTTATAGTAACTACCAGTGGAAATTTAGGAAAAACATTAAGGGTGCAACCGATATCTCCAACACCATAGTATGTCAATAAACCCAGCTGGCAATTGGTAACAGAAATGGGTACAAAAGCCGGGTTGTTCACTTGAAACGAGCAAATTCTCTGCTGCGGAACAAAGCACTGCACCCCACAGTCATTTGTAACAACTATATTGTCAATAACTCCGCCATATGACATACCGGGAACTGTAAAATATACCCACAACCCGCCATTAAATACAGATTCATCGTCTACTTTGGCTGTATCAATGGTATAAGAAGTTCCCCCAATGGTATAAGTAACCTTATAAGGGGCCCTGTAAAATGGCGTTGCTATTGCCAACGCAATTTCAACAGTATCACAACCGGTAATGCTTGCATATCCGTTTCCGTAAGTCATAGTGACAGGCGGCGTATACATAATAACCGTTTTGGTTTGTACATTATTACAGCCATCCGTAAGCCGTATAGTGTAAGTGCCGGGTAACAGGCTATTGAATGTATCACTTGGCTGGGGCGGTGTGGTGACAGGGGAAGGTGCCACCAACTCCCATAAATAAGGAAATGTACCGGTACCGGACGTAACGTTACCTACAATATTTCCGCTGCTTGAGTCGGGGCACCGGGGCGGCGTAAGAACCGGCGTAAAATCGGGTAGCTGGTAAGTACCTGTAACGGTAACGGTGGTGGTCTGTGATTCGTTGGCCGTGTTTGAAACCTCTATGGTATAAATACCGGGCGGCAGAGAAGAAAATGTACTATTGGTTTGCACAGGCATTGTTACCGGCCCCGCTGTAATAGCATATAATAAAGTTCCGGTGGTAGTAGTGGCTGAAATGGTGATGGTACCGTTATTTGCGCAGGTACTTACGGTGCTACTTACCTGGTCAATAGTAACAGAAGCCCTTGCAGTAATACAAAAGAATACGGTCAAAAAAAATGCAAGGGGTATATTTTTTCTCATTAAACAGAAAATGGACTACTACTTAAAGCGAAAGCTTCCGCAATATATGCCGGAAGCTTTTTATATAAATGAAAAACCACGTTTAATTGATAACTGCCTTTAATAAATTGACATGTGGTTATTTCATATCCACCCGGATCCCCAACCGCAGTCCAATAGTTGTAAAGCGCTCCTGTATAGACAGTACTTCTTTATTCATTGGTGAAAAATTATACCGGAAATAAGGCTCTGCCATTGCATACAGCCGATTGTTCAGTTTATAATACAATGAGGCGCCTGCTGTAAAGCCGATACCCACATTTGTTTTATACTGATAAGGATTGTTTGGTTTACCAGTAGTAATGGTTACCGGGTTACCATTGTTATCTATTGTTTCACCCTGTTGCCAGCTATAGATGTTTACCACAGCACCTGCATTGATATTGGCCCGCAGCCTGTCATTGCCCATTTCATAACCTACCAGCAGCGGCACATCCACCGTGCGGAAATGATTGTAAGAATTTTTATAGCGGGTGCCTCTTACGTAATAACTATCGGTGGTATCGCCCTGCATGTTGATCACATAAACTATCTGCACTACATTGTCCTGTGCATAAGAAAATTTTTCATTGATCTGGCTGAAATTGAGTCCGGTTCTTACACTCATGCCATTGGTGAACACCCTGGTGTACCGCATACCGGCACTATAAGCCGACTGAAAACGCAGGCTTTCTTTTCTTCTTGCCACCAAGGTTGACTGGCCTGTGTCGCTGTATTTTTTAATGGCATAATCAGGACTGATATAAGCCTCGATATAATATTTTTTGGTGGGTGCACCTGGGCATTCTTCTGAGATTTTAAAAGCAGGGGTAAATCCCCTGATGGTTTGTTTTGGGAGGTTGTTTTCAGCAAGCAGCTGGATCAGATTTTTTGTGCCATCAACAAAAGGCAGGGTTAGTTCCGTTTCATTATCACTTCTGAGGTTGTCTTCTGATTCTATCTCCCCTGTTTCCGGTTCTTTTGTATCAATCGTGGTTTTATGTGGGGTTCTTGTTTTTTTACGAATTGGCTTTTTACTGTCGCCCCCAATTCCGCTGCCATCTTCTGGCGAATCATTTTTGGTATTGGCTGTTGAACCGGATGTGACGGGTGATGCTGTATTTGTTGCAGGTAAATCAATACCTGTTACCCGTTCATTGTTTTGTGAAACAGAACCTCTTTCGTTGTCCGGTGCCGGGCTGCTATTGATACCCGTTGTTTTACTATTATCGTTATCTCTCTCTGCACCCTGTGCATCTTCCGGTGAAACAGCGGCAGGCGTGGTACTACCACTTTGCTGCCCGCTGTCATTTTTTTCCAGGGCAATGCGTTGATCATTTTCTTTTTCTGAAAAAATAAAATAGCCTGCTCCGCCTGCCAGCAGTAAGCCAGCAGCTACTAACAGCAAGGCTGCTTTGCGGTTCAGCCAAAAAGCAACGGGTCGTTTTTTCTTTTTTCCGGCAGCAATATTATCCCAGATATGCGGGGGCACATCCGGCGAATAACCGCTGAAGGCCTGCTTAAAAATGTCATCCGATTTTTTGTCACTCATACGGCAACTTTTTGAAGTTCCATAACTTGTTTTTGCAGCATATTTCTTGCTTTTACCAACTGGCTGCGGCTGGTGCCGGGCTGAATACCCAGCATTTCGGCGATCTCTTCATGCTGGTATCCCTCTATCACATGCAGGTTGAATATCATCCTGTATCCATCCGGCAGTTTATTGATCAGTGCCAGCAGGTCTTTCTGTGTTAAATACGCATACGCCGAAGGACCTTCAGCGTTGTCATCTTCTCTGATATTTTCCATTCCATTCACCTCTTTTTCATACCGCATCAGGCTGTACTTTTTCAGGGCTGTGTTCACTACAATTTTCCTGATCCATCCCTCAAATGACCCTTCAAATTTAAATTGGTCCATCTTGTTAAACACTTTGATAAAGGCATCCTGCAATATATCCTCTGCATCGGCAGATGTACGGGCATAACGCTGACAAACGCCCAGCATACGGCTGCTGTAGCGGATATACACTTCTTTTTGGGAAGCGGCATCCTCCCTGATGCAGGCCCTTATCAGTTGTTCTTCCGTCAATACGAGATGGTGTTTTTTGCCGGGTTGCAGTATTGAGATACCATGGATAAAGAATACGCTGCCCGGAAATAGTATTTGTTAGAAAGATACTAAAAATATGGCCAGGGTTGCCAAAACCCGGGTACAGGTCCGATTCACTTTTGAGGATTGCCGCGGATGATAGGTTTGCCTGCTTCTTGCCCGATGCCATGGATCAACCTGGTGGAAGCCGTTCACTTTTTGGGCAACTGACAAGGATTGCTGATAGCCGGAACGCCAGGAGCCTTTATAAAAAAAAGTTGATAACCAGGCAAAGTATGCCCAATTATCAACTCGTTCCGGAAAGTTAAACGCAATTATGCTTTTTTAGCCGCAGCTTTCTTTTTGGTTTTAGCCGGCCTTGATTTGCCAAAAGAAGCCTTGGTGATTTTGCCTTTTTTAGTTTTTATATCTCCACGTCCCATAGTAAAATGTTTTAAAAAATTTATAAATATTAAAAAAGCAAGATGCAGTACATCTTGCTTTTTGCTGTGGTTTTGCGATTGTTAGAGTTTTGCAGATAATTCTTTACCAGCTTTAAACTTAGCAACTTTTTTTGCTTTGATTTTAATAACGGCACCTGTTTGTGGGTTGCGGCCGTTACGGGCAGCTCTTTTTGAAACAGAGAAAGTTCCAAATCCTACCAATGTAACCTTACCGCCACCTTTTAATGTTTTGGTCACTGCTTCCACAAAAGAATCCAGTGCTTCGTTAGCTTGTGTTTTAGTGATGCCTGCGTCGTCAGAAACCTTAGCGATCAATTCTGCTTTGTTCATAGTTATTTTATTGAAATTATTTATGTGAAAAACAAATATAGAGGCTTTTTAATTGCAAGAAAATTTTTTAATCAAATTTAATATTCGTAAAAACGCTGAAACCCACCGGCAGCAAGGGATTCAAGAGAAAAGACATATTGAGCTTCTGCAGAAAGATCAACCTGTTGTCCGCTACAATCCAGTACCAGCAAGGGTTTCATCGAACAATGGCTGTAAATCAATAGCAGTGCGGCTTTCAGCGTAATATAACCACCTTCGCAGTTTAAAAAAATGATTTTTTTATTTTGCACATTTAGCCCACAACCTGCATTACACTGCGGAAAGCAACAAACCGGTTACCCCATTTATCAAAAGAGCGCTGGCGCATTTCGGGGGCATGGTTCTCTATATAGGTATTGTAGAGCGCTTTACTTTCAGCATGGTACTGCACAGCATAGGTGGGGCCTTCACTGTCGTCCACTTCTACCAGGCGTAAGATGGTGGCTTTTGTAAAACAGCCGGTAGCGATCACTTCAGGAATATGTACCTGCTGGAGCCATTCCAGCCAGGCTTCATGGATTGATTCATCTAATTTGATGGTAACATTATAAATGGTCATGCTGCAAATATCGCTGAAAGATCTAGGTTTTTGATTTGTTCATGTCGGTGATCAGGCGGTAGGTGAAGAAAGCGAGGACCGCAGCGGCAAGGGCGATGACAATCCAAATAAAAGATGAAGAACCCTTTTTATTCTCTGCAACTTCTGCTGGTATTTTCCTGGGTACAATTTTTTCTATTTCAACATGAGGAGTGTTGCTGTGGTATGGTATATCCTCCAGACTCAAATCATATTGAGGTGAAACCGCTGACTCATTTGCCATCAATAATCTGTATGTCTTCCCTTTTTCGAGATAGACAGTTGCAACCCTGTAATTACAAAACGTTTTCACATTTGCGGCAATAAGCGGAGGATTGTCATCATTATATATCAAAATATAAAAAACCTTCGCATTGGTATGAGGCAAATCGTATTTTCTTGTACTGTTATTTGAAACGACAAATTCACCGGACAATAACCCCGGCTTTGAAAAAGAATGATTGGGTATTGACGGAATATAAAGTTCTGCTCTGCGTTTAAAATAACCTTGATGCTTAATAAGCAAAGAAATATTGTCGAAATGAAAATTCTCTTTTTGCTCGATTCTTATATACGATACCTTATTGCTGTCTATTTGAAGCAATTTGGTGTCCGGATTCTCTATAGGTTCATTATACTCAAATTTGTCAGATAACATTCTTGGCTTTTCAGACGCAGCCTTAATAATGTTTAAAGATTTCTTCCCATCGTTGTAGATTTGAATCATGATGTATTGATAACTGACAGAAGGAAATGATAAAACAGCTTTGCTGTAAGCCTCATCTGACTGGCTTAATACTATTTCAACGCTGTCGCTTATTTGATACCATACGCCATCTGTGTTGCTTCCTGCTATAAAGCAAAATCTTCTTTCAGTTGTATTACCGATGGTTAAAATAAGATTTGATATTGTTTTATCTGTATTCTCAATTATCAATGTAGTACTTTTATTTGTACCCGTCTTTTCAACAATTCTTTTCTCAGATACAACTTTACCTTTCGAAATCTCAACGTTGGGTTCTCTTACCAAATGCGGCATCCATATTCCTGAATCATTCACCAGCCGCAAGTCGCTGAAATCAATTTTTAAATGTGCATTTAAAACCGGTCCTACTGTAAAATTATAAAACCCACTACTGTCAACAGGTTTTATGGCCGCCTCATATTTATATCCTTCTGTTTGCGCAGCAGCGTTTAACTGGCACAATAAAAAAAACACTAAAAGTCTATGCAGTTTTTTCTTCATTGTCGATAATGATTTTCTTGAGGCGCTGGTACATGAATGAAATCACCAGCAGCAGTACACCCAACATGATAAAGGCTGCAATTTTTCCACCAGCTGAAATATTCCTGATATCAAACAAAAATAATTTCAGCAATGCCAGTGTAAAAAGACTTAAAGATATAATCCGGAGTGTTTTGTACCGGTGTTTCATACCAAGCCAGATGATAATAAATGAATACACTGCCCATACAATGGTAAGACCCGCTTTCATATACTGGGCATGGTAAACAAATATATTTTTTTCACCGGCCAGCACTGTTACATACAGGTGCCTGCATTCAATACTAAAGAAAATTACCAGCAAAATATTCAGCAGCCATGCAAAACCGTTGCCAAGCGCAGCCCCTGGTTGCCGGAATATCTTTACCAGTTCAAACAACAGATACAATAACAGTAAATTACCCAGCCAGTGCATATACATATGTTTGGCGGCATACTGTTTGGCAATGACTCCATCAATAAGATTGTAACTGTTTATACTGCTGAAAAGATAGAAGGCAAATGCAGCCAGTATCAAAATCACTTCTATGTAAGGCTTGTTGAATGGTTTGATCTTTTTTACAGCAAAGAGCATGGCTGCTGCAAAACCAAATGTGACAAGCTGGTGGTACACATTCGGTATATCAAAACTCTGCAGTACATCAAAGTAAAGATTTACCCCAAATACACAAGTAAGATATAGCACCAGCAATGCCACCGCACCCGCTGCAACAAAGGCGCTTTTATTGGAGATGCCCAATACGTATTCTTCCGTTCTTTGTTTGTATAACAGGAATGCATAGATGCCCAGCGAAACAACAGCAACGATATTGGTAATAATACCCTGCCAGTTATTGAACATCATGGGTAAATAAGAGCTGCTTTTCTCATCCGCAATGCTCCAGTCCATCAGCAAACTGATCAGCATCAGTACCAATACAATAGCAGAGGAATACTTGAAGATTTCAATCTTGCTTTTTTGGTGCAGCCAATAGATGAGTACCGCTTCTGCCGCCCAGAACAAGGTGATGTTGTGGCCATGCAATTGAACCGGCGCCGCCAGTGAAAGAAAGGTAAGTGTAAGCCCGATCAGCAGGTAAAGCAGGTTCTTATCTCCCTTTTGTGTTGCATATAAATACCAGGCAAGACAAAGATTCACCACACTCATGGCAATAGTGAATATTCCCCTGTAAGCGCCTTCATTCCATTCACCTAAAATGAGTATACCTGCTGCATAGAAACTGAAAGTTATCAGCATCAGCAGGGAAAAATCAAAAGCTTTGAACGGCCGTTGTTTACGGATATTATAAACAAGGATGACGGAGAGAAAAACAATATAGAAAGCGGCAGCGAACAACAGGGCATTCTTATAAGGAAGCGGGGTGCTGCTAAATGCCATCTGCTGCAGCAACCATCCACCATAAATAAGAAGGGTGAAAAAGACAGATATGATATGCAGCAGCGGCCATTTTTTAAAATAGGAAATACATAATATACCGATGTTTAAAACTAGCAGGTAGGTAAACAGCACTATATAATTACCACTTCCGGTGCTGACTAAGAAAGGCACTAAAAATCCACCAACAGTAGCAATTACTGCCAGTTCGATCTTATCATACAATAGGGAAATAGTTACTGCAAACCCTGTTATTACCACCATAATGATAAAAGCAGTGGTTTGATCAAACATGCCGTATTCATGAAAAGCAAAAGCAATAGTGAAGTAAAAAACGGCAATGCCACCGCCTGCCATAACTGAACTAAAAGAGCGATAAGTATTTCGCAAATAATGTGCAATGCCAATCAGAATTATACCACAGCCAATACCAATGGCTACCCTTCCTGCTTCCTTTATCCAGTTTTGGTCGATGGCATATTTTACAAAAAAACCAATACCCAGTACCAGCACGGCGATACCAATTTTATTGGCCAGGTTTTCTCCAACAAATTTTTCAAAGTCAGGATTGTTACGCACCCACTTGTCCCACCTGCCTTCTTTGGGTGCCGCCGCTACTTTTTGAACCGGCTGTATTCTTGCTGCCGGTTTTACAATGGGTGCTGGTTCCTGCTGTACCCGGGGCAACACCGGCACTGGTTCCGGTTCTTTTGGTACTTCTACCGGCTGGGGTGCAACAAATGGCCGCCACTGAACTACCTGTTCATCGGTTGGTTTTAATGATGTATCCGTTTTGGGGACTACTTCTCTTGATTGCAACAACTGTTCTTTCAGATCAAGCAGGTCCTTTTTCAAGGATTTGAAAGTTTGTTCATTCCGTTGCTGCAGATCTTTTTGATTTGCACGAATGATGAACAGCAATATGATAATAAGGACAACTGCCAGAAACAGTAAAAATTCCATAGCCAGTAGGTTTGGGTTAAGGCAAGATACAGGTAACTATCTAAATCAACTGAATGAAATAGTTAAAATGTGGCAATTACCTATTGAAGCGTATTATGCTTTTATTTCAAGATACACCGGGCAATGGTCGCTGTGTTTTACATCCGGAAATATGTCAGCATCCTTTAAATTTTTTCTAAGCGGCTCTGTTACGGTGATGTAGTCAATACGCCAGCCCTTGTTATTTAGTCTTACAGAAGGAAAACGCTGGCTCCACCAACTGTAACGATGTGGTTCAGGGTGAAAAACCCGGAAGGTATCAATCCAGCCGCTCGCCAAAAACTGAGTCATCCATTCTCTTTCTGCTGGAAGAAAACCTGAAGAGTTTTTATTTCCTTTAGGGTCATGTATATCTATTTCGTTGTGGGCAATATTATAATCGCCGCACAATATCAGCTTGGGATGTTTCTTTTTTAGTTTATCCAGGTATCCATGAAAATCCTTTAGCCATACATATTTGAATTGCTGTCTTTCATCGCCGCTGGTGCCGGAGGGAAAGTAGGCATTGATCAGCCTGGTGTCGCCAAAATCCAATTGTATCACACGGCCTTCATCATCAGAGCCAGGAAAGCCGCAGCCATAGGCCACTTTATCTGGTTTTATTTTTGAAAAAACAGCCACACCACTATAACCTTTTTTTTGAGCGCTGAACCAATGATGATGAAAACCCAGTGCCTCAAACTGTTTTACATCTATATCATCTTGCGTAGCCTTTGTTTCCTGCAAACAAATTACATCAGCGGGATTTGTTTTTAACCAGTCGGTAAACCCTTTTTTTACAGCGGCACGAATGCCATTAACGTTGTAAGAAATGATACGCATTGATAAAATTTTTATATTGTGCAAATAAACTTACCGCATGGAAGATAATAAGCCTGAAGAAATTAATCCTGAAAAAAATACAGAAACGATCTTTTCGGGTGATGAGTTTACTATACAGCAGTATGACAAACATATCCGGCAAGCGAGAAACGCCATCTTTGCTGTAGCGATCATTTTAGCACTTAGTGTGATAGTAATGGTGGCCACTTCGCCCGGCAATTATGAATATCTGTGGATTGACATACTGTTGTGGAGCGCTTTTATAGTGGTGTTTGTAGTGCTTGGTTTGTGGACAAAGAAAAAACCTTATTATGCCATCGTATCTGCACTGGTTTTATATGGATTTTTTATTGCGTTCAATGCATACCTTGAACCATCCACCATCATGAAAGGCATACTGGTTAAGATCATTATTATTGTTTTCCTGGTAAAAGGATTGAGGGATGCTAAAGAAGCACAGCGGCTGAAAGATGAGTTTACTGCAGTTTAGTTATTCCAATACCGGTCTCAACCATCTTGTTGCTTCTTCAATACTCATACCTTTTCTTGCAGCATAATCCTTTAACTGATCGTCGTTTATTTTGCCTACACCAAAATACTTGCTGTCTGGATGAGCAAAGTACCAGCCACAAACAGATGATGCAGGATACATGGCCAAGGATTCAGTCAGTTGTATTCCGGTTGCATCTTCTCCGCCTAACAATTCAAACAGTTTGTACTTTTCTGTATGATCCGGGCAGGCAGGGTAGCCTGGCGCAGGGCGGATACCCATGTATTGTTCTTTGATCAGTTCTTCGTTTGACAAGCTTTCATTTTTATCATAGCCCCAAAAATCTCTTCTTGTCCTGGCATGCAGGCATTCTGCAAATGCTTCTGCCAGGCGGTCGGCCAATGCCTGCAGCATAATTTTATTGTAATCGTCTAAAGCAGCCTCAAATTTTTTGATATGGTCTTCTATACCTTTTATGGTAACGGAGAACGCTCCAAGAAAATCCTGCGTGGGAGAAATAAAATCAGACAAAGATAAATTCGCCTGTCCATCTGCTTTTTTGATCTGCTGCCGCAGTGACTCCAGTTTTATCTTTTTACTTTTATCTGCTACTTCAATGGTATCTGGTGCCACCCTGCTGGCCTCCCAAAAACCTATACAGCCTTTGGCAGTCAACCATTTTTCACGTACTATCTTATCCAATAGCGAGTTGGCATCGTTGTACAATTTTGTAGCTTCCACTCCCACCACTTTGTCGGTAAGTATAGCCGGAAATTTGCCATGCAGTTCCCATGCAATAAAGAATGGTTGCCAGTCAATGTATTCCCGGAGTTCACCCAAATCGTAATTGTCAAATTGCTTTGTGCCTGTAAAGGTTGGTGCCACCGGCTGGTAAGAAGACCAGTCTATTTTAGTTGCATTCGCCTGTGCTGCTGCAAACGGCAAAAATTGTTTTACAGGTTTTTTGTTCTCGAAATCTTCTTTCAGCTTTTCGTATTCGGTTTTTATATCCGCCAAAAAGCCTGTTTTCTGCTCTTTATTTAACAGGTTGCCCGCCACCGTTACACTTCGTGAAGCATCCAGCACATGCACCACACCTTTATCAAACTGCGGAGCAATTTTTACTGCTGTGTGCATACGGCTTGTTGTAGCGCCTCCAATCAATAAAGGCTGCTTCATACCACGCCTTTTCATTTCATGTGCCACGTGTACCATTTCATCTAATGATGGGGTAATCAAACCTGACAAACCAATGATATCAGCACCATATCTTTC
>ERZ795056.5773-NODE-5773-length-12286-cov-42.578612_pt1 | contig 12286 bp, 9 predicted proteins | sample MGYA00375140_ERZ795056 | MGnify/ENA primary metagenome ERZ795056 (study PRJEB30185, sample SAMN05720227) | activated sludge metagenome | isolation source: Anaerobic digester | place: USA | collected 2015-03-09 ...
TCCGGTGCGCGGGGACTCTTTACTTCAACGGCGAAACAGCGGTTGCCATTGCAATGGTGGACGTCATGGTCGTAGTCAACCACGCGGGGCCGCCTTTCGGGGGCCAGATGCCTTGCGCGACAGCCTCTGCGCGCGCTTTGGAGCGCGCGTCGATGCTGGGATACGCCCAAATGTTGGTGAAGCGTAGCGGCCCATCTAGCGCGACCATCGCGACGACGCAAGGCGAGATTTTGTCGCGCGCTGGAACGTATTGCTCCCACAAATCAATTGTCGGCTGAACGCCGCCGGTCTTGATTCCGTAGGTGCGAATTTCGTAGACCGGGCCGCTGATGCCTGACTCTGCACTTGGGCGTACTGGTTTCATCCACGGAAAGCCCTCGTAGCTGTGCTGTTCGAGCGTTTGGTAGATCGCACCGCAGCCGAAGGGATCGGCGCTTTTCTGCGTACGCGTGCGCTCAGCGTTGAGCGAGGCAAGGTCCGCGAAGCAGCGCATGACGATCATTTGATTGAGCGTCCCGATGTCGGTGAACCAACAACCGAGGAGTTCGCCTTTGGCCCCGGCGCTGGAGCAATACGTTTGCACGTTGGTGGCGGCTTGGCCCGCAGTGCCGAAGGGCAGCGTCATGGTGGCGAGTTCGTAAAACATCGTGTGGTTCGCTTTCGGTGGAGAAGAGGGAAGTGCAACGCCCGCCGCATGATGCGCGGCGAGGTAGCCGAAGGTCATTGCGGGGCCGAGCGTGATGCCGCCGCTGGGGTAGCGGCCACCCATCATTGACGACATGTCGTTGCCCGCGGCGTAGAGGCCGTGGATCGCGCGACCGTCGGCGTCGATCACTTGCGCATCGGTCGTGGTGCGTAAGCCAGCGAACGTGCCGAGGCTGCCGGGCACGACTTTGACTGCGTAGAACGGGCCAGACGCCAGCGGTGCCATGCAGGGATTCGGGCTGGTGTGCGCGCTGTCGCCCTGAATGCGGTTGTACGGCGTCTCGCCTTTGCGGAAGTCTTCGTCTATGCCCGCGAGCGCCATCGCGTTGTAGCGCGAGACCGTCGCGCACAACGCGGCTGCGTCAATGCCGCAGGCCACGGCGAGCTCCGACAGTGTTTTGCCGTGCTTCAAATAGCCGTTGCGGAGCATCGCACCCATTCGCATCGGAGCAGGTTTCACCGCACCAAGGCCCCAGTGGCGGATGAACGCGTGGTCGCATACGAGCCAAGCTTCCTTCGCGGCATTCGCTGGCACGGCCGCGAGCAAGTCCGAGATGAAGTCGTAGTACGAATTTGCTTCGTTGGTGAAGCGTTTTCCGTTGGCGGTCACGGCGATGAGGCCGGGTTTTGCGCGTTCAAGCAAATGCGGGAAATGCGTGAACGTTCCGTCGTTGTGAGGCACGAGTGACACTGGCGCGAGCGCGGCGGCTGCGACTAAATCGTCGCTGACTACGCCGCCAACATCTTCGCCCAAGCGCAGCCCATCGCCCGTGTTGCCGCGCGACGCGGCGGACCAGTGTTCATTTCCCGTCGGCGCGTGAGGCAAGAGCCGCGCCTTGCGCGCTGCGTCATGCGGAAAGCCGCCGCAAGCAAGTACCACGCCGCGCGAGGCGCGAATTTCGACCTCGCCGTTCGGGCTCGATATCGCCGCACCGACGACGCGTTTTCCATCTTCGATTAGCCGTTTCGCGGGAGAGGAGACGCGAATCTCGACACCCAAGTCAAACGCCGATTTTGCGAGCGCCGCGACCAGCGCATTCCCATTCACGAGGTGCATCCCTCGGCCGTGCAGCACAACGTCTCTGAAGTGACGCAGCACGCGTTTCGTGACATACGCAAACGCGCTTGGCGAGCGCATTGCGTTGAAGAACTGCCGAATGTCTGCACCCGACGCGATGCCCATGCCCCATAGCGTCGTCTCGGCCAGCGGCGGTTTGAGTGACTTGATTTTGTCGCCGAGTTTGCGCCCATCAAACGGTGCCGCACAGACCGAGCGACCGCCCGTAGCGGCGTGTGGTGTGTTGCCGTGAAAGTCGGGAATTACGTTGCCGTCGATAAATTGCAACGCCGTGTTCGTGCGGAAAAATTCCACCATCTGCGGCGCGTATTCCAAGAATTTCCGTGCTCGCGTTTCATCAAACTTCGCGCCGAGTTCGTGCCGCAAATACGCGAGCGGCGCGTCGATGGGCTCGAATATTCCAGCAGCTACGGCCAAAGGATTTCGCGGGACCCACATCCAGCCGCCGGACCACGCGGTGGTGCCGCCGTATTCTGAGTCCTTCTCGATCACAATGACTTTGAGGCCAAGATGTGCGGCCGTCACTGCGGTGGAAAGACCGCCCGCGCCAGAGCCGACGACGAGGAGGTCGCAGTGTTCGACGGGAAGCGCAGTCGAAGTCTCAGGCGGCATAGATCGGCTTTAATTTTCCGTTCACTGCGCTCGGTGCGCCCGCCTTCGCCAAGAAGGGAGATGCGCCGCTCGCGGCGGCAAGCTGCGACGCGAACGACATTAACTCTGGCCCAAGCGCGTTCATGCGCTCGACCGTGAAGCGCACGGTCGGGCCTGCGACGCTGATCACGCCAATCGGCGCTTGGTTCGTAAGCTGGATTGGCGCGGCCATCGCGTTGAGCCCCGCCGTGTACGTCTCGCAGGTGATGCTGTAGCCGCGCTTACGCGTGTCCTGCACCAGCTTCAACATGGCTTTCAAAGTCGCAGGTGCGTTCGGACCGTATTCGGACGGTAAACCCACGCCTTGCGCCGCGACAAGGGCGAGCGCTTGTTCGTCCGGTAGCGCTGACATCCACGCCAGGCCTGACGACGAGCAGGACAAGCGCGCGTCGCTACCCATGTCCGGGTCGTAACGCAGGCCTTGCCGTGCACCTTGGGCGCGCGCGACCCACGTCAAACGCGTGCCGTCGACAACCGCGAGTCGCACCAGTTCGCCGGAGATTTCGGCAAGGCGATCGAGCAGCGGCTGCGCAATGTCGACGATGCCTGTGTTGCTCAGAAACGTGAGCCCCATCGAGACGAGCTTGGTCGTCAAGGTGTAGTCGCCGCGGTCTCGTGTTTGCCGCACGTAGCCGCAAGCGACAAGCTCGGTGAGTAGGCGGTGGACCGCGCTGCGAGGGATGTTTAACGCATCGGCAATGGCGGCGAGTTCGAGGCCATCGCCGTGTTGCGCGAGTAACTCTAGGATGCCGAGCGTGCGCTCAAGGATGCCGTTCATCGCGGACTGCTTTTCGTTGTGCGGTTCGCTGGCAAACTATGATCTGGAACAAAGTTCATAACTGGAATTGTATTCCAGTTTAGCAAGTTTGTGCGTAGAATCGCCACATTCCCTTTCAAAGCGCCGTTGGCCCGCCGAACGCGCAAACACAGAACCCAACATGCTCGAACAACTCAACGGCGCCACCCGTGTGCACATCATCGTGGGCGATCCTATCGCTCAGGTCAAGTCCCCCGCCGGGGTGACGCAGGCTTTCGCCGAGCAAGGCAAAAACGCCATCGTGGTGCCTGCCCATGTATCGCCACCGAATCTCGCCGCGTGGCTCGCGGGTGTGTCGCTCACGCAAAACGTCGACGGCATCATCGTGACGGTGCCGCACAAGTTTGCGTGCTTCGATCTCTGCGCAACAGCATCCGAACGCGCGACGTTCTTGAATACCGTAAACACCATGCGTCGCAACGCGGACGGCACTTGGCACGGAGATATGTTTGATGGTTTGGGCTTTGTCGAAGCCATGCGCGACAAGGGTTGCCAACTCTCGGGCAAGCGAGCGCTTCTTGTCGGGGCCGGCGGCGCGGGTTCCGCCATCGCGCATGCGTTGGTGCTCGCAGGCGTCGACACGCTGGCGATCCACGACGAGAGCGACGCGCGTCGGACAACGCTCATCGACCGCCTCGCGGGCCTCAACAAAGCGCGCGTGTTGCGTGGGTCCAACGATCCGATGGGCTTCGACATCGTGCTCAACGCCACGCCGATGGGCATGAAAGAAGGCGATCCACTTCCCGCCGATCCCACCAAGCTCGCAGCGAACATGTTCGTCGGCTGCGTCATCACCATGCCCGCGATTTCTCCGCTGGTGGCAGCTGCACGCGCGAAGGGCTGCGCAACTTCAACAGGCGCGGACATGTTCGGTCGCGTGCGCGATCTGATGGTCGAATTTTTGTTGAGTCATTGAGATGCACATTTCTCTAAAGCAGATCGCGGACAACGAAACCTTCGACGTCATCGTCATCGGCTCAGGTGGCGCGGGTATGTCTGCTGCGCTGTTCGCGGCGATTGACGGTGCGACGGTGCTCCTCGTTGAGCGCACGGAGTACGTTGGTGGTACCACCGCGCTTTCTGCCGCGACCAGCTGGGTCCCGCTCACGGAGAAAGGCCTCGCGATTGATGCGAGTGACACGTTAGAAAGAGCTGCGAAGTTTCTCGATCTCGCCGTCGGCGAGCGTGCGCCGCGCGACATGCGCATGGCGTTCTTAGAAAACGGTCACAAAGCCGTCGCCAAACTCGAAGCGAACTCGCACGTGCAGTACCAGGTGCGGCCGGTACATCCAGATTACCTCTCGGAGCTTGAGGGCTCCGTTCGTGGCGGTCGCGCGATTGAGCCGAAGCCGTTTGACGGGCGTTTGCTAGGCGATGACTTGAAGCTCGTGCGGCCGCCGATTCCGGAGTTCACGGTCCTGGGCGGCATGATGGTGGACCGTGACGACATCGCGCATTTGCTGGGTCTTACCAAGTCGTTCAAGTCGTTCAAATACTCCGTCAAAATCATCCTCCGCCACATGGTGGACCGGCTGCGCTATGGGCGCGGCACGCGTCTCGTGATGGGCAACGCGTTGGTCTCTCGCTTGCTGCTCTCGCTGACCGAGCGCAAGGTGTCGATCCTCACACAGACGACGCTTGAATCGTTGCTGCGCGACGAGCGCGGTGTGCACGGCGTCGTGCTGACGCAGGGCGGCGAGCGCCGCACGCTGACTGTTCGGGGCGGTGTCGTGCTCGCGAGCGGAGGCTTTAATCGTCACGGTGCAAAACGCGCGCAGATGCTCCCCGGCGCGAGCGTCACGTGGTGCCCGGCCGCACCTGGACACACTGGCGCGGCGCTTGACCTTGCGCTCGGCGTCGGCGCGCGCTTTGGTGCGTCGTCGCTGGACGCTCCCGCCGAGCGCGCAGCGCAACCCGTGTTGAGTCATGCGTTCTGGGCACCAGTATCGATGCGTAAGCGCGTCGACGGCACGACCGCCGTGTTTCCACACTTCATCATGGATCGCGGCAAGCCGGGCATGATTACGCTGAATCAAAACGGCGAGCGCTTCTTGAACGAATCGACCTCGTATCACTTGTTCGGTTTGGCGATGCAGGCGGCGAACGCGTCGAGCGCTTGTATTCCGGCGTGGCTGGTGTGCGACGCTGCAGCGCTCAAGCGCTACGGCCTCGGCATGATTCGTCCCGGTGCGGAACCGGGCAAATCCATCGCGCCTTATTTGGCGGACGGCTACCTTACGCAAGCCGCGAACATTCCCGAACTTGCGATCAAACTAGGCGTTGACGCTGCGGTGTTGGCGCGCACCATTGCGACGTTCAACGCCGCCGCGGAACAGGGCGTCGACGCGGCGTTCCAGCGTGGCACGACCGCTTACCAGCGCAACAATGGCGACGCTACGCAACGCGGCAAGAACCCGTGTCTAGGGCCGCTGGTAGCGGCACCATTTTTCGCGATTCGGCTCTACCCCGGCGACATCGGCGCGTCGACGGGATTACTCACGGATACCGCAGCGCGGGTGCTCGATGAGAGCAACGCACCGATTTCCGGTTTGTATGCGGTCGGCAATGACATGCAGTCCATCATGGGCGGCACATATCCCGGCCCAGGCATCACGATTGGGCCGGGGCTGACCTTCGCGTATCTGGCGGCGGGGGACGCGATTAAGCGTGCTGCCGCCTGATCTGCGTACACGGTGCCAATCGCGAACGGACCCGCAAACACCTTTAGCTGCGTAACGACCGACTGGCGGTCGTTACACGCACATTTGTCACCAAGTCGACTATAAGAAAAATGTGCTCAAAACGACCGATGGCCAGTCGTTAGCGTGTGAAAGCTGTACCGACGGACCATCGCACGCTAGACCGCCGACTGCGCGCTCGCGTTTCGACTCAAATGGATACCAATTTGCGCGCGCCGTCGCGCTCCATGTCGGCGCCGCGACCGCGTTGAATCACTTCGCCGCGTTCCATTACGACGTATTGATCGGCCAGCTCCGCCGCAAAATCGTAGTATTGCTCGACGAGCAGAATTGCCATCGTCTTGCGATCCGCGAGGAGGCGCAACACGCGGCCGATGTCTTTGATTACGCTTGGCTGAATGCCTTCGGTAGGCTCGTCGAGGATCAGGAGCTTTGGGTTCGCGGCGAGTGCGCGTGCGATCGCAAGCTGCTGTTGCTGGCCCCCGGACAAATCACCGCCGCGACGTCCGAGCATTTGCTTGAGGACGGGAAATAGCTCGAACAGTTCAGCGGGAATTTGCGTGCTCGCCGATTTGTAGGCGAGCCCCATTTTCAGGTTGTCTTCAACCGTCAGCCGCCCAAAAATTTCGCGACCCTGCGGCACGAAACCAATGCCACGACGCACGCGTTCATACGATGTTTCTTTGTGGATCGCCTGACCATCCAGCGTGATCTCACCGGCCTTGATCGGCACGACGCCCATGATGCTTTTGAGCATCGTCGTTTTGCCGACGCCGTTGCGGCCAAGCACGACAGTAATTTCGCCGACTTTTGCGTCCAGCGAAACGTTGCGCAAGATGTGCGAACCGCCGTAGTATTGATTGACTTGTTTGAGTTCAAGCATACGCGTGTTCCGACCGTAGATGTGTATTGTCGCCCCCGCGAAGGCGGGGAACTAGACCGACGACTACCGCAGGTGCGTCGACGTGCAGGCGGTCTGGATTCCCGCCGTCGCGGGAATGACCTCCATTAGATTTACCGCCCAAGATATACCTCCACCACGCGCTCATTGGCTTGCACATCGGCCAGCGCGCCTTCGGCGAGTACACTGCCTTCGTGCAGCACCGTGACGATCTTTTTCTTCTCGCGTTGACCACCATTGACGAGTTCGCCAATGAACTTCATGTCGTGCTCAACGACTATCAGCGAATGCGTTCCTTCGAGCGACAAAAAGAGTTCCGCCGTGCGCTCGGTTTCTTCGTCGGTCATGCCTGCCACCGGCTCGTCTAGCAACAGCAGTTTCGGGTCCTGCATCAATAGCATGCCGATTTCCAGCCACTGTTTTTGACCGTGCGACAGGTCGCCCGCCGTGCGGGCTCCGCTATCTTTCAAGTGAATAAGTTTGAGCATTTCCGCAATGCGATCGCTGTTGGAGCAGGAGAGCTTGTGCATCAAGGACGCACGCACGCGGCGATCCATCTTGAGGGCGAGTTCGAGGTTCTCGAAAACGCTTAGTTGCTCAAAAACCGTTGGTTTTTGAAATTTTCGCCCGATGCCGCGACCGGCGATTTCGCTTTCGCGCAGGCGCAGCAGGTCAATGTTCGAGCCGAAGAATGCTCGGCCGCTGTCGGGTTTGGTTTTGCCAGTGATGACGTCCATCATCGTGGTCTTACCAGCACCGTTGGGGCCGATGATGCAGCGCAGTTCACCGACCGCGATGTTAAGTGTGAGCTTGTTCAAAGCACGGAAACCATCGAACGACACCGTAATGTCGTCGACGTACAAAATGCCGCCGTGCGCGGTGTCGACTTCGCCAGTCGACGACACCACACGACCGAAGCTTGCGGCTTGTCCGCCGGATTCGCCGATGGTCAACGCAGCGGCTTGCTTCGCAAGGTAAGCCTCGCGGCGCTTCGCGCCGTCTTCGAGAAGATCGGGTGTCATTGCGCGCCTCCCTTGCTGGCTTTGTCCGTGAGCTTGCGGACCAATCCCACGATGCCTTGAGGTAAGAACAGCGTCACGGCGATGAACATCGCGCCGAGGAAGTACAGCCAATATTCGGGAAAGGTCACCGTAAACCAGCTTTTGGCACCGTTGACGAAGAACGCGCCGACGATAGGACCAATCAACGTAGCACGGCCTCCGACTGCCGTCCAAATCGCGATTTCGATGCTGGCTGCAGGGCTCATTTCTCCGGGATTGATGATGCCTACTTGCGGCACATAGAGCGCGCCTGCAACACCGCACATCATGGCCGACAGCGTCCAGATCGAGAGTTTGTACCAAAGCGTGTTGTATCCGGTGAACAACACGCGCGATTCGGCGTCGCGAATAGCTTGCAGCACACGACCGTATTTGCTGGCAATGATGGCTTTTGACAGCAAATAGAACGCGACGAGCATGAGTCCTGTTAGCACGCACAAAGTGACACGCATCGACGATGTGGCCGTGGGAATGCCGAGTAAACGTTTGAAATCCGTGAAGCCGTTGTTGCCGCCAAAGCCGGTTTCGTTGCGGAAGAACAAGAGCATCGACGCGTAGGTGAGCGCCTGGGTAATGATCGAGAAATACACGCCCTTGATCCGCGAGCGAAATGCGAAGTAGCCAAATACGAACGCGAGCAGTCCCGGCACCGCGACGACCAAAAACATCTGCACGACAAAGGATTGGCTGCCGAGCCAATGCCACGGCACTTCCTTCCAATCTAGGAACACCATGAAGTCAGGTAGGTCGCTCTTGTAAACGCCCTCGCGACCAATTTGACGCATGAGATACATGCCCATCGCGTAGCCACCGAGGGCGAAGAACAGGCCATGTCCCAGCGACAAAATTCCCGTGTAACCCCAGATCAAATCCATCGCCAATGCGCAGATGGCGTAGCACATGATTTTGCCTAGGAGCGACACCGCGTAATCCGATAAATGGAACACGCTGTCCGTTGGCACCACCAAATTGAAGATCGGGATGATGAACACGAGTATCGCGATTACGCTTGCGAGCGCAATGCGTCCGCGGGTCCCTAGGAGCGATGCAGAGGCATGAGCGTCGGAAGGCATGACAGGTGTGTTCACCTTAGGCCTCCGCGCTGCGGCCCTTGAGGGCGAATATGCCTTGTGGGCGACGTTGAATGAAGATCACGATGAACGCGAGCACGATGATTTTTGCGAGCACCGCTCCCGTCCAGCCTTCGAGCAATTTATTCAGAACACCAAGGCCTAGTCCCGCGTAAACGGTTCCTGCGAGCTGCCCCACACCCCCGAGTACCACCACCATGAACGAATCCACGATGTAGCCCTGACCGAGATCCGGGCCGACGTTGCCTACCTGCGACAACGCGCAGCCTGCTAGGCCCGCGATGCCTGCGCCAAGCGCGAAAGCGTAGGTATCAATCTTTGCGGTGTTAACCCCCATGCAAGCGGCCATGCTGCGGTTTTGCGTGACACCGCGAACGAAGAGTCCGAGCCGCGTTTTGCTGATGAGCAGCCACACAGTAGCGAGCACGAAAAACGCGAAGAACAGGATTGCGATCCGGTTGTACGGCAGGATCAAGTTCGACATCACTTGCACGCCCCCAGAGAGCCACGATGGGTTTTCAACGGGCACGTTTTGTGCGCCAAAAAATGTGCGCATCGTTTGGATAAGCACCAGCGAAATTCCCCAAGTCGCCAAAAGCGTTTCTAGGGGACGGCCGTACAACCAGCGGATCACCGTGCGCTCCAGCGCTGCGCCCACGAGCGCCGCAGCGAAGAATGACATGGGAATCGCGGCGAGGATGTAGTAGTCGAACGCGTTCGGCATGTATTGCCTGAACGCGTTTTGCACAAGGTAAGTTGCGTAGGCGCCAATCATCATGAGCTCACCGTGCGCCATGTTGATGACGCCCATCAAACCGTAAGTGATCGCGAGCCCCAGTGCAACGAGAAACAAGATCGAACCCAAGCTCAATCCGCTAAAAATCACGCCCAAGCGTTCGCCCCAAACTAGCCGGCCTTCCACACCCTTCACCGCGCTCGTGAGGGCGGCGCGCACCTCTGGGTCGGTCTCGCCGCCAGCGTTTAGGCGCTCTTGCAAGAGCGAGCGAACGCTGGGCTGACTGCTCGTCGCTAACGCGTTCACAGCATCAAGGCGTTTCTGTTTGTCGCTCGACGCAATGAGCATCGCCGCACGTAGTTGCGCGAGCTTCGCCTTTAAGCCAGCATCGGTCTCTTTAGCCAACGCGCGGTCAATGAGCGGAAGTTTGCCTTCGTCGGCGGAGTCCTTGAGTTGCGTGATCGCGTTGTTGCGTGTCGTCAGACTGTCCGAGAACAAACCAAGCGCGGCCTTTGCGCCTTCGAGTTCGTTGCGCATACGGTTATTGTTGACAACGTCTTCGAGGTTTGACGGAAGCGTTACGGAGACCCCGGTAGCGGCGTCGACCGCATTGCCGTTGACTACGATGAACACAGCGTCGCCAGCGACTTTTGCAGTGTCATCGAGGAGCGCGTCAATCAGACGCGCAAGCGCTGCGTCTGGGGTGGCTAGCGCCTCGCCGAGCGCTTTAATGCGGTCGTCGTTTTCGCCCACGGCAATGTTCTTTGCCGACTGTGGCGTCAGCGCAAAAACGCTGCTGGTCAGAAGGCTCGCAACGAATGCAATCGCAAACGGCAAGCGCAGAAACAGGTGACGTAACAAGGTGGTCTCCATTGGCGCTATACGTCTTCGCCAGACAAAAAAATGCCGGGGTCGCTGGCGCGCAGCAACGCCCGGCTCACGGAGGATCGTCTATATCTGTAACAGAACTCGGGAACTAGATTTTGGTTTTGCCGTCCGGCTCGTCCTTCTTCTTGTCGTTGCCAGTGATGAAGGGACTCCACGGATTAGCGCGAACCGGGCCTTTGGTTTTCCACACCACGTTGAACTGACCATCCGCCTTGATTTCGCCGATGAAGACTGGCTTATGCAGGTGATGGTTTTTCATGTCCATCGTGGATGTGAAGCCACCTGGCGCTTTGAATGTTTGACCGGCCATCGCCGCGATCACTTTGTCGGTGTCGGTGGACTTGGCTTTTTCAACCGCTTGTTTCCACATGTAGATGCCGATGTAAGTGGCTTCCATTGGATCGTTGGTCAATGGCTTGTCTTTGTGACCTGCGATGCCCTTGGCTTTTGCGTAGGCAGCCCACTTCTTCGTGAACTCGTCATTGGCCGGGTTCTTCAAGCTCATGAAGTAGTTCCATGCGGCAAGGTGGCCGACGAGCGGCTTGGTGTCTACGCCGCGCAGTTCTTCTTCGCCGACAGAGAACGCGACGACCGGAACGTCGGTTGCTTTCAAGCCTTGGTTGCCGAGTTCTTTGTAGAAAGGCACGTTGGAGTCACCATTGATCGTCGACACAACGGCGGTTTTCTTGCCAGCGGACGCAAATTTCTTGATGTTCGCGATGATCGTTTGGTAATCGCTATGACCGAATGGTGTGTACTCTTCCATGATGTCGGCTTCGGCGACACCTTTGGATTTCAGGAACGACCGCAGAATTTTGTTCGTCGTGCGTGGGTACACATAGTCGGTGCCAAGCAGCACCCAGCGCTTGGCCGAACCGCCGTCTTTGCTCATTAGGTACTCGACAGCAGGAATTGCTTGCTGGTTAGGCGCAGCACCCGTGTAGAACACGTTTTTCGAAAGCTCTTCACCTTCGTATTGCACTGGGTAAAAGAGGAGACTGTTGAGCTCTTCGTAAACTGGCAACACCGACTTGCGCGACACTGATGTCCAGCAACCAAACGTCACGGCAACTTTGTCTTGCGAGATCAGTTGACGGCCTTTTTCAGCGAACAACGGCCAGTTGGACGCGGGGTCAACGACCACGGGCTCAAGCTTGCGGCCCATCACGCCACCTTTAGCGTTGATCTCTTCAATGGCCATCAGCGCTACGTCTTTCAGTACCGTTTCCGAGATCGCCATCGTGCCGGAGAGGGAGTGCAACACACCCACTTTGATTGGATCTTTCGATTGAGCGAAGGACAGTGGGGCGAGGCTTGCAGTGATGATGGCGGCAGTCAGCGTCTTGATTGCACCGCGGCGCGTAACTTGAGGCATATTGAATTCTCCCGAGAGGTTGTGTGTGATGCCCACTGGGTGGGATGCCTACCTATTGCAATCAACGTGCCACGACGTTTGTTTGCTGGAATTGGGGAGTTCTTAGAGCACATTTAGCGCTCGGGTTCACGTAGGGCGGCACAAATCGGTGCATTCTTGATCGCGGCACGCGTCAATTTGTGGCTTGGCACAAGAAACAGGCGCGCAGTAAAGTTGGCTCAAAGTTGGTGCGTTGGCGATGCATCAAGGCACAATGCCGACATGTTGAAACGAAAAGATCACCT
>ERZ795056.5778-NODE-5778-length-12280-cov-30.656278_pt1 | contig 12280 bp, 8 predicted proteins | sample MGYA00375140_ERZ795056 | MGnify/ENA primary metagenome ERZ795056 (study PRJEB30185, sample SAMN05720227) | activated sludge metagenome | isolation source: Anaerobic digester | place: USA | collected 2015-03-09 ...
TTGAGCATCCTGGTCGGTCTGCTGTCGGGGCTGGCGGCGCGGGCGCTGGAATCGCTGGTGGATCTGGGCTTTCCACGCCTGATTGGCCGAATCGCCAATACGACGGCGGGCAGCTTGTTCGAGTTTCGCTGGGGCGTGCTGCTGCTGCCCGTGCTCGGTGGCTTGTGCTCAGGGGTCATCGTGGCTTTTCTGTGCCGCCCCACACGCGCCCACGGGACCGCCGTTCTGATCGATGCGTTCCATCATGGCGGGGCCGAGATGTCGCTGCGTGACGCGGCGCTGAAGGCATTCGCGGCGGCTATCGTCATCTCGTGCGGCGGCTCAGTTGGCAAAGAGGCAGCCATTGCGGTGCTGTGCGCAGCCATCGGCACGACAGTTAGTCACAAGCTGGGCGGAGGCGTGCGCGAAAGGCGACGCTTTCTGACTGCTGGCTGTGCTGCCGGTGTGGGCGCAATCTTCCAGACGCCGCTGGGCGGTGCGCTGTTCGCAGCCAGCGTGCTTTACAGCGAACCGGAGTTCGAGGTCGAGGCGCTGATGCCGTCGTTTATCGCGTCGGTGACAAGCTATTCCACCTTCATGGCTTTTGGCGGCTATGGCCACCGTCTGCTAAGCGGCACCGAGAGATTGACCTTCAGCCATCCGCTAGAGCTGGTTCCGTACGCGGTGCTGGCTTGCTTGTGCGCAGCGGTCAGCTTCTTTTTTTCTCACTCGCTACGTCTTGCAGCCACGCTGCGACGACGTAGCCGATTGCCGCGCTGGTCGACTGCCGCGATCGCAGGTCTTATCGGCGGCGTGATCGCGCTGGCTTTTCCGCAGATCATGGATGCGCGCTACCGCTTTATTCAAGGTGCGCTCGATGGCTCGCTGGGGGTGCCCCCGATAGAGGGCTGGGCGCTGTGCTTCGTCCTGGTCGTGCTGGCCAAGTGCATCGCAACTGCGCTGATGATGGGCGGTGAGAGCGCAGGTGGGCTGTTTGGCCCGGTCGTGTTCATGGGCGGTGTGGTCGGGGCGGCAACCGGCTCGCTGTTTCAGCTTTTCTTGCCAGGGATGATTCCAGAGCCGCTGCGCGCTGCCCTGATTCCCGTCGGCATGGCTGGTGTACTGGCGGCATCGCTACGTACACCGCTGGCCGCAATCGTCATGGTGACTGAGATGACTGGCAGCTACGGCTTAATCGTGCCGCTGATGCTGGTCAGCGTTGCATCCTACGCACTGGGGCATCGCTGGGGCGTCTACGCCGAACAGGTCCGCTCGCCGGAGGAGTCGCCGGCCCACGCAGGCGATTCCGTCCGCAGTTGGCTTGAATCGCGCCAGGTGCGCTCCTTACTGCGTGACGAATGGCCGCACATCACCCATCCACAAGCGCCGCTGCCTGAAGCGCTAACCAAGACTCCGCCCGGCCTGCAGTCGATCTTGCTTGTTACCGCAAATGGCGAGCTTCTTGGTTTCATCTCTACGGCGGAGCTGCTTTCCGCCATGGAGTTGGCTGAACTGGATCAGATTGTCGTTGCTGCGGACATCATGAACACCACGACCCAGCCGCTACGTCAAAATGACGACCTGTACACTGCGCTGGAGCGATTTCGACAGGCTGGGGTCGATGTGCTACCAGTGGTCGCGCGCGATGGACGAATGTTTGTCGGCGTGCTGGAACGGGCCGCGATGCTCAAAGAGCTGCGAGCGCAGGTGGCCTCGCGCAGTGCAGCGGCCCTGCGCGAGCACGCGGCGTTTTCCACGCTGGCCAACGACGTTCAGCTAGATGACTTGTTGGCCGTGCTCAGTCATCGCAGTGACGATGCAGTGGTGCGCATGCGCGTGCCTGAGGATGCCCTGGGTCTATCGCTGCGCGAGACGGATTTCCGCCAGCGCTTTGGCGTGTATGTCCTCGCGATCGAAACCCGCGATGGCAAGCTGTTGGCGCCGCCCGATCCCCAGCGACCGCTTGGGAAAGATGACGTGCTGGTGGTGATACAGAAGCGCAGCGGTCTCCCTGTGAATCAGGTTGAGTAGCCCCACCTGAGGCAGCGCAGCCGCGCAGGCGACCGGATCGTTCACCGAACGCTGTAGGCGGCGTACGCGAGGGCGACCAGCTGAATCACGGCGAAGCTAAGAAGTCCTGTCGGTAAGAACTGAAAGAAGCCAAAGCGGATCGGCTCCCCTTGTGCGCCCCGCAGGTCGGCGCGCTCGGTCAGCGCTTGTGCCATCGGCCCGGATGTCGCGGCGGTCAAAAATAGCGAGCTGCCAGCGCATACCGACAGCGCCAAGCCAACGTACACAGCGTGCGGTGGCAGTCGCTGCGCCAGCGTGTGCGCGACTTCCAAGAGCGCAGCCATGCTGGGTCCGGCTGAAAAGATTCCCGTCAGCACACCGGCCAGACACAGGAACACGACCAGCTGTACCAATGGCGATACGGGCAGCGTCCCCAGAAAGTGCGCCACCGCGACGAACATTCCGGTCCTTCGAACGGCTGCTACCATCACAAACAGGGCCAGCAGAAACAGCACGGCCTCCATATCGACGCGCCGACGCACAAGCTGCTCGCCTAGATGCTTGTTCAGCAGAAGCGCCGTGCCAACTCCAAGCCAGCAGATCAGGTCAGCGCTGATGCCCGTTGACGTAGGGATTAGTGTCCAGCCCATCAGCATCAGTGCCAACAAGCCTGCGACAGGGTAAAAGCGGCGACGATCCAAACGCACATTGCGATAGAGCTGATTCATCACCTGAACCGACAGGCGTGCGGATAGCGTGTCGCGCTCCAGCCCGCGCTGGGGACGAATGATCAGAGTGACCACAGCCAATAAGATGACTAGTGCAATCACCGTCGGTGGCGCAGCGTGAATCAGATAGGCCCGGAAGGTCATGCGCCCGCTGCCTAAAAGTAAGATCGCAGGAAAGTCGCCAATGGGTGTCGCGGCGCCGCCCAGGTTGCATGCGACTAGCAGCAGGCCCAGGGTCCACGACAGATAGCGCTGATGCACGCCCATCAGTTTCAGCAGAATATGCAGCACGGGCAGCACCAGCATCAGAGCGGTCAAGTTGTTGACTAGGCCGCTGACTAGGTACATCGCGACCACAAAAAAGCACAGAACAAGCGAGGGGCGTGCTTGGCTTAGGCGAGCGGCGCGTACGGCGAGGATTCCGAACAAGCGAGACTCGACCAATAGCTCGGAAAGTAGCCCTAGGCCCACTAACAGGATGAGCACGTCCCACGGAACCTCGGCCATCAGCTGATGCGTTGTTCCGACACCTAGCAGTGTTGCCAGTAAGCACGAGAGCGCTGCTGCCGATAAGACGATCAAGACGCGTAGCGCAGGCAGTACGGCCTGCAGGATGAGCGCCGCGAACAGCAGCGCGCTTAGCAAGAGCTGTGGCCCGCTCATACCAGCACCGTGAAGTCACTGCGCGGCACTTCGACAAGCCAGCGCGGGTAGACGTACATGGGACGCGACAGGATGTTCCAACCGACAAAGCTGCGAAACTGTGCGCGCACATCTTCGCCCATCAGACGCAGCCACGCGGGACTGGCGTGGGCCGCATGATCATTGGCGCCATATAGAAACGTCAGCACGACGGTACGCGTGCCAGCCCACTGCTGAAATGAGCCCAGGTCGGTGGCACGAACGCGGGCGTCGTAGTTGGCCAGGATGCGCTCCCAGTCCACATCTCCCATCGATGAATAGCGAAGGAGTCGAATCTGCAGTGTGGGTAGTGCTGGCAGCAGTGCATCCAGATAGCGGGCCTCCAGTCCGACGACCAGAAGGGTCTTGGCACCCGCGCAAGCGGCGACGATTGGAGCCACGTCAATGGCTGACCAGCTGAGCCCATCGAGCCACTGTGCAGCCACCGCATCGAGCACAGGAAAGCTGCGTCCGAGTTCATCGCGAAGCTGCTCGACGAGAGGCGCACCGCCAGCTGCGGCCAGCTCTTGCACGAAAAGCCAAGCGGCAGAGCAAAAGCCAAGCTCGGAGGCCGCCACCAGGAACGCTTGCTCCAGACCGCGCGGCAGCTCGCTCACGGTGTCTCCTGAAGGTTGAGGCCAAGCTGCATCAAGACCGATTCGATCAGACGAAGAATAGCGGCGTTCGCTAGTGCATGCTGCGGCGGGCCGTCGGTCAGACAGTCCACCATCGCGGCGAAGTGACGGCTATTGCGCGGTGCAAGCTGCGCCACAGCGCGCGTTGGTAGCGTCAGCGGAAAGTGAACTTCTTGTCGCGCATCAGCAAATGGCGGCGGTAGGCGCAGCGGAATTGCTACCGACGAATCGTCTGCAGCACCGCTGGCGGGAGGTCCGCCTACGCGCTCCAGGACCAGGCCCAGCAGGCGCAGTAGGACATAGTTTGCGCCACAGTGGTGCGCCGGGCCTGTGTCCACCAGACAGCGCACGACCAGGGCCCGCTCATCATCTGCTGGAAGCCAAGGGCGCAGCAGCTCGTTAATCGCATCGCGCTGAATAAACGCAGTGATGGCCGATGTGGGGACACGACGCGGCGGTGGGGACGGGGGCGGATTGTGCATCGAGTGCCCTCCTCGTGTCGGTTCGATTGCACCGACCATGCCATCGAGCGCAGCAGCAACGGGGTTCGTGTCACGTGTGGACCAATGTGCTATCTGTGAGACGTGGTGGCATCACACATTCGCAAGGGACTGACGCTCGCCGCGCTGCTGGGTTCCGTCGTCGCGCTAGGTTTATTCGATTGGCTGACCGGGCCGCGGATTTCGATGGCGCTGTTTTACGCCATCCCAATCACCTTCGCGGGCTGGGTGCTTGGCGGATGGGCTGCGCTGCTGACCTCGGTGGCTGCGGGTTTCGGCATCTATCTGGGCGACTTGGCGCAGCAGGCAGAAGCGCTGACCATCACTCACCTATGGAACACCACCGTGCGGCTAATCTTCCTGGTCGCTGTCGGCCAGCTGACTGCGCGCGTGCAACGAGACCGCGGCCAGCTGCGTGCGCTGCTGAGGCGAGAGACGTCGGCCCATATGGCCACGGTTGAACAGCTACGTCATCGCGATCGGCTGGCTATGGTTGGACAGGTCGCATCCGGCATCGCGCATGAAATCGGGACACCGCTGCATGTCATCACGGCTCGCGCGCGCTTCATCACCGAGCCCGATGCGACGCTGGAAGAGGCCCGCCGACATGCCAGCGCAATCATCGAGCAGAGCGACCGCGTTGCGACAACCATTCGCCAGCTTCTGGACTTTGCGCGGCGCCGCGGACCGCAGCGAGACGTGGTGAGTCTTGTGGACCTAACCCGGCGCACGCTGGACTTGCTGCGGCCCCTGGCGATGAAGCGACAAGTTGAGCTGACACTGGCAGTGGATGGCTTGCCAGCGATGGCACCGGTCGACCCCAATCAGGTTGAGCAGGCGATTGGTAACTTGGTGATGAACGCGATCCAGGCCATTTCAGGGCAGGGTCTGGTCACGATTCGGGTGCAACCGGTGCGCAAGCGTCCACCCGTCGATATCGGCGGCGAAGAAACCGACCAAGTCGCGATCACCATCGAAGATAATGGAACAGGAATTGCTCCTAAAGACCTTGCGCACATCTTTGAGCCCTTCTTTACGACGCAGAGCGCAGGCGAGGGCACGGGGCTCGGCCTGTCTATCACGCAGGAAATTATCCGCGACCACGGCGGCTGGATCGAGGTAGAGAGCGAACCATGGAAAGGATCGCGATTCACGGTAGTCCTGCCGACGGCACATCGACCCGAGATGGGCGCGAAGGTGTAAAGCCGCGCGTGCTGGTCGTTGATGACGACCGCGGCATGTGTGAGGTGCTGGAGATCGGGCTGCGCAAGCGCGGCTTCGATGTCATCTGGCGCACCCAGCCACTGGCGGCCTTGCAGCTGCTGCCGGAGGAGAACATCTCGGCCATGGTCGTTGACCTGAACATGCCGGGACTAAAGGGTACAGAGCTGTGCAGCCGCATCGTCGCCAACCGCCCCGACGTGCCGGTCATTGTCATCACAGCATTCGGCAGCCTTGAGACTGCAATCGAGGCCATCCGCGCCGGTGCTTATGACTTTCTGACGAAGCCGTTCGAGGTCGACACCCTAGCGCTGGCGCTACAGCGAGCCGTGCAGCACCGCGCGCTGCGCAAAGAAGTGAAGCTCCTGCGTCAGGCCGTAGCGTCGGCGCAGCGCTTCGAGGATCTAGTCGGCACCAGCCCAGCGATTCGACGGGTGTTCGACTTGGTTGGTCGTGTCGCAGAAACCGACGTGTCGGTCTTGATCACAGGCGAGAGCGGCACCGGAAAAGAGCTGGTGGCGCGAGCGATTCATCAGAAGAGCGCGCGGCGAGATCGTCCGTTCGTTGCCATCAACTGCTCAGCGCTGCCCGAGCCGCTGCTGGAGAGCGAGCTATTCGGGCACACCAAAGGAGCCTTTACCGACGCGCGGGCCGCTCGCAAAGGGCTCTTTCAGCAGGCCGATGGCGGGACGCTCTTTCTGGACGAAATCGGGGACCTGCCCATCGGTCTGCAGCCCAAGCTGCTGCGCGCGCTGCAAGAGCGACGCGTGCGTCCCGTCGGTGGTGACAGTGAAGTGCCAATTGATGTGCGCATCCTGTCGGCCACCAATCGTGATCTGGAAGCGGCCATTGAAGAACGGCGCTTTCGCGATGATCTGTACTTCCGCATCAACGTCGTGCAGATAAACCTGCCACCGCTGCGCAGCCGGAGCGGCGACATCTTGCTGCTGGCGCAGCATGTCCTGGAGAGCTGCACGGCTCGGCTGGGCAAGCAGGTCCAAGGTATCTCGCCGAAGGCAGCCGAGCGGCTGCTGGCCTACTCGTGGCCGGGAAATGTGCGCGAGCTTCAAAACTGCATCGAGCGCGCAGTAGCGCTGACCTCTTACGACCAGATCTGTGTCGATGATCTACCCGAAAAAATCCGAGATGGGCGCCCGCAGCAGCTGGTGCTAACCCATCCTGATCCATCGGAGCTGGTCTCGCTCGATGAGATCGAGCGCCGCTACATCCTGCACGTTCTGGAAGTGCTCGGCGGCAACAAGGCACTGGTGGCGCAGGTACTGGCCGTCGACCGCCGCACGCTGTATCGAAAGCTAGAGCGCTACGGGGATGCTCATTAGTGCGGCCAGCCTCGGAAACTGCATTTTTGCCACACATGGGCAGAATTGCTCCGCCAAGCTGGCGGCAGCGGTTAGGAACGCAGCACCGCTGCCAGCAGAGCATCAATTTCGCCCTGACGACTTAGGTAGTATCCGGCCTGCGATGATCGGCTGAAACCAACCCGTACTCCAAACACCTGGCGCGGGTTGCAGGAGGCGAATACATCCTCATCGGTGTGATCGTCTCCGACAAAGAGCGCGCGCTCACACTCAAAGCGACCCATCGCCGCGATAAGCGCAGTGCCTTTATGCACCGCATGCGCGGGCATCACGTTGCATACCTTCTTGCCCGGCACGACACGCGCCCCTTGTAGGGTCGCTAGCGCTTCCAGGATAGCGCGATGCGTGCGATGTTGCTCTGCAGCGTGACGGTAGTGGACGCTAAGCGAGTACACTTTGTCTTCAATGTGTACGCCGGATATCGCGGCCAGGTTGCGCGCCAAGATCTCTCGCCAGCGCGAAACGCAGTCGATGTGGCTCTGGGACGCATACCACGGCTCGACGCCATGGTTGCCAAACACCTCGAGCAGCGGGATGTCAGCCACGCGCCCACGAACGTCTTTGCGCGCGCGACCCGAGATCACAACACATGGGAACCGAGACGCAACACTGCGCAGCAGGGCATGGGTGGTCAGGGGCAGTTGCACCGTGTTCGGGTCTGCGCAGATGGGCGCCAGCGTTCCATCAAAATCAAAAGCGAGCAGTGCGCCTAGACGCACGTGGTTGTGCAGCGCCAAGCGGCCCGCCATCGTGAGCAGGCGCTTCATTGTCTGTCTCGGCGCAGCCGAGGAGATGGGACGAGCATGCCCTGAAATCGCGCTTGCCGCCGGACGGTTGCGGCATCTGCCAGCATGCGGCCAGCCCAGCGGTAGACGTTAAACTCTGCCACCAGCGTTCGCATGGCACGCATGCGTGCTTGCTGCTCGGCAGCCGTCATGCGCAGTGCCGCCCGCAGCGCAGCGCTCGACTCTTCTAGGTCATAGGGATTGACGATTAGGGCCTCTGTGAGCTCGCTTGCTGCCCCAGTAAAGTGGCTAAGCACGAGCACGCCGCGCTCGTCATCGCGGGCTGCGACAAACTCCTTTGCCACCAAGTTCATGCCATCGTGAAGACTGCTGACGTAGCAAAGATCAGCCGCGCGCAGATAGCGAAAGATCGTCGGTGGCTCCTGGTGGGAACGAACCAACACGATCGGACGGTAGCCGTCTTCTGTGCCAAAGCGATGGTTGATGCGCGCCACTAGGTCCACCACGCTGTCGTTAAGCTGCTGGTAGCGCTCAATGGCAGTACGGCTGGGCGCGCCAATCTGGATGAACACAAAGCGACCGAGCAGCTCAGGAGCGATTTCCAGCAGGCGCTCGACCGCAAGCAGGCGCTCCTCGATGCCTTTGGTGTAGTCGATGCGATCAACGCCTACACCGATGAGTGCATCGGGCCGCAGGCCGTGCTCTTGCATCACCGACCGACGACAGATAGCCACAGAATCAATGTCTTTGAGCCAGTGCACGGGCCACTCGATCGAGATCGGATAGGGGCGCACCAGCGTTCGCATTCCCCCCTGCACAATGGCCTGCGCGGGACGATCGATACGAGATTCCAAGAAGCGGTCCACGCTGTCGATGAAGTTGTTGCAGTGTAGCTGCGTGTGAAATCCAACGATGCTGCTTCCTAAAAGCCCGTCTAGCAGCTCGGCGTAAAACGGACAGATGCCGAAGCGCTCCGCGTTGGGCCACGGGATATGCCAAAAGGTCAGGATGGTGGCGCGCGGCAGGCGGTTGCGGATCATGCGCGGTGCCAGCGCGAAGTGATAGTCCTGCACCAAGATGATGGGGTCGTCGCGATCGACCTCACTACACACCGCGTCCGCGAACTTCTGGTTGACGCGGCGGTAGTGCTCAAAGTCCTCAGCACCGAAGCGCGGGCGTGTATGCGCGATGTGACACAGCGGCCACAGTCCTTCGTTTGCAAAGTGGTAGTAGTAACCCTGCTCTTCCTCGGGTGTCAGCCATACGCGACGAATGATGTAGGAGTCTTCCCCTGGGGGCACAGACACACGGTCGTGCGCATCGACGGTATCGCGATCGGCATTGCCGCTGCCATGTCCAACCCAGACGCCGGAGCAGGCGCGCATCACAGGTTCCAGCGCCGTTACCAGACCGCTGGCGGGATGCAGGACTGAGAGCTCTCCCGCGGCGTTCTTCTGGTGAATGTAGGGCTCGCGGTTGGCGAGGATGACGATCTTTTCGCCGTGAAGGTGACGCGTCAGAATGGTGCGCAGCCGCTCCGGCGTCCACTCGCCTTCCTGCGCATCGCTCTGGCGCTCTGTGTTGATGCGCTCAACCAAATCTCGCACTTCGCGCATCAGCGGTTGGAACTCTTTCCTTGCTCGGACGCCGTGCAGCGCCTGACGCAGCTCTTCGCTCCATTCGCGCCAGACTATGCGGCCTACCAAGATCGTAAAGAGGGCTGCTATCAGCGACAGCACGCCGAACGCCAGCAGCAGGAAGTGCCGTGCACTGAGGATACGGTCTTCGACATAGCGCAAGTCGTGAACCAGGGTCACCGTCCCCAGTGCGGTCGAGCCGCTAAAGATTGGAAAGTTGCTGATGTGCAGCTCGCTCTGCCCGACGCGCGCCAAGCGGGTCTCTGTCGCATCGCAGCCCAGGCTCGCCGGAAAGCTGTCGGAGCGCGCAAACGGCTGGCCGGTGGGAGAGCAGGCGGCGGCGGCCAGCAGTCGCTCATCGTGGGCCAGCTCAGTCAGTAGCTCAGTTAGAACGGTCGGCTGGTTCCAGTGATCGACCAGGGGCCGCTTGGCACCGCTCATTGCGAGACGAGCGCGTAGACTCAGATCCTGCGCAAACCAGGCTCGTAACTGACTGTGGACGCTTAGCACGGCGGCTGTCGACAAGGCCGACAACCCCAGCAGGAGCACGATCACAAAGCGCAGGGAGCGCGGCATGGAATCCTCCTTGCATAGTTCGCGTGGTCACTTCACCGCAGTCTGCAGCACTGCAGCCATGGCGAACGAAGCAAGAAGGACGCCACCTGCAGATCGAACGCAGAAATCGAGGACGCTATGCGACTAGAAGATCTTGGCTTGATCGGTAACTGTCAGTTCTCTGCGCTCATCGATCGTCGAGGCGCTGTGGTGTGGAGCTGCTTGCCGCGATTCGATTCTGAACCGATCTTTGGCGCCCTTCTTGATGAAGCGCACGGCGGGCACTTCACGGTCGGAGCGAGTGATGGCAGCCTGGGAACGCAGCGCTACCAAGAAAACAGCAATGTACTAGAGACGCGGTTTGACACGCGAGACGGGGCATTTCGCGTCATCGATTTTGCGCCGCGCTTCATGCTGCACGGTCGCATCTTTCGCCCCACGCAGCTGTATCGACTGATCGAGCCCATCGAAGGCACTCCGCGCATTGCCGTGTGCTGCGCGCCGCGTCTTGGCTGGTCGAAGGCAGAGCCCACGCGCTTGCTTGGCTCGCATCACATCCGGTACGAAGGCTATGCATCGCAGGTGCGTTTGACGACGGACCTACCCCTGTCTTACCTGGATGGTCGGCCGTTCTCGCTGACCGGGCGCCAGCACTTGGTGATGACTTGGGGCACGCCCATCGAGGAGCCGTTAGAGCCGCTGTGCGATCGATTCCTAAGCGAGACGTCGCGCTACTGGCAGAGCTGGGTCAAGCACTGCGATGTGCCTCCGCGCTATCAAAACGAAGTGATCCGCTCGGCGCTGGCGCTGAAGCTGCACTGCTTTGAAGACACCGGTGCCATCATCGCCGCGATGACCACGTCGATCCCAGAGTCTGCGGGCAGCGGACGCACGTGGGATTACCGCTACTGCTGGCTGCGCGATGCGTACTACGCGCTTGAGGCCTTTCGCCTTCTGGGGCAGTTTGAAGAGCGCGAGCAGTTCACTCGCTATCTTCTCAACCTGGCCGGCGGCGCGGTCGATCTTCGACTCTCTCCTCTTTACCGCATCGATGGTGGCACCGACCTGGCCGAGCGCGTGCTGCCGAACTGGCCGGGATACGAAGGCAACGGGCCGGTGCGTGTAGGCAACGCGGCAGCTGAGCACACTCAAAACGACATTTTCGGCGAGATGGTTTTGGCGCTGACGCCAGCATTTCTTGACGAGCGATTTGCTGTCGAACGATCACGGGCGGCGCTCGACCTAGTCGAGGCGCTGGCGAGGAAGGCGATAGCCGTGGCTGGGTCGCCAGATGCGGGCATTTGGGAGTACCGCACCGCTTGGCAGCCGCAGACCTTTTCCAGTGTCATGTGTTGGGCTGGTGCGGACCGCATGGCTGCGATTGCGGCGCGTCATCGTCCGGCGCTCAAGACCGAGTTTCAACAGGCCGCCCAATCGTTGCATCGGGAGATCCTCAGCCGATCCTGGAACGAACAGCAGAATCGCTTTGTCGGCTGTCCAGGCAGCACAGAGCTGGATGCGGCCCTGCTGCAGATGGTGAGCCTGCGCTTTTTACCGCCGCAGGACCTGCGCTTGCACGCTACGGTAGATGCAATCCTGCGTGAGCTTGGCCATGACGCGTGGCTCTTGCGCTATCGCACTGATGACGGTTTTGGAAAACCCAAGGTCGCGTTTATCATCTGTATGTTCTGGCTGGTCGAAGCGCTGGTGCGACTGGGCCGGCGCAGCGAAGCCGAGTCAGTGATGGCGCGAGCCCTCGCAGCGCTTTCGCCGCTGGGGCTGCTCTCTGAAGACTATGAAACAGCTGAGCCGCGTCTGTGGGGCAACTTCCCGCAAGCCTATTCGCACGTCGGGTTGATTCATGCAGCCTTTGCTGCATCACCCAGCTGGTCTGAGATCTTGTAACCGCGCCGCGCCTGGCACTTTTGCTCGGCACATTTGTCCATGTGGGGCATAAATGCACGCGGTTCGTCCTGCCGTTAAGCACACCCATGCTAGCGCTGCGTGCCACCGTCATGCGCATCGTGGGTCTGCTCGACCGCTAGCACATCGACCCCGCTTGCGCGTTCTAGCGCAATGCCTGCGATCCACATCTGTTCCAGCATCGTGAGATAGCGAAGCCTTAGCTCGGTCGCCTCGCGCAGCGCCGTGATAACGCGAAACAGATCAAACTTGCCCGCTTGCCACCCGCGGTGCAGCAGCTCGATGT
>ERZ795056.5784-NODE-5784-length-12269-cov-4.980760_pt1 | contig 12269 bp, 10 predicted proteins | sample MGYA00375140_ERZ795056 | MGnify/ENA primary metagenome ERZ795056 (study PRJEB30185, sample SAMN05720227) | activated sludge metagenome | isolation source: Anaerobic digester | place: USA | collected 2015-03-09 ...
GTTGACCATGTTGCCGTCGTCGCAGTCCTCGACGCCGGCCTGTACGAGGCCGTCGCCGCAGGCGGCGAGCTTGCAGCCGGCGACGCAGGCGTCGGTGTCGACCGCGTTGCCGTCGTCGCAGGTCTCGCCGGCGGCGGCGTTGACGGCCATGTCGCCGCACATGGCGGCGCTGCAGTCCTTGTCGCAGGCGGCGGACTCCATGCCGTCGTCGCAGGTCTCACCGGCGGCGACGTTGACGATCTTGTCGCCACACATGGCGGCGCTGCAGTCGGCGTTGCAGGTCTTGGTCTCCATGCCGTCGTCGCAGGTCTCGACGCCGGCGTGGATGAAGCCGTCGCCGCAGGCGGCGGGCAGACACATGCTGGTACAGTCGTCGGTCTCGACGTCGTTGCCATCGTCGCACTCCTCGAGCGGGTCGAGCACGGCGTTGCCGCAGCCGGGCGGAGGGGCGGTGGTGCCGGAACTGGAAGCATCGGCGCTGGTGCTGGATCCGACGTCGGTGGTGGAGCTCGTGCTCGAGGGGTCGCCGCTGGTGGTGGGGTCGACGCTGGTGGTTTCGCTGGTCGCGGAGACGCCGCTGGTGGTGGAGCCCGCCGCGGTGGTGTCGTCACCTGTGTCGACGGTGGTCTCGGCGACGGTCGTGCCCTGGTTCATGGTCGTGATGGGCACCGTGGTGAAGCTGCCGTTGGTGTCATCGTCACCACCGGAACAGCCGCTGCTGATGATCATCAGCGCCATCAAACCCGTGCTCCACCCGATCCGTCCGCCGTGCATAGACATGCGGCGATCAGAGCCGAGAGCGCGGCCCAACGCAACGCGTGAGGCCGCGCCGGGCGATCGTGGGCAGCATGCGATCGCGGACGATGGGCTCAGGCGATGGGCCGCAGGGCCGGGTCCTGGGCGCTGACGTCCGCGTGATCGATCCACAGGCCGTGGAAACCGGTGGGCACGCGGGTGGGGATCGCCAGGCGAGCGATCGGTCCGCGGTCGATCTGGTCGGCGGCGAAGATCCAGCCCTCGGCGCGGCCGCTGTGCTCCTCGCAGACGAAGGCGATCAGGTAGCCGTCGTCCTCGGCCGCGCCGGCGCCGATGCGGGGGGCGAAGCAGACCTCGCTGCCGTACCAGCCGGCGGGGTAGTGATAATCGGTCCGGCCGCCGCGCTCGTGGTCGTAGCGGATGATCGCGTCGAAGCGCAGGGTCGGCTGCTCGGCGAGGCGCTGGTGGTAGCTGATCTGTGAGGGCACGCCGAGGCGGCGGGCGTCGATGCGGGGGAACTCGGTGATCTCGTCGTCGAGCAGGGTCTCGGAGACGGCGCCGGTGCGCAGGTTCAGGCGCCAGCGACACAGGCGGGCGCCGAGCAGCTGGGCGGCGATCGCCGGGACGATGCGCGTGGTCGGTGTGTTGCCGGGGTCACCGACCATCGGGTCGTCGATGCGGCAGGCGAGCACGACGATCTCGTCGCCGTCCTCCCAGGCGTTGACGGTGTGATAGATGTAGCAGGGCGAGACATCGAACCAGCGGATGCTGGTGCCGGCCGCGTGCCGCGGGAGCACGATGCGGCTCGACTGGTCGCGGAAGAACTTGACGCGGACCTTGCCCTGACGAAGCAGCGCGGGGTCCTCGTGCATGGCCATGTCGAGGATGATCGTGTGGTTCTCGGTGATCGCCATGTCGTGATGCAGGCGCGGGCTCGGCAGCTCGATGTCGGTGCTGTGGATCAGGCGGCCGCCGGCGTCGAGCACTCCGCAGGACAGGAAGGGCGGGCCCTGCTCGGGGCGCAGGAATACGAGCTCGCCGCTGCGTGGGTCGACCTTGGCGTGGGCCGTCATGCCGCGTGTGTGGGTGCCGTGGAAGTCGTCGGCGCCGCAGCTGGCGAGGTCGGGCAGACGCATGACGTAGGCGTCGCCGCAGACCCACCAGGTCGCGAGCAGGCGGCCGTGGTGATACACGAGGTCGGTGTTGGCGGTGTTCTTGTAGGGGCCGCGCGGGTTGTCGCGCTCGATCGGCTCGAGCAGGCCGCCCCAGAGCGGTCCATCGGCGGCCTGTTCGGCGAGGAAGCCGGCGGTGCGGACCCAGCGGTTGCGGTAGTGGGCGTGGCCGTCGGCGAACTCGAGGGCGTGCACCATGCCGTCGCCGTCGAACCAGTGGTGGCGGGCGCGCGGCGGACGGGTCGGGTTGGCGCCGTTGCGGACGAAGATGCCGGCGAGGTCGCGTGGGACCTGTCCGAAAGTGCAGGTCAGCGCGAGGTGGTCGTGCTCCTCCGTGACCGGGGCGTAGTTGTCACGGAGGTAGGGGGCGTCCGGCGCGGCGGTGAGCATCGTCGGCGATGCTACGCGGATCGCGGGGATTATTCGAGGGCGTGCACACAGGCGGCGAAGACATCGCCGCGCTCGCCGTAATTCTTGAACCAGTCGTAGCTGGCACATGCGGGCGAGAGCACGACGGCGTCGCCGGGGCGGGCCAGGCATCGCGCGTGCTCGACGGCCTCGCGCATGCTGGTGGCGCGCGCGGCCGGGACCACGCCGTCGGCGAGCGCGAAGAACTGTTCGCAGCTGTCGCCGATGGCGACGAGGGCTCGACCTTGACGGACGAGCAGCTCGCGCACGGGGCCGAGGTCGTCACCCTTGGCCCGGCCGCCGGCGATCAGCACGAAGGGGCGCTCGAAGCCGTCGAGGCTGGCGAGCACGCTGGCGACGTTGGTCGCCTTGGAGTCGTCGTAGTAGGCGATGCCGGCGAGGTCGCGGACGTGGACCATGCGGTGCGGCAGGCCGACGAAGCGCTCGAGGCCGGCGAGGCAGGCCTCGCGGCTGGCGCCGAGCTTGCGGGCGGCGGTGAGGGCGAACAGGGCGTTCTTGCTGTTGTGGCGGCCGGCGAGGTGCAGGGCGGCGCGCGGGTAGGTCTCGCCGTCCGCGAGCACGAGGGTGTCGCCGGGTCCGGGGCCTTTGATGGTGGCTCCGTCGCTTGCGTCGACCAGGACCGTATGGCCGGCGGGAACACGGTCGCGGAAGAAGTGGGTCCAGGGGTCGCCGGCGTCGAACAGGGCGAGGCCGTCGTCGCCGAGGCCGGCGAGGGCGCGGGCCTTGGTGGTGGCGTAGTCGGAGATCGTGGCGTAACGATCGAGGTGATCGGGGGTGAGGTTCAGGATCATCGCCACGTCGACGCGGCGGGCCTGCGTGGGGTCGTCGGTGAAGGTCTCGAGCTGGAAGCTCGAGCACTCGAGCACGAGGCAGTCGGGGGCGGCGTTCGGGTCCTGGCGGGCGGCGAGGAAGGCGGCCGCGAGCGGCACGCCGAGGTTGCCGCCGACGAAGGGGCGTCGGCCGGCCGCGGCCAGCAGGGCGCCGGTGAGGGCGGTGACGGTGCTCTTGCCGTTGGTGCCGGTGATCAGCACGGTCGGCAGGCGGCCCCACAGCTCGTCGGCGACGGCGAGGGAGAGGGACATCTCGCCGTGCACCGCGGCGGCCGGGGCGAGGCGCTCGCGGGCGGCGAGGAAGGGGCCGGGCGGCACGCCGGGGCTCAGGACCATGAGGTCGATGCCGCGAACGGCCGCGTCGGGGATGGTGTCGTCGCCGAGGAAGGGCACGACGCCGGGCGGGAGCTCGAGGCCGGGGCGGCGGTCGTAGAGGCGGACCTCGGCGGCGAGCGGGAGCAGCAGGGCGACGGTTGCGAGGCCGCTCGCGCCGGCGCCGATGATCAGGACGGTTCCATGCCAGGGATGCGGGGTCATGAGGTCAGCGCAGCTTGAGCGTGGCGAGGCCGATGAGGGCGAGCATGATGCTGATGATCCAGAAGCGGACCACGACCTTGGGCTCGGACCAGCCCTTGAGCTCGAAGTGGTGGTGGATCGGGGCCATCTTGAACACGCGCTTGCCGGTCAGCTTGAAGCTGACGACCTGGACGATCACGCTGACGGCCTCGAGCACGAACAGGCCGCCGACGATCACCAGGGTGAACTCGTTCTTGGAGGCGACGGCGAGGAAGCCGATGCCGGCGCCGAGCGGCAGGGAGCCGACGTCGCCCATGAACACGCTCGCGGGGAAGGTATTGTACCAGAGGAAGCCGATGCCGGCGCCGACCATGGCTCCGCAATAGACCGCGAGCTCGCCGACCCCGGGGATGTGCGGGATGTTGAGATAGCGGGCGATGTCGAAGCCGGCGATCAGGGTGCCGGCGGCGTAGGTCAGGATCAGGAAGGTGCCGGCGGTGATCGCCACCGGGCCGATCGCCAGGCCGTCGAGGCCGTCGGTGAGGTTGACGGCGTTGGAGAAGCCGACGATCACGAAGGTGGCGAAGATCAGGTACAGCCAGGGCGGCAGCACGAACATGTGTTCGTAGAAGTCGGTCAGCGGCAGGGCCAGGCGGTAGCGGATGGCGTCCGGCATCAGGCCAGAGTCGAACATGTACCAGACGGCCGAGCCGGCGACGATGAACTGCAAGAGCAGCTTCATGCGCCCGGGCAGGCCGCCGGAGCTCTTGCGGCGGATCTTGAGGGCGTCGTCGATGAAGCCGATCACGCCGCAGGCGGCGGTCACGGCGGTGGCTAGCAGCACGAAGCCGTTGCTCATGTCCGACCACAGGACGGTCGGGATGATCAGCGTGAAGAGGATCAGGCTGCCACCCATGGTCGGGGTGCCGCGCTTGGAGAAGTGCGACTTGGGGCCGTCGTCACGCACGACCTGGCCGAGCTGGATCTTCTGCAGGGTGCGGATGAACCAGGGGTACAGGACCAGCGACAGGACCAGCGCCGTCAGCGTCGCCGCGAGGATCCGCGTCGAGGTGTAACGCAGTACGTTGAGCCAGCGCAGCCAGCTCACGTCGTCGTGAAGCGCGAAGAGCAGTTGGTACAGCAAACCATCGCTCAGTTGCCACGGGGTCCAGGGGCCTGCAACTATTCGGAGAAAGGTCGGCCGGGCGCCGCGGCAACCGCGGTGGGGGCGAGCGGCGGGGTCAGCCGGAGGGGCTTGCCGATTGCGGCAAGAGAGGTGTGGCAAGAGCGGTGTGGCAAGAGGCGACGGCGCGGGTCGCTCAGCGGCGGCTCAGCGGCTGTCGGTCACGGATGGCCGGGTCTGGAAGATCCAGGCGCGCCACAGCTCCGGGACGTCCTGGTCGGGCAGGCGCTGGGTGACCGTCAGCGGCGACCACTGCGGGCGGCGCGGGTGGGTGCGCAGGTGCAGGCCGGCCTGCTCGGGGGTCCGGCCGCCCTTGCGCCGGTTGCAGCTGCCGCAGGCGGCGACGACGTTGGTCCACGAGGTCTTGCCGCCGGAGACGCGGGGGACGACGTGGTCGAGGGTCAGCTCGGCGTCGCTGAAGCTGTCGCCGCAGTATTGACAGCGGTGGTTGTCGCGCAGGTAGACGTTGCGGCGCGAGAAGCGGACCAGCTGGGGCCTGGCGCGCACGACCCCGAGGAGGCGGACGACGGCGGGGGCCTGGAAGATGTGGCTGATGGTCCGCACCTCGCGCTCATAGCTGGCGAGGACCTCGACTTTTTCGATGAGGCTCATGCACAGGGCACGGCGCCAGGTGATGACCTTGACCGGAATAAAGCCTGGATCGAGGACCAGAGTTTTCATGGCGACCTCCTTCCCGCTCACAACGCCCAGTAGGCTAGCACGGGCTGGCGCGGCGCCAGTGGCGGGCAAAACCGGGGCTGGAAACGGGCGCCGAGGCTCGCGCTCGCGCGTGGGGTGATCACTGGCGCGCGCGGCCCGGAGTTGGTATCCGGGAGCGTGCAGTGGAGCCCCGAGAGTCTCGCCGCCGCCGCTGGTGGCACCCTGGTGCGGCGCAGCGAGCGAGCGATCGCCGGCGCCTTCATCGACAGTCGTACGCCGGTCGACGGGGCGCTGTTCGTGCCGCTCGTCGCCGCCCGCGACGGCCATGAATTCATCGCGGCGGCGCTGGCCGGCGGGGCGTCGGCGGTGCTGGTCGGGCCCGGGCGAGCGGCGCCGGCGGGGGACTTCACGGTGGTGGCGGTGGCGGACACGCTGCTGGCCTTGCAGGCGCTGGCCCGGGCCGCGCGTGCGGGCTGGAGCGCGCCGGTGGTGGCGGTGACCGGCAGCAACGGCAAGACGACCACGCGGGCGATGATCGACGCGGTGCTGCGGACCCGGTTCACGCGGGTGCTGGCGACGCGGGGCAACTTCAACAATCACATCGGGGTGCCGCTGTCGATGTTGAACGGGCCGGAGGAGCCGGACGCGGTGGTGCTCGAGCTGGGCATGAGCGCGCCGGGGGAGAACGCGCTGCTGGGGTCGATCGTGCGCCCGCAGGTGGCGGTGATCACGAGCGTCGCGCTCGAGCACCTCGAGTTCATGGGCAGCCTCGAGGCGATCGCGGCGGCGGAGGCCGAGGTCGTGCCGTACTTGCAGGCGGAGGGGGTGGTGGTGCTGCCCGCGGACGAGCCGCTGCTGGACCCGCACGTGCCCGCGGAGGTCCGGGCGCTGCGCTTCGGCGCGGGGCCGGAGACCGCGGTGCAGATCCTCGGGGTCGAGCAGGACGAGCGCACGCACGTGACGCTGCGCCTGCATCATCGGGCGGGCGGCGAGGAGGTCCGGCTCGGGCTCGCGGTGTTCGGGCAGCACAACGCGCGCAACGCCGCGGCCGCGCTCGCGGTCGGGCTCGAGCTCGGCTGCGCGGTGCCGGCGATGATCGAGGCGCTCGAGCGCGTTGAGCCGGTCGGCGATCGCGGCCGGGTGCTGCGCTTCGATCATCACATGCTGATCGCCGACTGTTACAACGCCAATCCGGGCTCGGTGGCGGCGGCGCTGCACAGCCTCGCGGGGCTGCGTGGGCGGCGGACCGGGCCGCTCGTGGCTGTCCTCGGGGACATGCTCGAGCTCGGACCCGAGGGGCCGCAGCTGCACGCGGAGGCCGGCAGGCTGGCGGCGGCGCTCGGCCTCGACGCGCTGTTCAGCTTCGGCACCCTCGCCCAGCACGCGACCGAGGCGGCCCGGGCGGCGGGGCTCGCGGCCTGGCACGCGGGTGAGAGCATCGAGGACCTCGCCGCGGCCGTGCGGGCTCGCTTCGGGCCGCTGGCAGGGGCGCTGCTGGTCAAGGGCAGCCGGGGCATGCGGCTCGAGCGGCTGGTGGCGGCGCTCACGGCCTCGTCGTCGACGTGAGGGACGCTCGCCCTCGCGCGAGGTCACGTGTGTGCGTCCACGAAGCGGCGGGCGCGGGCATCGGCGGGGCCGGGCCGGACGTGTAGACTGCGGGGCGTGTCGCTTCGTGTCGCCGTATTGACGCTGTCCCTCGCGCTGCCGACTCCCGCGTGGGCGACCCAGGATGTGCCACCGTTGCAGCGGCCTGCGGCCGCGCAGGTCGAGCCTGCTGCGCCTGCCGAGCCCGCTGCGCCCGCGGTCACTGCGGCGCCGGAGGCTCCTGCAGTTGCTCCCGCGGCTGCGCCTGCGGCGGCGCCGGTGGGCATGTCCCCGGGGACAGGTGCGGCGGTGCAGCTGTCCCCGCGGCCAGGTGCCTCGCGACAGCCGGGTCGCGCGGTGGGGCCGGCGCCGGGGGTCTACGAGGTGCAGGCGGACGCGGCGGTGCCGGCGGCCGACGGGGCGCCGCGGTATTTTCGGGCGCCCTTTGCCGATTCGTTGTGGCCGGGTCTGGTCGGTCACGATGTGTTGCTGGTGCTCGGCAGCGGGGCGCGCGAGTGCGTGACGCTGACGAAGAAGACGCCGGAGGCGCTGTACTTCAAGCACCGCAAGAACGGCAATCAGCAGGCGCCGCTGTCGGCGGTGACCTCGATCCATGAGTACTCGTGGGAGTGCAAGACGCGGACGAACGAGGCGACGCCGTCGGAGTGGGCGCGCAGCGGCGCGGGGGCGGGTCTGGCGTTGTCGGGGATCGGCGCGCTGATGGGCGGCCTTTATGATGTGTCGCATCCGGAGCCGCGCTGCGAGCTGCGCGGCGACAAGAGCCTGTGCGAGAAGGGCTCGGTCGGGATCCCGCACTTCATGTATGCGATCCTCGGGGTCTCGACGGTGACGCTCGGAACGCCGGTGGTGGCGATCGGCGGCGCGAGCACGAGCCGCGACCTGCGGGTGCAGGGCAAGATCTGGGCGCGCGCGGCGGGCTGGACCCTGTACTCGGCGTCGGTGCTGATGAACGTGCTGTGGTTGACCGGCTTCTACGGCAAGGTCGAGGCGCTGCAGGTGCGCGGGCTGACGACCGGCGCGGGGCTGCTCGGGCTCGGGGGCTCGGGCTTCATGGCCGTCGACGCGCTGCTGGCCCGTCAGGAGTTGATCGCGCTGCGCCGGCAGGACGCGCAGGTGCGGCCGGGCGCGGGCCGGGGTCTGCGGATCGGTGCGTCGCCGATCGGCCAGGGCGGGCAGCTGGCGGGCATGAGCTTCGGGATCGGCGGACGGTTCTGATGGTCGGTGATTACCGGCGCGATGGTTTCCTGGTGGTGCCGGACTTCCTGTCCCCGGGGACATGTGCGGCGATGATCGAGCGGGCGGTGCAGATCACGGAGGAGCAGGCGCCGATGGGGCCGCGCTCGGTGTTCTCGACCGCGGTGCAGGCGCGGCGCAGCGACGCGTGGTTCCTCGAGTCGGGCGATCAGGTGCGTTGCTTCTTCGAGGAGGAGGCGCTCGCGGCGGACGGATCGTTGCAGGTCGAGACCGGGCGGGCGATCAACAAGATCGGGCACGCGCTGCACGATCTGGATCCGGTGTTCGCGGCGGTGTCGTACGATCCGCGGATGCGGGAGGTCGCGGCGGCGGTCGACATGAAGGACCCGCTCGCGGTGCAGAGCATGGCGATCTTCAAGCAGCCGGGGATCGGCGGCGAGGTCGGCTGTCATCAGGACGCGTGCTTCCTGTACACCGAGCCGCTGAGCGTCACCGGGTTTTGGATCGCGCTCGAGGACGCGACCCTCGACAATGGTTGTCTGTGGGCCCAGCCGGGCGGGCATCTCGATCCGCTGCGCAGGCGGTTTCGTCGCAAGGTCGGCGGCGGCACCGAGTTCGAGATGCTCGACGCGCGGCCGTTGCCGCCGCCCGCCGAGCTGGTCGCGTTGCCGGTGCCGGCGGGCACGCTGGTGGTGCTACACGGGCTGCTGCCGCACTGGAGCGGGGCCAATCGTTCGTCGCGGCGGCGCCTCGCGTATGCCCTGCATTGCATCGAGGCGGCGGCCGAGTATCCGGCGTCGAACTGGTTGCGACGCGGTCCGGGGCTGCCGCTGCGGCGCCTCGCCGACGGTCCGCCGGCGGTCTGAGCCTGGCGTGGGGCGCGGACCTCGTGTAGCGTCCGGCCATGTCGTCGCGCCTCGCCCTGGTCTCGCTCGTGCCCTTCGTCGTGCTGCTCGCCTGTGGTGGGGAGGCCGGCAAGAAGGTCGAGCCGAAGGCGGACGTGAAGGTCGATGCGAAGGCTGTGAAGCCGGTGGCCGAGGTGGCCGAGGTGGCCGAGGGGGTCGTGGCCGGGCCGGAGTACGCGTGGACCTTGCCGCGTGGTTTGAAGGCGCCGGTGGTGCCGGAGGACAATGCGATGAGCGCCGAGAAGGTGGAGCTCGGGCATCAGTTGTTCTTCGATAAGCGGTTGAGCGTCGACGGCACGCGCAGCTGTTACAGCTGCCACCAGAACGAGCTCGGCAACGCGGACGGGCGGGAGAAGGCGCTCGGGCCGGGCGACAAGCTCCTGGCCCGCAACACGCCGACGATCTGGAACGTGGCGTATCACGCCGCGCTGTACTGGGATGGTCGCTCGGGCAGCCTCGAGAAGCAGATGATCGGGGCGTGGAAGGGCGGCAACATGGCGGTCGGTGAGCCGGGGCTCGCGGCGAAGGCGGCGGAGATCGGTGCATTGCCGGAGTACAGCGCGCAGTTTCGCAAGGTGTTCGGGCTCGCCGAGGCCGATGCGATCACGCCCGATCACGTGGCCAAGGCGGTGGCCGCGTACGAGCGCACGCTGCTGTGCGGCGACACGGCGTGGGACACCAACACGCTGGCCCCGGAGGCGCAGCGCGGCTGGGAGTTGTTCCGCGGCAAGGCGGCGTGCGCGACCTGCCATGTCGGCGACAACTTCGCCGATGGGCTGTTCCACAAGGTCGGCGTCGGGGTGCCGGAGACCGGCGAGGGCGGCGATCTGGGCCGCTTCGACGCCAGCAAGGCCGAGGCCGACAAGTACAAGTTTCGCACGCCGACGATGCGCAACGTCGGCAAGACGGCGCCGTACTTCCACGACGGCAGCGTCGCCGACCTGCGGACCGCGGTGAAGCTGATGGCGACCGGGGGAGATCGCAAGGTGAAGGACCTCGACGCCAACCTCGCCGATCGCGGATTGACGGATGCGGAGATCGACGACCTGGTGGCGTTCCTGAAGTCGCTGGATTGTCCGGGCAGTCTGGCTGTCATCGGCGACCAGGCGGTGGCGGGGATCTCCGACCGGGGCGCGGCCGCGAAGCCCGCGCCTGCCGCGGGTTGAGCGGTCTGGTGAGATCGGCGGAGCGGGGGTAGGGTTCTGGCATGCAGATCGAGATCACGTACTGCGTGCGCTGAAACTATCTCCCACAAGCCACCGGTCTGGTGGCAGAGCTGACAAAACGCTTCGAGGACGAGGTCCCCGGGCTCCTGAGCTACGTCCTGCTCAAGGGCGACCGAGGAGTGTTCGACGTCAAGGTCGACGGGCAACTCGTGTACAGCAAGGCGAAGACGGGCCGCTTCCCCATGCTCGGTGAAGTGGCCGACGAGGTCGCGGCGCTGCTCCCCTGAGAGCACGGCCGCGCGCGGCCGGAGGCGCGTCCGCCTCCGGCTTTTTTTTGTCGCCGTTCTTGTGACCGCCGCTACGCTCTGGCTGTGACCTTGCCGCTTTGTTTCGGAGTGCTCGGCGATCCGGTCGCGCACTCGCGCTCGCCGCAGATGCATGAGGCGGCCTTCGCCGTGCTCGGCCTGCCGCACCGCTATGTCCCGTTTCACGTGCCCTCGGCGCGGCTGCCCGCAGCCCTGGCCGGTGCGCGAGCCCTCGGCTTCGGCGGGCTCAACCTGACGCTGCCGCACAAACAAGCGGCGATGCCGGCGATGGACTCGCTCGGCGCCGCAGCCCGTCGCATCGGCGCCGTCAACACGGTGTGCTTCACACCGACGGGCATGGTCGGTCACAACACCGATGGCCAGGGCTTCGCGGCCGCAGCCCGCGAGCTCGACCCGACGCCGCTGCGCTCGGCGCTGGTGCTCGGCGCCGGCGGTGCCGCGCTCGCGGTGGTCGATGCGCTGCTCTACGAGCTGCTGGTCGGGCGCGTCCGCTGGGTCAGCCGCGACCCGGGCGCGCTCAATCAGGTGCTGGCAGGGCGCCCGGAGCTGCGCGGCCGGGTGCTGGTCGGTAGCTACGACGAGCTGGCGGCGGGGCCGCTGGCGGCGGACTTGTTGGTGAATTGTACGAGCGTGGGCATGGTCAGCGGACCCTCGCGCTTTCCGGTGCCGCTGGCGCTCGAGACCCTGGCGCCGAAGGCCCGCGTCATCGATGTGGTGTATCCGCGGCGGCCGGGCGGACTGCTCGACCAGGCGGCGGACCTGGGGCTGCGGGTGCAGGACGGCTTGCCCATGCTGCTCTGGCAGGGGGTTCGTGCGCTCGAGCTCTGGCTCGGGGAGACGATGCCGATCGATGTGCTTGGGGCGATGCGAGCTGCTTTGATCTGATTTGGTGTGCTGGATCTTGGTCTTTCGCTTGGTTGGCTTGGTTTGGGATGTTTGAGCTCGGGGCTCGGAGAGCGCGGGGCTCGGAGAGCGCGGGGCTCGGGTACATGGGCCGGGGGACGGGGGCCGACGGACTGCTGGTCCCTCGCGACGCGGGGCCCACCAGGGCACGTGCTCGGCGCCCCATCTCGAGATGAAGGACCCTCGTCCTTTCACCAACCCTGGGTCGCGATAATGAACGGACGAGGGGGCCCCTGCGCGCGAGCCCTGGTCCCCCCGCTGCGTCCCCCGCCGCCGGCCCCTGTCCCCCGGAGCGGACATCGTTGGGGCCCCGCTGTCGGGTTCGTGTCTATCTGTCCCTGAGGACAGGATCTTGGCGTTGTTCGTCGCTCGACTCTACTCGATGCGACGTGACGTGACGTGACGTGACATGGCGTGACGAGACGGGCTACGACGCCTTTCAACCCGCAACAACATCGCCTGGTGTGGCGTGGCGTGACTCGAGGTACTGGCGCGGTTGGTCGTCGATGGCGGCGGTTCGTGCGACTGTTTGCTCGTCACGGGATCAGCGGGGCGCTGAAAGCGTTGGTTCCGGGGGACAGGGGCCGGCGGCGGGGGACGCAGCGGGGGGACCAGGGTGCGCGC
>ERZ795056.5788-NODE-5788-length-12263-cov-3.889581_pt1 | contig 12263 bp, 7 predicted proteins | sample MGYA00375140_ERZ795056 | MGnify/ENA primary metagenome ERZ795056 (study PRJEB30185, sample SAMN05720227) | activated sludge metagenome | isolation source: Anaerobic digester | place: USA | collected 2015-03-09 ...
CTTATCCCCACTTTCCCCTTGTGTCACAACTTGCAGCTTTGGGTGTCAGTTTATAGCAGTAAACCCTGGCTGTTTGGTCCTGTCCCCACTGGCTGGTATTTAAGGTTGGGCGCGGCCAGGACGAAGTGGATCCCAGCGATTCCATCAGGCAGACCGCGAGCACGCGAAGATTGGCCCTGTCGCCATGGCAGCAGGAAATCTTGTGCGGATGGATGTGAAATACGCTCTGTCCAGCGGCGGCGCTGCAATTCATCACCGGTATGTAAGCGACCCGGGATGGCTCCCCTTGTCAATACAAGGTTTTTATCCAGTAGAAAGCTTTTTCCAAACCCCCACCAAGCGGATCTGTGTATTCAAATACGGTTGGGTCAATACTAATCTGCCAATCAGCTGTGCTGGATGGGGTGGAAGACCGGTAGAGGATGTATTCACTGGCCCCGGGGCAAGCTTCCCAACAAATGCGGATTCCGCCGGATGTTTTGGCTATCGAACATATCACCGGAGCCACCGGAGCGTCAACCTGTAAGGACACCTCCACTATTTGAGAGGGGTTGAGCGGATCGTTTCCGGACACAGTGATCCGGGCGGTATAGAGGCCGGGTTCCAGGCCCAGTGCAGAGAAATAGCCGGTGATGGTCTGGCTGGCATTCGCCGGGACGATGCCGTTCGCCGGCAAGGCGTGAAACCAGCTCAGCGGCCAGCTTTGCTGGGCAAGCACGATTTCGCCGTTTACTGTGTGCGGTTCGGTGCCGTAAACGTCTCCCAAGATGGTGAAAGGCAAATCCAGATCACCGCTAAAATCGGAACCGATGCTCACGCTCACCGTGGCCGTGGCCGTGTTACCATTGTAAACAACGCCCCAGCCGTCGGGATCCGCCACACCCCAACTGATCGTGATCCCGTTGCCGCTGGTCTGATCCGGGATCAGGTCGCCGCCGCCTCCTCCGGTGAAATTGGTCGCGCTGATCACATTTACGCCCGGGGGAAAATCCAGGTATAGGTATTTCAACCATTCATCGTCGGTACTGGCGTTGTACAGGAAAAAAGTCCAGTTGTAGGTGCATCCTGGCAGGTAATCAATTGCGTCGAGGGTGAGGGTGCTGCCGCTGATGTTGCGGCCGTCCTGGGATGCCGGAGAGTCCGCAATGCCCTGTTCAAAGATTTCCGAACTCAATTCCTCCAGATCCAGGCTGAACTGCAACTCACCGCTGCCAGCGTTGTTGATCAGGAAGCTGCTGGTTCCGGTTTGCCCGCATATCAGGCTGGCCGAGAGGTTCAGGCCGCTCACGTTCATCGCCGGGGGCGGGGCCAGCTGGATCACGCTAACACCGTAATGCGCCATGCCGCTGTATACTCCGCCCCAGGTCATCGAATACATCTGGTGGTCCCAGGTGTTGCGAATATAGATCAAGTCGCTGTTTATTTCATAGCCAAAACCAACCATGGAATGGCCTTCGATCTGGATCATCACCGGGAATCCGTTGTCGATGGCGGATTTGTACTGGTCCAGGGTGAAACCAATCGTGTTCCCGTCCCAGCCGTGGATATACTGGTTGAACGTGTCAAGCACATTATAACCGCGGGATGCGAAAAACAGCTTGAGGCCATGGCTGCCGTCGCGGCTGCAAGGTGGTTCGGTCTCGTTTCCCAGAGGATCATGAAGCGGCGAGCCGTCAACATAGTAGTAAAAAGTGGTGCTGCCATCCCCGTTGCCCCACCAGTCCTGGTTTGTGCCCATGTAGTCGGCCGTGCAGCCGTAATAAGTTTCGGTGGGGTCGCCAGGTCCGAAAGGATCGGGGCCGGCATTATTGGTCCAAAACCTGTCCACGTGACCGGATGTCAAGAGGCCGTCGTAACCCTGATGAGTGGCGCTTAGAGGGCATTCGCCGGGTCCCCAGTAACTGTTGTTCAAAGGCATCACACCGCCGCCCGTGGGGCCCGCATAAACGTTGATGTGGGTTGTGCGGTCGTAATATCCAGCGATCATGGCGGCGGAGGTGGCGGAACAGCCGTAACACCAGTTGAAGGCGGGGACATCTGGAAGGATCACGGCGTCGCGGCCCGGCGTGGCGGCCGGCCCGGGTACGCGCTGTTCCACTGGGATGCCGGGAACGCTGATCTTGTCGATCAGACGGCCGTCGGGGCCGGGTAATCTGGAAAGAAGATGCTCGCGGTTTAGGCCGGGAAGGATTGTCACGTTCGCAAGCAATAAAACAAAAAGGGTGAAACGCGCAGTGCAGTTCATGATCTGCTCCTTTCTGCAAGGTTTGTTTAATGATTTCGGCTACAGAATACGCATGTACACTTCCAGTCAAGATAAATCTATTTTAACATTCACAATTATTATCACTTAAAACACTGTATGGCAACTCCTGACAAAGCTGTCCGTTTATTGCCTTCCAAGCCTCCCCCCACACATCTATTCGGGTCACAGCACCTCTTTCAGCGAAGCCGCGATGCGGCGGAAGTTCTTTCTATCGCCAGTGTGGCGGGGAATGATGTGCAGGTGGAAATGAAAAACGCTCTGCCCGGCGGCGGCGCCGCAATTCATCAGCAGTTTGAAGCCGTCGGGATGGTGATCGCGCTGCAGCAGTTCGCGCAGCTTGAGGCTGAGGTCAAGCAGGGAAGTGGCTTCCTGAGCGCTGAGCTCAAAGAAATCGCGCGCGTGGCGGCGCGAGATGATGAGGCAATGTCCTTCCGAGATGGGGTGGATGTCCCGGATGGCGAAAAAATGTTCGTTCTCCAGCAGTACCCGGTTCGGTCTGATGGCGCAAAAAGGGCAGTCCATAATGTTTAGATACCTCTTTAAATATCTGTTTCTCAGTTAGTTGGCGAACCGGGATAGCTTGGCAGGGCGGGGCATATCTGTCAAAGGGAAATTCCGGCTTGACAAGCGGAGGCGGGGTTTTTTGCTGGATTGGAAGGCAGGTTGCAAAGTCTGAAGGCGTTACAACCAAGCCAAAATCCAATTGGGAGGATTGATGAAATATCTCGATCTGGCCATGAACGCGGCGGAAAGCCTCGGCGCCGAATATGCCGACATCCGCGTTCAGAAGACCACCGACGAGGTGATCTATCTGCAGAACCTGAGCCTCAAAAACACGTCCAACAGCGTGCTTTACGGCTACGGGATCCGCTTTTTCAAGGACGGGGCCTGGGGCTTCGCCCATTCCAACATTTTCACCGATGAGGCGGTCCTCAAGACGGTGCGCCGCGCCGCGGATATCGCCGTTCTTTCCGCTTCCGTGAACAAAAACAAAAAGCTGCAGCTGGCCCCGGAACGCAGCTACATCGCCACCTACGAGACCCCGGTGAAGATCGATCCCCGCGATGTGCCGATGAAGGAAAAGGTGGAATTGATGCTGGAGGTCAACCGCAGCATGCTGGCCTTTGAAGGGATCAAGCGGGCAATGTTTTATCTGATCATGCACCGGGACGAAAAGTTCTTCGGCTCCACCCTGGGCACCCGGCTGGAACTGAACACACAGTGGATCACGCCCATGATCACGGCCACCGCGGTGCATGAAGGCGACAGCCAGAGCCGCAGCTTCAACGAAGGCGGCAAGGCCATCGGCTGGGAATGGATCGAAAGCCTGAACCTGACGGAAAAAGCGAAGCAGATCGCCGAGGAAGCCCTGATCAAGGTGAAAGCCGAACCGTTGGGCCCGGAAGCGCGGCGCACCCTGATCCTGGATCCCATCCACCTGGGACTCACGATGCACGAAAGCGTGGGCCATCCCACCGAACTGGACCGCGTTTTGGGCTGGGAAGCTGACTACGCCGGAATTTCCTTTGCCACCCCGGAAAAGCTGAAAAATTACCGCTACGGCAGCGAGATCATCAATTTTGTGGGCGACAACACCTTAAGCGAGGGCCTGGCCACGCTTGGTTTCGACGATGACGGCGTGCCGGGCCAGAAATGGCATATCATCAAAGACGGCATCCTGAACGAATACGGCAGCACCCGCGACACCGCGATGGAAATAGGTTTGGAGTATTCCCGGGGTTGCAACCGCGCCACCTATTACTCCGACCAGCCCATCAACCGCATCCCCAACCTCTATCTGCTGCCCGGCACCAAGGAACTAAGCCCGTCCGAACTCATCGCCGATACCGAGGACGGGGTTTACATCCAAGGCCAGGGAAGCTTTTCCATCGACCAACACCGCGTTAACTTCCAGTTCGGCGGCGATTTCTTCTGGGAGATCAAGAACGGCAAGCTGTTCCGGCCCGTCAAGAAAGTGATCTACAAATCCTGCAACCCGGAATTCTGGAACAGCTGCGACGCCATCTGCGATGAACGCCACTGGCGACCTTTCGGGGTGATCAACTGCGGCAAGGGCCAGCCCAGCCAGTCGGCGCGCATGACGCACGGCGCCGCCACAGCAAGATTTCGCAACATCCGCGTGGGAGGTTCCCAATGAACAAGCAGTTCGAACAAATCGAGAAATACATCCGCAGCCACTGCCAGGCGGACGATTACAGCCTGAGCATCAGTTCCCACGACAGCCACGAGACCCGCTTCGCCCAGAACGGCATCACCCAGCACATCGCGGGGCCCGGGCTGGAGATCGGCCTGGAGGTCGCTTTCGGCCAGCAGACAGGCTCCTGCAGCGTGAACCAGGACGATGAGGCCACCCTCGCGCATCTGATCAAAACCGCCGAAGACATCGCCCGGCTGAACCGCCCTGACCCGGAATACTTGCCCAGCGTTGGCGCGCAGACGCTGCCCGAGGTGAACAACTGCGATCCGGCCACCCGCGACCTCGAGCCCGCCAAGATGGTGGAGATCGTGGCCCAGGCCATCGACAAGGCCAAGGCTTACGGCGCCACGGTTTCCGGCATGACCGAAAAGCATCTCCACGAAAGCTGCCTCTTCACCAGAAACGGTTTCTCTGGCAGCGATGCGCACACGGAATTCGGGCATTCCATGACACTCAAAAAGGACGCGGTGGAAACCAAGGTCTCCTATGACGCCAAGGATTTTGGCGCGTTCTCGCTGGAACAGGAGTTTGAACGCCTGCTCGCCCAGGCGGAAAGCCTGCGGACGATGAAAGATTTCGACGCCTGCAGGATCCCTGTTATCCTGCGCCCCGGCGCGATCGGCGAACTGCTGTTCTATATGGGCTGGATGATGAACCGGCGTCAGAGCGATGAAGGTTTCACGCCTTACACCGGCCAGCTGGGCCAGCCCTTCTTCGGGGAAAAATTCTCGCTGCGCTCAACCCTCAAGGAGCCCCGTCTCTATGCCCGGCCCTACGACCGCGAAGGCATAGCCAACACGGAGATCAGCTGGGTTGATGGCGGCGTGCTGCAAAACCTGCCCACAAACCGGCACTGGGCCAAAGAAAAGAACGCCCGGCCGCAAAGCCTCTTCAACTACTACATCCCCGGTGGCGACGCCAGTGAGGAAGAGATGATGAAGCTGGTGCCGCGGGGCTTGATCATCAACCGCTTCTGGTATATCCGCACCGTGGACGCCAAGGCCGGGGAATTCACCGGCATGACCCGCGACGGAGTGCTCTACTTTGAAGACGGACAGGTGAAAAACGCCGTGAACAACCTGCGCTTCAACGAGATCCCCCACGACGCCACCCGGCGGATCCTGGCCCTGGGCAAACAGGAACTGCCCTTCCTGGTCAGCTACATACCCACCATGTTGATCGATGATTTCAATTTCGTGGATAAAACCACTTTCTGAAAAATAATGATTGACAGAATACCGGCCCGGCAGTTTTTGCACACCATACAGGGATTAACATTCCATGAGCCTATTCCTTTTTGTTCTGGGAGAGCCTCAAACCCGAATGTCAGATGTCCCAAACACAAAGGAGAAAGCCATGCCAGATAAGACATTGGTTTGCAAAGACTGCTCGAAAGAATTCGTGTTCACCGAAGGCGAACAGGAATTTTACAAGGAAAAGGGTTTGACCAACGAACCCCAGCGCTGCCCGGATTGCCGCAAGGCCAAAAAGCAGCAGTACAACCGCAACAGATTTCAACGCGACTCTTATTGAGTTAGCCTGATCTAAGCTACAGCCGCCGTCCTTTTTGGGCGGCGGTTCTTTTTTTGCAGAATAGGTGAAAACAGAGAAAAGGTTGGTTCGTGGAGGGGTGGAAGGGTGGAACACTGTCTCGGGCTGTATCAACTGAAGACCTTTGCGCTCCGTCATTCCGGGATAACGTAGTCAGGCCTGGAATCCAGACGGTCCGGATAATGCCTTGGCCGGGCATCGATCCAAACGCAGTCTGCATCGAGCCCGCACCGGCCCGGTCTTAGGTTTGGCTATTCACGCCAGGCCTGGATTCCGGGGCCCCTACCCCGGAATGACAGTCCGGTTTGAACCTGTTTAACCAATCTATGCCATCTGTGTGATCTGTGTGAAACCCTTTGCTCTTTTTACCTTTTTCTCTGTTTCCCGAATCTATTATGGCACGGTAACTTCGACGGTCTGGCCGGCCTCCACCAGGATGTCTTCGGCCCGCAAAATGCGGTTTGAGGAGCGGAACTCCAGTTTGTGGGGCCCTGCTTTGAGGCGGACGCGGTTGCTGTCGGCTTCGGGATCCACGCCCAGCTGGGTTCCGTCCACCCAGGCTTCGCGGTTCATCATGCTGCCAGCCAGGTTCAGATAGCCATATTCGGACGCGGAGCTGGACCCGGAGGCGTCCTGGTTGGAAGCACAGGCCGCCAGCAGCAGAAGGGCGGCGACGATCAGGATTCTTGCTGTCATGGTTTGCACCTTTTGTCAGTATTATTGTTATCTGGCCCAGCCGAAACAGCGGGCGGTCTGGCTGTCAAGCAAAAAGATGCCGAAGTCCTTTTTCCGATGGTGCTTTCGGGCTTCGGAAGGCATTTAAAGTATTGACACAATCGGGGGAAACGATTTTCTGACCCAATCACAAAAAACTGATGTTCTGCTGGCCCGGCCTCAGGCCAGCGGAAATGAATAAAAGGAACCAATTTATGCTGGAAAAATTACTCCGCAAGATGTTCGGTGACAAAGGCACCCGCGACCTGAACCTGTATTCGCCGCAGGTGCAGGCCATCAACCTCATCTTCGAGGGCCTGCAGCAGTATGACGACGATCAGCTGCGGGACCGGGTGGCAGCCATCCGTGGGGAGATCGCGGACACGCTGCGTGAACTGCGGGAAGCGCTGGAAGAGCTGGAACACCGCTTCCGCGAGGAAAGCGAGGAAAGCGAACGCAACCGCATCGACAACCGCATCGACGAGACCAGAAAACAGCTCAAGGCCCTCACCAAAGCCACCCTGGACGACTATCTGCCGGAGGTGTTCGCGCTGGTGAAAGATACCTGCCGCCGCATCGTGGGGCAGGAATTTGAGGTGCGCGGGCATCTGCGGAAGTGGGACATGGTGCCCTTTGACGTTCAGTTGATCGGCGGCATGGCCCTGCACGACGGCAGGATCGCTGAAATGGCCACCGGCGAGGGCAAGACTCTGGTGGCCACTCTGCCGCTGTTTTTGAACGCGCTGGTGGGACGCGGGGTGCATCTGGTGACAGTGAACGACTATCTGGCCTCGCGTGACGCGGAGTGGATGTCGCCCATTTTCAACTTTCACGGGATGCGGGTGGGATGCATCACCACCGGGATGAGCTTTGAAGAGCGCAAGGAAGCCTATCTCTGCGACGTCACCTACGGTATGAACAGCGAATTTGGCTTCGACTATCTGCGCGACAACATGGCTGTCTCGCAGCGCCAATTGGTGCAGCGCGACTTCTATTTCGCCATCGTGGACGAGGTGGACAGCATCCTCATCGACGAAGCGCGCACGCCGCTGATCATCAGTGGCCCCATCGCCCAAGACAAGAATTTCTACCCCGAGCTCCGGCCCCAGATCCACCAACTGGTGCAGGCGCAGAACAGCATGGTGCAGAGGGTTTTAAGCGAGATCCGCGAAGACACCCGCGAGGACAACCCCGCCCCGGACACGGATCGCCTGGCCACCAATCTGCTGATCGTGCAGCGCGCCGCCCCGCGCAACAAGGCCTTCGCCAAACTGATGCAGGAAAGCCGGCTGAAAAAGCTGGTCAGCGACATGGAAGGCATCTACCTGCGTGACAAAAAGATGCATGAACTTGACGAGCTGCTGTTCTACGCCGTGGAAGAACGCCACAACAGCGTGGATCTCTGTGAAAAGGGGCGTGAACTGCTGGCACGCAAAGAAAACAACCTCTTTGTGGTGGAAAGCCTGGACGAGGTGCTGATCCGGGTTGATGAGGACGAAAGCCTCTCCGAAGCTGAAAAAATAAAGCGCAAAACCCTGGAAACCAACCGCTTCATGGACAAGAGCGAAAAGCTGCACAACATCAACCAACTGCTCAAGGCCTACACCCTCTTCGAAAACGACAAGGAATATGTGGTGATCGACAACAAGGTGATCATCGTGGATGAATTCACCGGGCGCCAGATGCCGGGCCGCAGATTTTCAGACGGGTTGCACCAGGCTTTGGAGGCCAAGGAAAACGTCACCATCGAGGCCGGCACGCAGACTTTTGCCACCATCACGCTGCAAAACTATTTCCGGATGTACGAGCGGCTGTCCGGCATGACCGGCACCGCGGTGACCGAAGAGGCCGAATTCATCGAGATCTACAACCTTCCGGTGATGAACATCCCCACCAACGTGCCCGTGACCCGCGTGGACCACGAGGACGTGATCTACATGACCAAGAACGAAAAGTACCAGGCCCTGATCGACGAGATCATTTACTGGCACGAGCGCAAAAAACCCGTGTTGGTGGGCACAGTGAGCGTGGAGGTCTCGGAGACGATCAGCCGGCTGCTGCGCCGGCGCAACATTCCCCACAACGTTTTGAACGCCCGCCAGCACCAGCGCGAGGCCGAGATCATCACCTCCGCCGGTGAGCCGGGCTCGGTGACCATCGCCACGAACATGGCCGGCCGCGGAACGGATATCAAACTGGGCCCCGGAGTGGTGGCCCAGAGCACGGAAAACTACCGCGGGATCAACTTTGCCGTCACCGACGAGTTTCCCTACGGCCAGCCTCTGGACGGCCTGCACGTGATCGGCAGCGAACGCCATGAAAGCCGCCGCATCGACCGCCAGTTGCGCGGCCGCGCCGGACGCCAGGGCGATCCGGGCACCTCGAGGTTCTACCTTTCGCTGGAAGACGACCTGATGCGCCTCTTCGGCGGCGACCGCATCGCGCCGATGATGATGAAGATGGGCATCAAATCCGGCGATGCCATCCGCCATCCCTGGATGACCAAGACGGTGGAGCGGGCCCAGAAACGGGTGGAGGAGCACAACTTCGAGATCCGCAAAAACCTCATCAAATACGACGAGGTGATGAACCAGCAGCGCGAGGTGATCTATTCCTACCGGCGCAGCGTGCTGAAGGGCTATTCCCTGAAACGCGAGGTGCAGGAGATGGTGGCCGAGTCCGTGGTCCGCGAGGTGAATGAACACATCCCGGCCAACAGCTATCCCGAGGATTGGGACCTGAGCCGGCTCTGCGTCTGGTTTCGCAACAACCTCAACGTGGCCATCGACCCCGAGGAACTGCAGAGCGACCACCTCAACCAGGCCATGCTGGAAGACACCTTGCAGGAACTGGTGATGCAGGCCTACGAGAAAAAGGAAGCCCAGGTGGGGGAGGAGGTGATGCGCGACATCGAACGCCGCAGTGTGCTGGAAGTGGTGGATGACGAATGGCGCGACCACCTGCACGAGATGGACCTGCTCAAGGAAAGCGTGCATCTGCGTTCCTACGCGCAAAAAGATCCCCTCATCGAATACAAGCGCGAAAGCTACGGCCTCTTTGAAAACCTCATCTCGCGCATCCAGGACAACGTCACCAAGAAGGTTTTCACCACCTACATCCTTTCCCAGGAACAGATGGACAGCATGCTCAACAACGCCAAAACCCAGCACGAGGACATGAGCGCTTTCATCCAGGACCAGACCCTGCAGGTCTCGCAAAACGCCAGTCAGCCGCCGCAGTTTTCCGGGCCTTTCGATGGCGGCGGCGCCAAACCGCGTCCCGTGCACGTGGCCCCCAAGGTGGGGCGCAACGATCCCTGTCCCTGCGGCAGCGGCAAGAAATACAAGAACTGCTGCGGGCGCTTCGCCGATCCCGAATGACTACGAGGAAGATATGAACAAAGGTTTGATCATAGTTGAATCCCCCGCCAAGGCGGGCACCATTTCCAAGCTCCTGCACAACCAGTTTTCCGTGAAAGCCTCCATGGGCCACGTGCGTGACCTGCCCAAACAAGATCTGGGAGTGGATGTTGACCACCAGTTCCAGCCGGTTTACGAGATCGACAAAAAGAAGGTGAAGACCATCGGCGAGCTCCGCGCCGCGGCCAAAGACGCTCCGGCGGTCTATCTGGCCAGCGACCACGACCGCGAGGGTGAAGCCATAGCCTGGCATCTGGCCAAGGTTTTGACCAAGGAACTGGCCGGCAAGCCGGTTTACCGCATAGTTTTCAACGAGATCACGGGCAAGGCCATCTCCGCCTCGATCGACGCGCCCGGCGAAGTTGACATGGCCAAGGTGGACGCCCAGCAGGCCCGGCGGGTGCTGGACCGCATCGTGGGTTACACCGTTTCGCCCCTGCTGTGGAAAGTCATCGCCAAGGACCTCAGCGCCGGCCGCGTGCAGAGTGTGGCGCTGCGCCTGATCTGCGAGCGCGAGCAGGAGATCGGGGAATTTGTGCCCCGGGAATTCTGGAGGTTGGAAGCCAACTTCTGGAAGGATGAGTTTCCTCCCTTCAAGGCCAGCCTGGAGAAATGGCAGGGCAAAAAGTTCGAGATCCCGGACGAGGCCAAAGCCATCGCGATCGCGGAGGGGGTAAGCTCCTCCTCAGCCGTGCTGAGCGAGATCAAACGCACCCTGCGTGACCTCCAGCCCCAGCCGCCCTTCATCACCAGCACCCTGCAGCAGGAAGCCTCCAAACTGCTGGGCTTTCCTTCGGACAGAACGATGTCCATCGCCCAGCAACTCTACGAGGGAATTGACCTCAAGGGCGAAACCACTGGTCTGATCACCTACATGCGCACAGACAGCGTGCGCATCGCCGCGGAGGCTGTGGAAAACTGCCGCGACCTGATCAGGGAGCGCTTCGGCGCGGATGAATTGCACGCCACCGCCAGGGTTTACAAGAACAAATCCTCGGCCCAGGACGCCCACGAGGCCATCCGGCCCACCGACGCCTTCCACACTCCGGAAAGCGTCGCCGCCAGCCTCAGCAAAGAGCAGCTCAAGCTCTACACCCTCATCTGGCAACGCTTTGTGGCAACGCAGATGAGGCCCGTGAAGCTGGAAAACACCTCCGCCAAGGTCAGCCTGGGCGAGGCCCTCTTTGCCGCCAGCGGCAACCGCGTGGTGGAGGAGGGTTTCATGAAGGCCTGGCCCCACGTGATGCTGGTGGAAGGCGCGCAGATCCACGCTGCCTACGCCAAAAACGACGAACTGGAACACGACGCCCTCAATCGTTCACAGCATTTCATCTCACCGCCGCCGCGCTTCACGGAAGCCTCGCTGATCAAGGAACTGGAGGCCAAGGGCATCGGCCGGCCCTCCACCTATTCCAGCATCATCAGCACCATCAAAAAGCGCAAATACGTGGGCATGGAAAAGAAAAGCTTCCTTCCCACCGACCTGGGCAACGACGTCAACCGCTTCTTGGTGGGCAACTTCGACGCCATCTTCAACGTGAGCTTCACCGCCCAAATGGAAACCAAGCTGGACGAGGTGGAGGAGAAAAAGGCCGTCTGGCACGAACTGGTGCAAAGCTATTATGAAGAGCTTACCAAGCTGATCAAGGGGCTGGACATCAAGAAGGAAAAGAGCGCTTTCACCCAGGAAACCGATATCGTCTGCGAAGTCTGCGGCGAGGGCAAAATGGTGATCAAGCGTTCCAAGGGCGGGGAATTCCTGGCCTGCAACCGCTTCCCGGCCTGCCGCAACAGCAAGAATTTCAGCCGCGACGCCGAGGGCAGGATCGTGATCTCGGTGCCCAAAACCCTGGATGAGAAATGCCCCCAATGCGGCAGCCCCCTGGTGGAAAAGAGCGGCAAATTTGGGGTCTTCATCGCCTGCAGCAACTATCCCAAATGCAAATTTTCCCGCCCCAAAACCACCGGCATCACCTGCCCGGAATGCCACGAGGGCGAGATCACCCAGCGCCGCAGCAAGCAGGGCAAACCCTTCTGGTCCTGCACCCGCTATCCCGACTGCAAATACATTTCGAACGACAAACCGCTGCCCATC
>ERZ795056.5789-NODE-5789-length-12259-cov-6.359964_pt1 | contig 12259 bp, 6 predicted proteins | sample MGYA00375140_ERZ795056 | MGnify/ENA primary metagenome ERZ795056 (study PRJEB30185, sample SAMN05720227) | activated sludge metagenome | isolation source: Anaerobic digester | place: USA | collected 2015-03-09 ...
GGAAAGAACCAATCGCCTGCCACAGATTGAAGAAGCCATCCGCATAAGTGATCTGTTGCTTGGGAAAAAGGATGAGGTAAAAAATATTGCGGAACAAAAGGTTATCAATGAAAACAGGCAGGAGGGATTAAGCTTTGAACTTGGGGAAAACAGAAAGCAAACCGAAACCATTAAAAGAACACTTTGCGAGTTACAGGATTGGTTAGCACAACATGATTCAAGGATGGAGATGGATGCGGGAGAAGCAGTGCTGATGCGCGAAACGACAAAGTTTAAAGGACTGATAGTAGCCAAAGCAAGGCTTCAGGCAGAATGGAAGTCCTTGGAAAAACAGGAAGAGGCCGTTAATCAGTCAATGGAGGAACTGAAACAAAAGGAGCAGAAAATTGAAAATGACCTCATTCAGATAGAAAAGGAAATCGGTGAATCGGATGGCAGTATGGATAACCTGATGGCTGGAAAAAGCAGGGAGCAGATTCAAGCCGGATTGCAGGAATTGCCCCAACGGATAGCGGAAGTACGCGAGCAGGCGCGCCTGTCGGGTCAATATGTATTGCTGCAAAAAGAGATTGAATCCAAGCAGGCAAACATCACTTTACTAAATGGTAACCTTGATGAAATAAAAAGTAAGGGCAAACAAACAGGAGAACTGCTTGCAGAGGCAGAAGCACATCTTTCGGCGCTGAATGAACTGCTTGAAAAGGAAAAACTACTTCAGGAATACGGGGCACACCGGCATTTGCTTGTGGATGGGCAACCCTGTCCGCTTTGCGGTGCTTTGGATCATCCTTTTGCAACCCATGAACCGGATTCCATTTTATTGGAAAGAGAAAATGCCTGCCATTCTCAGCAAAAAAAGGTGGATGAGCTAAAGGAAGTCATACAGTTGCAGCGGGACGAGTTCAGGGACAAATCCCTGGAAAAGCAAAACGCTGAAAAGCAGGTGGTGCAGGGCATGCAGCAATTGCAGGAAATCGCTGCAATTTTTGAGAAAGGGGTACCGGGCATTGAAAAAAATCCTGCCATCACCGAAACCGGGGAATGGAACACCAACCATCGTCATTTATCCGATCAACTGGCAATGCTGCAAAATACCTGGAAACAACTTGCGCCAATGTTAATCCTCAGGCAACAGCAGGAGGTAACGCTACAAGGCCTAAACAGTGACCGGTTGGTTATAAAGAGCAAACTGGAAAGCACAATTGAATCGCTGGAAAGTATAACTGTACGCAAAACAACCCTTCAACAGGAACTTGACCAAAACAACACCGAGGCAATAGAACTTGGTGTCACGATCAGGGCGCTGATTTTACCCTTTGGTTTGGAATGGAATGGTGAGCAAACAGAAGAACTTACTACCCGGTTCCGTTTATTGAAAGAGGAGTATCGCGCAAACAGCGATCAGGCTAAGTTTTTGGAAGCGGAGATTGAAAAGCTCAGGGTTGCAGAGCACAAGATTTCCCAGCAAATAAAGCAAATGGAAGAAGATGCAGGTATTCTTGAAAATGCCCTGATAAAGGCCAACGACGAAAGCGAACGTTTGGAAAAACAGGTTGCCTTGCTTACCGGCGATGCCAACCCTGTTGAGGCAAAGCAACAATTACTGGGAAACGAAAAGCTTGCAAGGGAAGCTGAAAAATCAACAAGAGAACTTTGGCAAAGGCTAGCCGATGAACGGAAGGAAATGGAAGGTAAGCTGAAAGGCCTGTCAGATAAAATAGCAGGTATTGTGAAGAGACTTTCTGACCATGAAAAGGAACTGAACGATGCGGTTGTAAAGGAAGGTTTTGCCAGCAAAGAGGAGCTAGCCTCAGCATTACTACCCACCGATGAAGAAACACAACTGAACAATCAGGAGAAACAATTGGAACAGCGGGAGAAGGAACTGAATGCATTGTCAATCAAAAACCAACAAGACCTTGAAGGGCATTTGAAAAATCAACCGGTTGAAAACGATGAAGAATCTTCGATTGCCCGATTAGCCGCCTTACTGGAAATACTAGATGAAGTAAACAGGACAGTTGGCGCATTGGAAAATGAACTAAAGGAAGATGCCCGACGTAAGCAACAACATGCTGCGAAACTGGAAGAACAAAAGCTGCAGCAGCAAGTCCATTTCCGCTGGCAAAATCTGAATATGCTTGTTGGTTCTGCAGATGGTACCAAATTCCGGAATTTCGCACAGGGTTTAACCTTAAGCCACCTTAGCATGCTTGCCAACCGGCATCTAACCCGTTTTAGCCCCCGGTATACCTTAACCAAAAAAAATGGCGACAACCTCGAATTGGAAATAACCGATGCCTGGCAGGCCGATATTGCGCGGCCCATCAGCACACTCAGCGGCGGCGAAACCTTCCTTGTTAGCCTTGCCCTTGCACTAGGCCTTAGCGACCTGGCAAGCAACAAGGTACAAATCCAAAGCCTGTTTATTGATGAAGGCTTTGGCACACTTGACGCCGAAACCCTTGACGTAGCGATGGATGCGCTGGAGAATCTGCGCGAAGCAGGCAAAAGCATTGGTGTTATCAGCCATGTGGAAGCCATGAAAGAGCGGATTACCACGCAGATACAGGTGGTTCGGACGGCGGGGGGGTATAGCAGGATAGAATTAAAAGGATAATCAGTCTACCCCTGCATCATGGCTTTCAAAAAATCATCTTTCTTTCGAATGCTGACTTCCAAAACCGCCCCATCCTGCATCACCACCTCACCGCCCTTGCCACGGTTAAAACTTTTTATGGCATCCATATTAATCAGGTGCGATTGGTGTATCCTGAAAAAGCCTGTACCATTCAATAACTCATCATATTCCTTGAGGGTTTTGGCCACCATTATTTTTTGCTTGTCTTTTAAAAATATCTGTGTGTAATTGCCTACACTTTCAAACCGCAGAATTTCATTGGAATAAAAAAAATGCAACTGACCAACCGTTGGAATACAAATGCGTTTTGTACTATTCTGCATATTCCCCAGGTTGTAAACAAGACTATCCAAACGTTCTTTTGTTCGCAGTAAATCCCTTCTTTCAATGGCTTTTTGTACAGCTATTACCAATTCAGCGGATTCAACAGGCTTAAGTAAATAATCCACAGCGCTCATCCGAAAGGCTTTAACTGCATAGGTATCGTATGCGGTAGTAAAAATTACATCAAAGGTTGGCTTTGTAAATTGTTCCAGCAGCTCAAATCCTGTTCGGTCACCAATATGCACATCCAGCAAAAGCAGATCAGGTTTCTTTTTTTCAATAGCTATTGCGGCCTCTTCTATGTTTTGATAGGCACCATTTAAAATAACGGAGTCAGCGCAATACTTTTTTAAAACCTCTGTAAGGCGGTCAATACAATGTACTTCGTCATCCACTGCAATGGTCTTAAGCATAAGGTTATTTTAAGTTTAAAATGCAGGTTTATAGGGTATCTGAAAAACTACCCGCACACCTTCTGTTAATGCGGAAATACTAACGCTATTTTGGGAGTTTCGCATGTTTTCTGTAAGCAGTTGAATCCTTCGTTCTGTAAGCTGCATACCCATGGAGGAGCTTTTCAGGTAATCGGGCCGCTTTACCTTTTCAGACAAACCTACCCCGTTGTCGTCAATGGTAAATGTCAACCTGCCGTTAATCTGTTGAATATTTATCATCAGTTTGCCTACCCCCTTTTTCGGCATTATGCCGTGCCAGATGCTATTTTCTACAAAAGGTTGTAATAGTAATGGTGGTACAAGGGTATGGTCCGCATCAATATCGGGCGGTATGGTTAAGGTATATTCAATTGGCTTGCCAGCCCGCAGTGCTTCCAGCTGAATATAGAGGTTCAGCGTTTCAAGATCACTGCCTAGCGTCACTTCCTTTTGTTCGCTGTTTTCCAATACAAGCCGCATCAGCCTCGCAAATTTAGCCAGGTATTCTTCTGCCATTTCCGGCTCATTTTTTCGCACAAAATCGGCAATACTATTCAGGGCATTGAAAATGAAATGGGGGTTCATCTGACTGCGAAGCGCTTTGTTTTCCAGTTCGTTTTTCTCCGCTATCAATTCTGCTTCTTTCTGGGCAATTCTTGCACTTTGCCGCCTTTTGTTGATGGCATATAACGCAGCGGCGGATAGCAAAATAAAAATGGCGGCAGCCAAAATGGCTTTTTGCGTGAAACGATGCTGTTCCACTTCTGCAGCATGTTCGGCTTTTAGCAGAGCTTCCTGCTTTTCCTGTTCAAATTTTAATTCAGTTTCAAGGATTTTTTCCTTTGTTTCATCTTTAAAAATGGAGTCTTTAAGTTGCCGCAGATTTTTCATGGCCTCAAAGGCCAGTTTGTAATTGCCTTCTTTTTGGTAAATGTTTGCAAGGGCCTCCCATTCGGATGCTTCATTGTATGGGGTTTCTATTTCCTGAAAAATCCTTAGCGCAGTTTGGTGAAAGTTTTTAGATTGTTTTATTACCGCAGAAGGTGAAATGCCTAAAGTAGTCAACAGGCCTTCCGGAGAATGATACAATGTTTTACCGAGATAACTTAACACGATCCCTTCTCCCCGCTGATCACCATATTTTCGGATAATGGGTAATGATTCATTGAGGTATTGCCATGCAGAATCGTATTTGCCCAGTTCGAAAAATGCAATTCCGATATTACTTTGATTTTCGCCGGCCGCGCGTTCCTGCTGATGGGAAAGATTTATGGCAAGCGCTTTCCTGTATAACCCGATAGCGGCAAGGCTGCTATCCTGCGAATCGAGAATAGTGCCCATTTTTTGTAAATAGTTTGCCTCCTTGTACACATCGCCGGTTGTAAGTGAAAGTTGATAGGCTTGTTGGTAATATGCCATTGCTTCCCTGTACTTTTCCATGAACTTGTACACCATTCCGCAATTGCCTAATGTAGTGATATAATTTCCTGTATCCTTTACTTCTGCAGCAATAACATTGGCTTTCTTGTAGTTTTCCAAAGCTGCCGGATAACGGCCAAGCATTAAAAAACTGCTTGCCATATTGTTATAGCAACTTAATGCTTTATCAGGCCTTTTGAGCTTTATAAAAAGATCAAGGGTTTTCTTTTGAATCTCGATGGAAGTGTCGTATTGCTGCAAGTAATAGTAGGTAAGTCCCTTTCCGTACAAAGCATTTCCCATTCCTGTTTTATAATCAATTTTTTGCGCCAGGGAGTGCATGGTTGACCAGATAGGTAAGGCATCAATGTATTGACCGTTGTTTACCCTCAAAAGGGCCTTACTCCCCAGTGGAATCATGGACAGGTGTGGTTTTCCCCTGGTTTTTGCAATCAGCAAGGCGCTATCATACCATTGATTGCTTACGGTGGTGTCCTGCTCATAAATCCGGTATGCAAAGCGCGAGGCGGCATCAATCCTCAGCGAATCATCCGTTTTCATATTCCGGTACACCTTTTTAAGCGAATCTTCATCAGGAGTCTGACCCAATGAAATTTTCAGGACAAATATCAAAAGGGTAGTCAAAAGAATGCATGGTTCTTTCCAGCGCATATTTTGGCTATAGGATAAATATTAATTAAATGAGGATTACAGCACAAAATAAGCAGGAACCTGCAAATAATCAACCATTTGATGCGAATAATATTTACCGCTTTCAGGCTTTATGAACCTGCTATAGATTTACAAAAATGCTGTAATGTAAAAAGAGATGGTAAAAAGTACCCATTTAAATTAAACAAAAGAACAGGTTTGGCCTCCGGAAATGAATGGTGCTAAAGCTACAAACACCACCCTAATTTGATTTTTTTAAAACCCTGAACCCGAAAATACAAGCGGACAGGAATTAAAATGTTTAGTACAGGAAATGACCCGGCATATTTTATGGATAAAGAGATGGAAATCAGGAAATTATATACCGCTAACAGGCTAAAACCAGCAGGGTTGTTAAACCTGTGGTTTTGGTTAGTTCTTTTATTCCCAATAGCTGGAAATACGCAGCAATCCAACCTATGGGGACATACCAGCAGCGGAGGGGCAAATGGCATGGGTGCCATTGTGCGGTACGACAGCGTTGGAGGAAATGGGGTGGTTCAGCATAGTTTTACCTCAGAGTTTCCTGGAGCAATACCTGGAAAAATGAGCCTGATACCTTATGATGAAAAAATGTATGGTACAACGGCTTACGGCGGGAGGTTTGGGGCAGGCCTCATTTTTTCATGGGATCCCTCAACCAGGGAGTACCAGGTAGAACACCAGTTTACCAATGGGCTCGGTGGCGCCAACCCCGAAGGTGGCTTGCTGTACTATAATGGCCGTATGTACGGTACTACCAAAGCAGGGGGCATGGACGATAAAGGAACCGTTTATGAATTCAATCCCGACACCAGGCAGTTTGTGGTAAGGCACCATTTTAGCGGAACCGATGGCGAACGACCGCAGTGTACCTTGGTGGAGTACCTGGACAACCTTTATGGCGTAACCCCATTTGGTGGTGCCAACAACCAGGGGGTCATTTTTTCCCTCAACTCGTTTACCAAAGTATTTACCAAACACACCGATATGACCCAAAGCAAAGGTGGCCATTGCTATGGCAGCCTGCTATTGCATAATGGCAACCTTTGGGGCCTGGCAAGTGATGGTGGTGAGTTTGGACTGGGCAGTATTTTCAGGTACGAGTTTTTTTACCAGGATTATTTTCGCAGCCGCAGCTTTTCCAGTACCACCCATAGTCCCAGAGGTAGTTTGGCAAAGTCATTGCTGAATGAGTTTGACCTATATGCAACTGCATCCGGCGGCGGTGTTTTTGGGCACGGGGCCATTTTCCGGTATAATACTTTCAACAACGATTTCGACCGGCCTCATAGCTTTAGTGGTTCAGGTGGTAGCTTTCCTACCGGAGACCTCCTGATAATCCGAAACCCGGACGAAAGCATTTTTCAGGAATATGTGTACGGCTTTACCGAATTAGGGGGCACGCCAAACCCTTTTAACGAGGGGGCAGGTGTGGCTTATAAACTTACCATTTACCCAAATACATTTGAAGTGGTTAAGTATTATGATTACGAAAATGGCGGAGCCACCCCAAGAGGAGCTTTTGCAGAGGTGCCTGGTACCAATATCTTGGTGGCCACCACCACCTATGGCGGCGCTTCGGGCAATGGAACCTTGTTTTCTATGGTTACCGCAAACAATGGCATTACAAAAGAGCTGGACTTTGGTGCTTCTGCAAAAGGCAGCGATGCACGGGATAGGGTAGTTGAATGGAATGGTAAACTATATGGCATTACGCACAAAGGCGGTCAGCACAATGGTGGGGTCCTTTTTTCCTTTGACACTGCTTCCAAAGCTTACACTGTGCTCCATCATTTCAGTAAAGCCACAGGTTGGAAATGCTTTGATGCACCTGTATTGGATAGTGGTAAATTGTATGGTACTACCAAAGAGGGTGGTGCTATCGATGCAGGTGTTTTGTATGCTTTTGATATAGCAACGCAAACTTTTTCTGTTCGCCAGCACTTTGGGCAAGCGGTGGGCTTGTACCCAGGTAAATTGGTAAAGTACCAGGGGAAATATTGGAGTACCTGCCGGGGGGGTGGCAGTCAGGATGCAGGCACCCTTTTTACCTGGAATCCTTCCACGAATCAATTAACCAAACTAAAAGATTTTTCAAGTGCTGATAGTTTCAAAAATCCTTATGGTACCCTGCTGGCTATCGGCCCAAAGCTTTATGGAGTAGCAGGCGGGGGTAGTTTCGATATGGGCATTTTGTACGAATATGATACTGCCACCACAACAATAACCATTAAAAAGCATTTTGACCCCGAAGCCATTGGCGGGCAGCCGGGCGGAAACCTGGTATTGAAGGATGGCAAAGTTTACGGCACCTGCGGGTTTGGAGGCAGTACCACCAGCCAGTTTGGTTCAATATGGGAATGGACGCCCGCCAGCAACCAATTGGTAAGGAAGCAACTGCTTTCCGGTACAGGCACAGGCGAGTCGCCACGGGGTGGCTTTATGGAACATAAAGGACTATTGTATGCAAGCACCTGGTTGGGTGGAAATTTTAACCTTGGTACAGTGCTGCAATACAATGCAGCCACCAACTCTGTTACCAAAAAACACAATGCCAGCAATAGTACCGGCGCTTACCCCGAGGGTGTGCTGGTGGCCATTACACAGGCTGCGCCCACCTGCCCATCTTTAGGAGCGGATATAAGTATTGCCTTAACCTGTGCCAACGATAGTACAGATATTACCAAAGTATTTGTTACCACCGGCTTTACACAGTTAAACTGGAATGTGGCCAATCCGTTAAAAGCCCCGGTGGGCCTGCACCAATTAATAGCCACCAATGCGCAAGGTTGTGTGGATACGGCATTGGCCAGGGTTTATAATAAGGTGGCGATATGGACCGGGCAGCAAAACAGCTTATGGACCAACGTGGGTAACTGGTTGAACAATGAATTGCCAACTGGTGAACACCATGTGATTATACCGGCAGGCACATCGAATTGGCCGGTGGTAACAGCATCCATTTTGGTATTAAGCCTGCAGGTAAAAAATGGTGCAACTCTTCAGATTGAAGGAACCGGGAATATAATAACCACCGGAGTGTGCAGTAAGCTGCCGGATTGACCAGATATTGAATCATGAATTCATAACATTTATACTATGCAAAAATTAATATCAAAAAAATTAATATTTATTGCCATTGCTGCAATAATTGGCCTCTTTGCTTATGGGAATTTTACACCTCCACCTCCTGCCAACACCATTTACGAATACGCGGTACTTTACGAATCAATCAAATGGGTTTATGCGGATTACAACAACAGCAAGAAAAAGGAATATTATGTGTGGTTTAAGAGTGGAGAATATAATACTGCTCAGAAAAGTGTATCAGATGATGTTGCAAAGGCAAAGCATATATCAGATGCATTGAATACACTGGGTGGTTATGGATGGGAGTTGATTGAAAGCCATTACGAAGAAGGTGAAACTTGGAGTTCGCAAGCTTTTTATTTCAAACGACCTAAACCCTGAATTTCCGATATAGAACCAGTTCTCTCCTAATTTAGTTTTGAAACTTTTATCTGTCTTTTCAATCAAATAAACTTTATCCCACATGAAAACCATTTTTTCCATTGTATTTTTTCTATTGATATTCAGCGGCACCCAGGCTAAAGTTTGGCGCGTAAATAGTACCCCTGGTATCGACGCTCCCTTTAAAACTGCGCAGCAGGCACATGATAGCGTGGCTGTTGTAGCAGGTGATACCCTTTATTTTGAATCGAGCGGTATTGGTTATGGGAGCCTCAATATGACCAAAAGGCTCACGCTGATCAGTACAGGTTGGTTCCTTTCTGAGAACCAGGGACTGCAATATCATGTTCAGCCTGCACTTTTGAATTTTATTTCCGTGCAGGCCTCCGCTGCCGGATCAGTTTTTCATTGTAATGTAAATACCATAAACCTGCAAGCAGGTGCCAATGGTTGTCGGATAGAACGTTGCTATTTTGATTATGGCGGAACGGATTTAACAGTGAGCAGCTCTAACAATGTAATTATCCAAAACTTTATTAGGGGGTCTATAAGCCTGAATTTTAATACAGGTAGCAACCTTATTTCGAATAATATCATATTGCAAAGAATAGATACTTATAACCTTACCACCTCTGCAACGGTCACCAATAATGTTCTTAATGGTTCGGGTTCAACAGGAAACACCCTGCATAATCTGATCTTTCAAAGTAATATTATAAACAAAGCGGCTACTTACACTTTTCAAAACTGTACCGTGCGTAATAATATTTGTGCTAATACAACCCTACCTGCAGGGGATGGCAACCTCAACAGCCAAAGTATGTCGGCCATTTTTGTAAACCCGAATGGAACAACAGATGTGGCTTTCACTTTTATTGGTGGCAATAACCCTGCCATTGGCGCAGGTCTCAATGGAATAAACTGTGGCGCATTTGGTGGTGCCAGTCCTTTTTTATTGGGCCTGCAACCTGCCATACCCGCTATTTACCAGCTTACCGTACCAGCCACCGCAAGCGGCGCTACCATGAACATAACGTTCAGTACTAAAAGCAACAATTAGAAAAGGCATTTTCCATAACAGTCAGTGGCAATTCAAAGCTTAAACCAAACCTCTTTTCATTATGAACAGGCCATTAAATAGCTGCATGTTTTTCTGGTTAATGCTAATGTCAGGCATTACCATGGCGCAGCCCGCCATCAATAGGGTCGAGTATTTTTACGATACCGACCCCGGCATGGGCAATGGCACTGCTATTCCGGTAACGCAGGGTGTAAACATAAGTAACCAAACTGCTGAAGTAAACATTAATAACCTGAGCGATGGCCTGCACAACCTGTACATCCGCAGCCGCACCACAAATGGCAAATGGAGCCTGACCGTAACCAACACTTTTGTAAAAATGAGCCTGCCTGCCAGCAACTTCATCAACAAAGCAGAGTATTTTTTTGATACCGACCCGGGTATGGGTTTGGGTGTGAATATACCGGTTTCATCTTCAGCCAATATTGCCAACCAGGCTGTTGCGGTTAACATCAATAGTTTATCCAATGGCATTCACAACCTGTACCTGCGCAGCCGGAGTGTTGGTGGAAAGTGGAGCCTTACCACATCCATGGTTTTTGTAAAACTTTCGCCACCAAATACCACTGTTGCTGCCGCCGAATACTTTTTTGATGTTGATCCCGGCACCGGTTTGGCAACACCTATCAGCATGTCAGCAGCCGCCAACCTGAATGCAGCCATCGAAATACCTATAGCCAGCCTTTCAACCGGGCTGCACAACCTGTACCTACGCACCCGCGATGCCAATGGCAGGTGGAGCCTTACCCAAACATCGGCTTTTGTAAAACTGAATGCGCCCAATTCACCTATTACTACGGCCGAATATTTTATTGATACCGACCCTGGCATTGATAAAGGTGTACCCGTAGCAATGGTGGCAGCGAACCCTAAAACTGGATTTGCGATGCCTGTAAATCTTACCGGGCTAGCGGCAGGCCCTCATACATTTTACTTGCGTAACAAAAACCAATTGGGCCAATGGAGCCTCACCAATGTGTTTGAATTTACCTATGGTTCTCCGGTTGCCGCACCACGCATTCAGATAAATGCCATTACCCGCAAGCAAATGTGCGCCAGCCAAAGCTTTGATATCAGTTTTGATGCTACAGGAACCTACAACAGTGGCAATCAATTCAGGATTGAACTCAGTAACAGTGATGGTTCTTTTGCAGCACCTGTAATAATTGGACAGGTAACAAGCCACACGGATAACCTTATAAAATGCACATTGCCAAGGATTACCACCGGCAGCAATTATAAAATTCGGGTAGTAAGTACCAATCCTGTAGTTACCGGGGTTGTAGCAGATACTGCTTTTACCTTATGGGCCCGCCCCGACCTTGGACCTGATGTAGTAAGCAATATTGTTTGCCAGGGCGAAAGGGTAGATATCAATCCGTTGTTTATTACCGCCGGCCTCACCACCCAGTGGAGTGTCGCTAATCCTGCAAATGCCCCTGCCGGAACCCATACCCTGATAGTTACCGATAATAACGGGTGTAAAGACACCGCAAGAGCCATTGTTCGGCAGGATATAAAGGAATGGCTTGGCGTAAATGCCAATGGGTGGCACTCACCAGCCAACTGGAGTGGCAATACAGTGCCCACCGAAAAATCGCATGTGATTATTACTTCGGGAAAGCCAAATCCATGTGTTCTGAATGGCAGCGATGCCAATGTGGCAAGCATTCAAATGCGCAATGGCGCTACCATTACAGTAGGGGCTGGAAGAAAAATAAATATTACGGCAAAATGTAACCCGCTTCCACAATAAACTATACCCATTAACAATCTCCTCACCGGAAAAATTACGGGAATATGTGTCGGGTTGCCTTAAATGATCATGTGGCAAATGGGCTGCGAGCATTGCGCAATATTTCTTCGGGATTTAGTTGGCTGAACCATAATAAATTAAACAGAAGGGCGTACCTTTATCCTTACTCAAAAATTTCATTCCAATGGAATTTAAACATACCTGAGAACATCAGTTGTCCTAACGTGTAACCCGCCGAATATTTTTCCGGTGTTTCAAATCATTTCAAACCAATAGTATGAAACTAGCAGCTATCATCTGGATTGCCGCGGTATGTTGCTTTTGGGCTACTCCATCGTACTCTCAGGCAGCAGACCCAAAGAAAACAACCGGCCAAAAAGCAGAACAAAAAGCCAATCAAAACATTAATGAAACAATAGATCAGGGGCTTAATTCAATAG
>ERZ795056.5794-NODE-5794-length-12249-cov-51.416680_pt1 | contig 12249 bp, 10 predicted proteins | sample MGYA00375140_ERZ795056 | MGnify/ENA primary metagenome ERZ795056 (study PRJEB30185, sample SAMN05720227) | activated sludge metagenome | isolation source: Anaerobic digester | place: USA | collected 2015-03-09 ...
AGCGCTGCACTGACCCAAATCGTCAATCAAGCGCCGAGCGCCATTACCGGCGTGGCGACCGTGACCTTCCCGATTGCCACTGCAACGAGCAGCACCTACACCGCAACCGGCTTCCCGGCCCCGACCTTCGCGCTCTCGGGTTGCCCGACGCTGCCCGCCGCAATTGCCTTGAGTAGCGCTGGCGTGCTCTCCGGCACTGCGTCCGCCGGCTCGGGCGGCACTTTCAACTGCACGGTGACGGCTTCCAACGGGATTGGCTCCCCAACCACACTGCCGATCACGATCAACATCAACCTCGCGCCAAGCTTCACCAGCGCCGCAACCACCACATTCGTTGTGGGCACCAACGGAAGCTTCAACGTCACCGCGAACGGATCGCCCGCGCCAACGTTTAGCACTGCAAGCGCCCTTCCGAGTGGAGTGAGTTTGACGTCCGGCGGAGTCCTCTCCGGCACTCCGGGTTCGGGCTCTGGCGGCACGTATCCTCTGACGATCATTGCCACCAACGGCGTAGCACCTAACGCGACGCAATCGTTCTCGCTGCAAGTCGACCAAGCGCCCACCATCGGTGCAATCGGAACGCCGACATTCACCATTGGCACCGCTGGATCGGTCATCTTTTCGACCACGGGCGTCCCACTGCCGACAACCGCCCTCACCGGGTGCACCTTGCCGCCGAATTTGACGCTCTCAGGCAACACTATTAGCGGCACAGCGGCCGTAGGCGCCACGACGGTGACGAATTGCGTGATCACGGCAAGCAACGGTGTGGGCAGTCCCGCTGTATCGCCTGCGTTCAGCGTCGTCATCACCCAGCCGCCCGCGATTACCAGCGGTAACAGCTTGACCTGCGCCGTGGGCACGCCTTGCTCATTGACGGTCGCCGCGACGGGCACGCCGCCCCCAACGCTCTCGCTGACCGGCGCGTTGCCAAGCGGCATAACCTTCACCCCCGGAACGGGCGTTCTCGGCGGCACACCGGGCGCGGCCACCGGTGGCACCTATGCGCTCAACGTGACCGCCGCCAACGGCATTGGCAGTAACGCCACCCAAAGCTTCACTTTGACAGTGAACCAAGCGCCAAGCGCCATCACGGGCACAACACCAGTCACATTTGTTGTCGGCACCAACAGCAGCACTAGCTACACGGCGACGGGCTTCCCAATACCGACTTACGCGCTATCCGGCTGCCCAACGCTGCCCGCCGCGATCACGCTAAGCGCCGCTGGCGCGCTGTCTGGCAACGCGCCGTCTGGCTCAGGCGGCAGCTACAGTTGCACCGTCACTGCCAGCAACGGCATTGGCTCGCCCACCACGCTGCCAATCACCGTCAACATCAATCAACCACCAGCGATCACTAGTGTCAACACCCTGACCTGCCTTGCCGGCACCGCATGCCCCGCGTTTAACGTCACCGCGACGGGCTTCCCGACGCCGACGCTTTCCGTTTCTGGTGCATTGCCATCGGCGGTAACGTTCACGCCAGGCACCGGCGCGCTGGCGGGCACGCCTGCGGCGCTCACCGGCGGTTCGTATCCGTTGACATTCCTTGCCGTCAACGGCGTCGGTTCGAACGCAACGCAGAGCTTTACGTTGAACGTGAACGAAGCGCCGACGGCAGTTGCCGATACGCCCGCGCTAGTCGATGCCAATACGGCGGTGACTGGCGCAGCTTCTGGCGCGTCCAATTTGCTCAATAACGATGCGCGCGGCTTCCCGGTTGCGACCATCACCTCATACGGCGGCGGCTCGTTGGGCGGCGCGGTCACCGACCATGCCGCCGGCAGCACCACGACCTTTGGTACGGGGGGCTCGATTACCGTGAACTCCAACGGCTCATACACCTTCACGCCGTCGACGAATTTCACCGGAACCTTCACGTTCCAGTATCAGCTGTCAAATGCGGGTGGCACGTCGAACGGCACGGTCACCTTGCGATTCCGTCCGAAGGTAGCTAACGACACGTTGGCACCAGTGGTCGTCGGTAACGTCAGCATCAATTCCGCTTTGTTAACGACACCGCTTTCAGTTCTCACCAACGACGTTTACACCGGTCCGGTGACGATAAACGTGGGCGCGCTGACCCTACAAGGCGGCAACATCACGGTCGCGCCTGGCGGCAGCTTTACCTACGATCCACCAGCGGGCTACGAGGGCGCTGATAGCTTCACCTACACCTTGTCCGACGCCAGCGGATTCAATTCGACGACCGGCACCGTGAACCTAACGGTCAACCGCATGATTTGGTTTGTCAACAACAACGCCCCGAATTGCACGGTGGCGGGCTGTGGACGACTGAGTAATCCGTTCTCTACCTTAGCCGCCTTCAACGCGGCAAACGGCGCAGGCGGGAACAACCCGGCCATAGGCGACAACATCTTCGTCTACGAGAGCGTCTCGGCGTACACCGGTGCGGTGACGTTGTTGCTACGACAAACGCTTATCGGGCAAGACGCGACAGCGACGCTCGCAGCCATCGCGGGCTTAACCCTGCCGACGGGCAGCGCAGCGCTACCAACCATGAACCCCGCCGCCGCACCTACCACCACCATCAACAGTACCGTTACCGTGAACGACCAGGTTGTCGTGCGTGGCCTGTCTATTAATTCGGGTAGCAGTACTGGGCTGACCGATCCTGTTGCGGCGATTGCTGCCGTCGGCGTGGTCGAAGTTAATGTCACGTCCACCACTGGCACAGCGGTCCTGCTCTCCAACTTTAACGGCACCGTTTTGCTCACGAGTGTGTCGGCGAACGGCGCTGCCAACGGCATTTCGTTGACGAACACCACGGGCAGCTTCGCCGTCACTGGAACCGCCGCGGCTAACTCCGGCGGTACGATTCAAAACACGACCGGCCCCGGCGTGTCGTTGAACAATGCGGTAGCCGTTTCGCTCAACAAACTCACGATTCAAAACATCGCTACAGCGAGCGGTGTGAATGGTACGGGCGTTACGAACTTCAGCTTCACCAACGGCACTATCAACAACACCGGGAATGCCGTCGGTCATTCGAACATCGCGTTCAACGGCAACGGCTCGCTGACTGGCGATAACCTGAATGGACAGTTTACAGTGACCGGCAGCACGCTAACCAATGCGTTCGATCACGGCATTCAGGTTCAAGGCGATGCCGGCACGATCAGCGTCGCCATCATCACCGGCAACACCATCACCAGCACGACGAGCACCGCAACCTCCAAAGGGAGCGCTATTCAGCTCATCGGAAACGGCAATGCCAGCACGGCGCACAATTTGACCAGGGCGCTTATCGACACCAACACTATCCGCAATTTCCCGAGCGGCGCGGGTATTCAGGTGCTTTACGGCAACGCGAGCACTACGGGCCCCGGCGGCCGCGCAGGCACCAACGGACATGCGATAAACAAGATTGTCATCACCAGCAACGATGTGAGAGGACAGTCTGCTGCAGTTGGATTTGGAACCAGCGCAGTTCTGTTCTCGATCAGCGGCGGCAACAGTGGTAGCCGTAGTCAGGGCAATGCGGACATCTCGAACAACGAGCTGCACAACACAACCGGCATCACGCTGGGGATCGGCAACAACGGCTTTTCTGACGCGACGGTCAACGCGAACGGAAACTACGTCGATGCGAACAACTTGTTGACTTCTCCGGGCATTGGTGGCGGCAATGGGGTCGTTGGTGCTGGCGGAACTGAAACCCCAAATCTCACCATTACGGCGACGAACAACTGGACATTCAATACCAGTGGCCAAGGCATCTTCTTTGTCAGCACTGCTGGTGGTGGCGTGAGTGTGCTGCGGGCGAAGATTCAACTCAACGCTGTTTTTTCTCCGATTAGTACGGACGGCGGTAGTCGTTCCGGCATTCAGGTTAACGCCGGCAACACGCTCGGCATCAACGATACCGTTTGCCTGAATGTTTCGGGGAATACTAGCGTCGGCTCGGGGGCCGTGACGCAGGGCATCGGCTTACGTCGTCAAAACGCAGCGGGCGTAGTTTTCGGCATACATGGCATGACACCCGCGACGGCTACCCCAGCTGTCGAAGCGTACGTCAATAGTCTCAATCCGGCGGCCAACGGCTCATACCTCATCGCCAGTCCATTCAGTGGATTTAGCAATTGCAGCTTCCCATAACCTCGCGACCCCGAACACGAACCCGAACTTAACCAGGAGACAACCATGTCTGAACCGTTTTTAGGCGAAATTCGGCTCATGAGCTTTAGTTTCGCGCCGAGAGGTTGGGCGTTGTGCAATGGTCAGTTGTTGCCGATCAATCAGAATCAAGCGCTGTTTTCATTATTGGGCACGACGTACGGTGGAAATGGGCAAACGAATTTTGCGCTGCCGGATTTTCGCGGACGCGTGCCGATTCACGTGGGCAGTAGCCACACGCTCGGAGAGCGTGGTGGGGAGCAAGCACACACGATCTCTGTAGCGGAAATGCCAACCCACATTCACAGCGCAAACGCGTCGGTCAACGTCTCGTCGACTGCATCGCCATCGAACACGACCGTCGTGGCCCAAAGCGCCGGCGCCAATCTGTACGGCGCAGCCAGTTCAAATCTAGTGGCGATGAGCCCGGGCATGATTTCCAGCGTCGGCGGGTCGCAGGCGCATCTAAACATGCAGCCTTTTTTGACCATCACTTTTTGCGTTGCGCTCCAGGGAATTTTCCCGAGCGCGACTTAGGTAGGAGACGACCATGGGACAACCCTACGTAGGCGAAATTCGAATTTTCGCTGGGAATTTTGCTCCTGCAGGCTGGATGTTTTGCGAAGGTCAATTGCTGCCGATTTCCGAATACGACACACTGTTTAACTTAATTGGTACGACATACGGCGGCAACGGAGAAGATACGTTTGCTCTGCCTGATATGCGTGGCCGGTTGCCACTGCACCAAGGTAACGGCTTCATCCTCGCTGAGACCGGTGGCGTCGAGCAGGTCACGTTGACCCCTGCTCAGATTCCCGCGCATAGTCATCCGTTTTTGGGCACTAGCAATGCGGCGTCGACCACCGCGCCGTCGAGTACCGTTACGCTCGCAAGATCCTCTCTGGCAACCATAACGCCATACGGTTCGGATGCGCCGCTAACGCCGCTGAGCCCCTCTGCGGTTTCATCGGTCGGTGGCGCGCAGCCGCACACGAATATGCAACCCTATCTCTGTGTCGATTTCATCATTTCGATGTACGGGATTTTCCCGACGCCAACTTAATTTGGAGCGCTGATATGGCAGATCCTTTTGTCGCCGAAATTCGCATGTTTCCGTTCAACTTTGCGCCCAGGGGTTGGGCGTGGTGCGACGGACAGTTGATGCCGATTTCGCAAAACACAGCGCTTTTTTCGTTGCTAGGAACCACTTACGGCGGCAATGGGGCGTCCAATTTTGGGCTGCCCAACCTTCAAGGTTCCGCGCCGATGCACCCTGGGCAAGGTCCGGGGCTCACTGCGTATCAATTGGGCGAAACTGGCGGCAGCGAGACCGTGTCGTTGCTTCAGTCCGAAATCCCCTCCCACACCCACGCAATGAATGCATCCGCCGTGGATGGTACAGACCAAACGCCGCAGGCCTCTTATCCGGCGGGCGGCGTTGGGATTCGTCAATACGCATTGGCCAGTGCGCTGACCCCCTTGTCGGACAACGCGTTGGCTCCTGCCGGTGGCAATCAGCCGCACAACAATATGCAGCCGTACCTCACGGTGTATTTCAACATTGCGCTGCAAGGCGTGTTTCCGCCGCGTGGTTAAGGCGATAGAGAAGCTATTCAATGGACCGTAGAGATTTTTTGTGGATCAGCGCGACTGCCAGTGTCGGTGCAGCTGTGGCTGGAACGTCGTCGGTGTTCACCGCGGCGGTACCCGCAGCTGGCAACCAAAAGGGCGGCGGACGCGCGTTGGTGGCCGAACCCGTCGCCGCGCGGGTGGGCGTGGGCGCGTTCCCGTTTGCGCTAGCTCGGTTTGCTGAGGACGGGGCGTTGATCGGCGCGTCGACGCGCTTGGTCTCGAACGAGACCCCGCAGTTGTTGTCGCCGCTGCGAGATGTTTCGTTTCATGGTTTTGGCAATGGCGCTGGAGCATTTGCGAACGACAGCGTGCGTGTGACTGCTGTGCACCACACTTCCGACGGTGTGATCGCGCGTCACGACTTGTGGTCGCACGCGCCAGTGCTGCGAGGCGGCACCAGTCAATCAGTGTTGTTCACTGCGCATGATGACGCGTTCGCGGGATTCGAGGTGACGCATTCGCCCACGGTCGGTGCGCATACGTCTGGATTTTTCGGATTCGCGGCGACCGGCGCTGGCCCGTTGCTAAAACCCGGCGTCTATGTGCTCGCTGGCCCTAGCGCTGCGACAGGCATGGCTCCAGATTTGGGGCGGTACGGATACACCGGTAACCGGCATGCGCCGGTGCGCGAGTCGCGCGCGCTGGGGTTGGACTTCGCTTACTTAAGTTTTGTTGTGCATGGTGAGTGGCTCTAGCAGTTTTATTGCCCTGAACCAATGGCGTTCGGTTGGGCGATTTGTAGGCGCGGACTCGGCCGCGCTTGCCCGCCGCACGGCGCGACGCCAAGTCGTCGCCTACATGCCTGCGGCAAAACAGATTTGGCGTATCGATGCAAAGCCTTAACGCTACGCTCGCGCTTGAGTTGCGCGATATCTCGGTCACGGTCCGAGCCGAGACAGCTGCTGATTTAGATTTCTCGGCGAGCGTTTACGCGCTCACGCGAGCCGACGAAATGGCATCCGTCGATTGGTCGGAAGCCATGAAGCAATCGTTTTGTCGCCAGCAATTCGACGCACAGCGCACGCATTACGTGAACCACTACCCACGCGCGCAGTTCCTCATCATTCAACGAGACGAAGAGCCTGTCGGCCGCGTGTATTTCGAGCAGACTGCGCACGAGCTGCGCCTCATGGAAATCACGTTGGTACACGCTGCGCGCAACCTCGGGATTGGCGGAGCTGTAGGTCGCGCGCTAAAGTGGAGAGCCCACAACGCGGGCGTTCCGATCGGGTTGCATGTTGAGCCGTTCAATCCCGCGCGTCGCCTATACGAACGCCAAGGATTTCGCGAAGTCGAGACGCGTGGGCTCTACCTGTATATGGTTAGTCAACCACTGACATCGCTGTAGGCGCTGGCTTGGCGCACAACTTTGCGGATGGGTAGGCGACGACTTGGCGTCGCTCCGTGCAACGGGCAAGCGCGGCCGAGTCCGCGCCTACAAATTTTGCGCATCGTCCGTCGGCGGTGACAAGTTTTTGTGTGATTCGCCTTAGTTAAAAATCACCTCGTACACCACTCCGTCGGCAGAGGCGCTGATGGGCACACCAAAGAACTCAAACGCGTCGCCGTTGGGGAGAGTGCTCGTGCGCATGCCTTGTTGCCGCGCGTTCGTCGCGGGGGCGAGCAAATACAGATTAAACGGCGATCGCTTCGCAGGTGGTGCGCCGTCCCGCGCGAAACGCTTGTCACGCACCAGTTTTCATTGCCACCGGCTGTCGCAACCGCGATGCTTTGGTCAACGAGAGATTCAAACAGGTCGGCAGTCGGTTGCGTCATTGGGTGCGTCGCGAAGTGGGTAATCGAGAAGCGCATTTCATCACGTTGAGCAGGCACCGGCCATTAGAAATCCACTACGCTTAGGGCATGAATATTGTTTTTGATTTTGGCAACGTACTGTTCACGTGGGATCCGGTTGCGTTGGTGAATGACTACTTTCCGGCGTCTGAACGCACGCAATGGGATGCGTCGACCTTGGCTAATGCGCTCATTTACCACGAGGATTGGCAGGCGTTCGACGCGGGGCTGTTGCAAGCAGACGAGTTAGCGCTGCGTTGCGCGGCGCGGCTAAATTTACGTGCGGAAACTTTGGCGAACTTCATTGCGCGTGTGCCGCACGTGTTGCCGACGATTGACGTGTCCGTGGATTGTGCGAAGGCGCTGATTGCGGGCGAGCACGGAGCGCACCGCGTGTATTACCTCTCGAACATGCCTGCGCCGTGGGCCGACGTGATTGAGGCACGTTGCCCGTGGGTCGCCTTGTTTCATGGCGGGGTGTTCTCAGCGCGCGTGAAGCTCGTGAAACCCGATGCCGCGATTTACGCCTTGGCGGAATCTGCGCTGTCGTTGGTTCCGGCGGAGACGCTTTTCTTGGATGACTCGCCGCCTAATGTGGAGGCTGCCCGCGCGCGTGGTTGGAAGGCCGAGATCATTGCGAAGCCGCAGGATGTTTTCGACGCGCTGCGGCGGCATCGCGTGATGTAGTGTGATCTGACGTAGTGCTTGCTCACATACCTGCGTGCGAGCATTTCGCCGCGGCGGCGCGCGTCTATTGCAGCACGCACTCACAGAGAATAAGCTTTTTGCGTCGAACGACTGTCCAGCGGTCGTTGCATGGCAAAAAAGTCACAAGTCAACAATGCTAAAAAACACGCTGATACGACCGCCTGACAGTCGTTAGAGGCTAAAAGCTGTTGACCGGCAGAGTCTAGTGAATTCCGCCCGAACGGATCACGCCGACCGCTAAGCCCTCAATCGCAAAATCGTTCACCTGCGGATCGACGACGATCGGGGACAGCGTGTCATTTTCCGGCAGCAGTTCAATCGCGTTGCCCTTGCGCTTAAGACGCTTAACCGTCACTTCGTTATCGATGCGCGCGACGACCACTTGCCCAGAGCGCGCCTCCGACGTCTTATGCACCGCCAACAAATCGCCATCCATGATGCCAATATTGATCATCGAATCGCCCTTGACCTTGAGCAGATAGTCTGCGGTCGGCGAGAAAAGCGACGGGTCGACCTTGTGCCGCGATTTGATGTTTTCTTCGGCGAGGATCGGCGAGCCCGCAGCGACACGACCAATCAGCGGCAAGCCGGGCAAGCCCGATTGCTTGAGCTGAATCCCGCGCGACGCGCCGGGCAGGATGTCCAAGATGCCCTTGCGCTCCAGCGCGCGCAGGTGCTCCTCGGCGGCGTTGGCGGACTTAAAGCCCAGTGTTTGTGCGATCTCGGCGCGCGTAGGCGGAAAGCCCGAACGCTCCATGAAGTCCTGAATCAGGGCGAGGATTTCGGCTTGGCGGGCGGTCAAGGGGCGCATCGGGTTCTCCAAAAAAGATTTGCGGTGCGCTTGACAGAACTACTGTAATCAAATACAGTGCGCATCCATACAGTGAATTTTATCCAGTGCTGTTTATAAATGCAAGTGAATCGTGAACAGTGAGCAGTGAATGGCGTCGGCATGCATTCGACACTATTCACTGTTCACCGCTCACCGTTCACTTTTATAGAAAACGTTTTGCCGAGCGAGATTTCGGCAACCTGCGAGGCACCTTTCCTAAAGCTGGTCGCTCTATTTAGGAATGCGCAGGTTGCCAAAACTACAATGAAAGGTAATTTCAATCATGTCCAAAGAAATCCCCATGGATGACCGTAAAAAAGCCCTAGCCGCCGCGCTCTCGCAAATCGAAAAACAGTTCGGCAAAGGCTCCATCATGAAGATGGGCGAAGGCAATATCGAGCTCGATATTCAGCCCGTCTCGTCCGGCTCGCTCGGCCTCGATATCGCACTTGGAATCGGTGGTTTACCGCGCGGCCGCGTCGTGGAAATCTACGGCCCAGAATCGTCAGGCAAAACCACGCTCTGCTTGAGCGTCGTTGCCGAGATTCAAAAGCTCGGTGGTGTCGCCGCCTACATCGACGCAGAAAACGCGCTCGACCCCGTCTATGCCGCCAAGCTCGGCGTCAACGTGCCCGACATGCTCATCAGCCAGCCGGATACCGGCGAACAAGGCCTCGAAATCGCCGACATGCTCGTGCGCTCGGGCGGCGTGGACATCGTGGTGATCGACTCAGTCGCCGCGCTCGTACCAAAGGCTGAAATCGAAGGCGAAATGGGCGACCAGCTGCCTGGTCTGCAAGCCCGCCTCATGAGCCAAGCGCTCCGGAAGCTCACCGGCAACATCAAGCGCACCAACACGCTCGTCATCTTCATTAACCAGATTCGCATGAAGATCGGCGTTATGTTCGGCAGCCCCGAAACGACGACTGGCGGTAACGCGTTGAAGTTCTACGCCTCGGTACGTCTGGACATTCGCCGCATTGGCGCGATCAAAAAAGGCGACGAGATCGTCGGCAACGAAACACGCGTCAAGGTCGTGAAAAACAAAGTCGCGCCACCCTTCAAAGAAGCGCTGTTCGACATCATGTATGGCCAAGGCATTTCGCGCCACGGCGAAATCATCGATATGGGCGTTGAACACGGCTTTATTGAAAAGTCTGGCGCGTGGTACAGCGCGGGCGGCAACCGGATCGGTCAAGGCCGCGACAACGCTCGCGAATACCTGCGCGAGAACCCAGCGTTGTCCAAAGAAATCGAAGACAAAATTCGCGACAAAGTGGGCATCACCATCGGCGGCGCCGTGTCGAAAGACGAAGGCTCACCGGACGAATAGTCGCAGCACGCACCGAGCGAAATGGATGTAGGCGCGACGCAAGTCGCGCTCGCTCGAGGGCAAGCGCGGCAGTGGTCGCGCCGCCACGCTGCGCGCTGGCAACGTTGGCCTCACTTTGCTTGTTCGCGTCGAATCAGGAGAATCGCAAATGCAACTCGCGCTCGCTTTTCCAATTGCGTTGGCACCATTGAATCCACCCGACGCCTTGTCGCCGCGCAATAATCGCAACATGAGCACGCCGCCGGACCAAGACGAACGCGAAAAAAAGGAAGCTGCGCAGAAGTTGCGCAACAAAGCTTTGCGCCTGCTAACCACGCGTGAGCATTCGCGTGAAGAACTGCTCCGCAAGCTCGCGCAAGCCAAGGCGCGACGCGCTCGCAAAGACGCGCAAACGCCCGCGCCCGCTAAGGACGAAATTGAGCGCGTCGTGGACGATCTCGCCGCCCAAGGTTGGCAATCCGATGACCGTTACGCCGAGGCGATCGTACGTCGCCTGACCGGACAGGCGGCCCGCCGATACATCGAAGACAAGATGGCGCAGGCGGGCATCAAAAAAGACGTCGCGAAATTGGCGATGGATTCGTTGGAGCAGGACGAAACTGAAGTCGCCACTGCGCTTTGGACTCGTCGTTTCGGCGAACCTCCAGCCGACGACAAGGAACGACAAAAGCAGATTCGTTTCTTGTTGAGCCGCGGATTTCACTTGGGGGATGCTTTCAAAATTGTCCCCAAGGCACCACTGCCGCCCATGCCGGTCCGCAAGGAGGGCGAATCAACGTTCACTCGCTCGCCGCGCTCAAGTTTTGGCCGCTCGCGCCCGTGGGGCCGCAAGAACGACCGCGATCCATCCGAGGGGTAAGCGCTCCGTCACAGTACACCGCGATTCGTCGCGAACTCGCGTCTCACTCAGCACGGACGCAAAATACTCGCTAAGCTTCCGCCCGTAATGATCTGGCGCGCCTGACTGTGCGCATCGATTTGCGTTAACGCTCACGAGAAATCACACCATGTCCGCCTCGCAATTTCCACCGCTGCAGAGTAAACCATCGACCAAGCGCTGCACCAACTGCAGCACGCTGATGTCGCTTTACTCATTGCCCGGCCATTACAACCAATCCATCGACATCGACGTTTGCCACGATTGCAACGCACTTTGGTTTGACCAGTGGGAGAGCTCACAGCTCTCACCAGACGGCACGGTCGCTCTGTTTCAACTCATTAACGAACGCGGTGGCGCGTCTAGCACTGCGACGAGCAAATTTGGACAAGGCCTGCGTTGCGTCAGCTGCGGCACCGGAATGCGCCTGACCAATGATCGCGTGAAGAACACGCGTTTCGTGTATCAAGCGTGCCCGAAAGGCCACGGCCGTCTCACCACCTTCTACAACTTCCTCGCCGAAAAGCAATTCGTGCGCGAATTGACGCAACAAGAGCGCGCCAAACTCGCCACAAGCGTGCAGCAGATCAAATGCTCAAGCTGTGCCGCTCCCGTAAACATCGGCAAGACCGACGCTTGCGAATACTGTCGCGCGCCCGTTTCGGTGTTTGACCGCGAAGCCGCGAAAAAAGCTATCGACCATTACCTGCTTGAACGCAAACGCCACGTCGCTGCGCCGCCGGCATCCGGCAGCGCCAGCTACGACTACAGCGGTTCCAATACGGGCTGGAATACATACGACAGCGTGGGGCTCGCCGCCGACATTCTCTTCGCGTTGGGGCGCGCGGCGACCCGTGGCGTCGGCGCGGGCGCGTCTCGGGTGGTGCCTGCTGCTGCGGGCGTCGCCACCGGTAGCGCGCTCGCTGACGGCAACGC
>ERZ795056.5795-NODE-5795-length-12249-cov-4.323028_pt1 | contig 12249 bp, 11 predicted proteins | sample MGYA00375140_ERZ795056 | MGnify/ENA primary metagenome ERZ795056 (study PRJEB30185, sample SAMN05720227) | activated sludge metagenome | isolation source: Anaerobic digester | place: USA | collected 2015-03-09 ...
GCGCGGGCAAAACGGAAGAAAAAAACGCAAAGGCCGAAACCGAACCCGCCGAAACGCGCGAACCGGAAACAAAAAGCGACGCGACGGAAACCGAAAAAATCGAACGCGGCGATAAAATCGATGAAAAAAACAAGGACGAAAAAACGGCTGAAGATATGCAAAAATATCTCCAGGAAATTTTCTCGTCCAGACTAAACGTAAAAGTCAGCGTAAAAAAAATGGACGCGGGCCAGAACGGCAAGTTTGAAATCAGCGTTAACGGCGTTAAGGACGACAAAGGCGTATTAAAATCGCGCGAGTTTTTCGCTAAAATAGAAGGAATTTTGAAAAAGCAGTTTCCCGGAGCAAAGCTCGCAGACTTTAAAATCGAAATGACGAAACTTGACGTAAACACGGCGGGTTTAAAACATCACGCTCCCGATTCGACGACGCAGTCTTCCACAGCGGCTATTGCCTCAAAAATGGCCGGAGCGAAAATCGGCGATAAAACTTCTCGCGACAATTCGGACGCTAACGGAAACGCCGGCGGCAAAGAGAAAAATCACGGCGGAGACGGGCTTCAAATGTTCGGCTTTTCAGGCGAAACGTCAGCCAAAAACAATGCGGAAATAAAAGAGACCCAGCTTCGAGCGACCCAGAAGTTCGACCAGGTAAAAATGCTCGAGCAGATAAAAAGCCACCTCAATGAAACCAAATTCACTTCCGCCAACGGAACATATTCAATAAAAATGATATTACGCCCGGAAGAGCTCGGAAAAATCAACCTTGAAATGGTTATGAAAGACGGCCAGCTGAGCGCGAAATTCAACGCCGAAAATTCGGCGACGGCCGAGCTGCTTAACGCCTCGATCGAGCAGCTCAAAGAAATGCTCAACGAAAAAGGCATTAAAGTCGTTAACGTCGAGTTTGGAAATTACGGCAGAGGCTTTGAATCCGGCTCCGGCGGGAACTTTACCGGCGGCGAAAACCGAAAGCAGTTTCCCGGAGCAAAGCTCGCAGACTTTAAAATCGAAATGACGAAACTTGACGTAAACACGGCGGGTTTAAAACATCACGCTCCCGATTCGACGACGCAGTCTTCCACAGCGGCTATTGCCTCAAAAATGGCCGGAGCGAAAATCGGCGATAAAACTTCTCGCGACAATTCGGACGCTAACGGAAACGCCGGCGGCAAAGAGAAAAATCACGGCGGAGACGGGCTTCAAATGTTCGGCTTTTCAGGCGAAACGTCAGCCAAAAACAATGCGGAAATAAAAGAGACCCAGCTTCGAGCGACCCAGAAGTTCGACCAGGTAAAAATGCTCGAGCAGATAAAAAGCCACCTCAATGAAACCAAATTCACTTCCGCCAACGGAACATATTCAATAAAAATGATATTACGCCCGGAAGAGCTCGGAAAAATCAACCTTGAAATGGTTATGAAAGACGGCCAGCTGAGCGCGAAATTCAACGCCGAAAATTCGGCGACGGCCGAGCTGCTTAACGCCTCGATCGAGCAGCTCAAAGAAATGCTCAACGAAAAAGGCATTAAAGTCGTTAACGTCGAGTTTGGAAATTACGGCAGAGGCTTTGAATCCGGCTCCGGCGGGAACTTTACCGGCGGCGAAAACCGGCAGTTCGAAAATTTCGGCGAAAACGGCCCGCCAGGCGGAGCGACGTTTAGCGGCGCTGAAGGCGAAATCGAATTCGCGGAAATCATAGGCGATAAAAACAAGAGCGTTTTCATATTAAACGATAAAAAAGTAAACGTAAGAGTATAAAAAACAAAGGAGGCTGTCATGGCTTCGGTAACATTTTCAGATTACGCGGGCTCGACCGTAGCGGAAGATCTAAAAAGCAAATATTCAAAAGACCAGACCCGCAAGCCCACCAATGAGCTTGGAAAGGACGATTTTCTAAAGCTTCTTCTGGCGGAGCTCAAATACCAGGACCCTACCAAACCTCTTGAAAACAAAGAGTTCATATCACAGCAGGCGAATTTTTCTTCGCTGGAGCAGATGACCAATCTCAACAGCTCGTTTTCGTCTTTCCTCAATTCGCAGACGATGAATCAGCGTATGGGAGCGGTTAATTTCATAGGCAAAAACGTGGAAACTTCAATACCGGTAAACGAAGCGGGCGACCAGTTTTTAAAAGGCCGCATCAGCGCAGTTAAATTTTCCGGCGGAGAATCCATCTTCACGATAGACGGCTACGACGTAAAAATGGAAGATATAACTTCGATAGCCGCTTAGGACGGTGTTGATAAATGATAACTAACGGCGTAAATTTCAACGCGGTGAACGCCGGAAGGCTTCAGTTCGCGGCGGCGCAATTAAAACCTGTCGAAACATCCGCGGCGCAGACTATCCAGCCGAACGCGGCGAACGCAACGGCGGCGGGCGCAAAATCTTTCGGCGCTGTTTTATCAAACGTTTTAATGCGCGAATCGTCCATGACTTTTTCGGCGCACGCCCAGAAGAGGATGACCAGCAGGGGAATAAACCTCAGCGCGGGCGATTACGCCAGGCTCGATTCCGCGTGCGACAGACTGTCGCAAAAAGGCGCCAGGGAAGCCCTGGTTATGATGGACGACAAAGCGTTTCTGGTATCGGTTAAAAACAGGACCGTCATAACCGCCCTGGATAAAAACGAAATCAGGCAGAACGTTTTCACCAATATCGACGGGGCAGTTATAGCTTAAAGGCCGGCCCGACCGCTTCAAGCGGAAGGTGGCCCCAGTCCCGGCGGATCGACCGAAGCCGGGGCGCACATAAATAAAAGTGCTTGAAAATAAAGGGAGGGTAAGTTCTTATGATGAGAACTTTTAATTCCAGCGTTTTAGGGCTCCAATCCTTTCAAACGCAGATGGATGTAATTTCAAATAATATAGCAAACGTTAACAATACGGGATATAAAAAGACCCGCGTGCTCTTCGAGGACGTGCTTAGCCAGACTATGTCGAACGGCCAGGCGCCTTCCGGGGGCTACGGCGGCCTCAATCCCATGCAGATAGGGCTCGGCTCTAAAATAGGCGCCATCGACAGCGTATTCACGCAAGGCGCCATGCAGGGCACCGGGCGCGATATAGACATGGCGATCCAGGGCGAAGGCTTTTTCATAACTACAGACGGAACGGGCTCTAAATACTTCACCCGCTCGGGCGCGTTCGACCTGGATTCGCAGTTAAACCTCGTGCACAGCGTTTCGGCGACAAAAGGCATGGGCTGGCTCGCGGCCGAAGACCCGGTCAGCAAAAACCTCGTAATCGACACTTCAAAACCCGTAACGGCGCTCAATTTCACTAATTACCAGAAAATCGCCGCCGCTTCGACCACGTCGGTCGAATTCGCATCGAACCTTAAAATGTCGGCGACGGAAAGAAGCCTTCCGGACGAGCGCGTGCTTTCATTCACCGACGATCAGGGCGACGCGCACAACCTGACGGTGAGATTCACGAAAGTGGATAAAAACAACTGGAACTGGACTGCTTATGACGATAACAATGTCCAGGTCAAAACCGGCGCGCTGAAATTCGACGACAACGGCAAAATAACCGCTTCTACCGGCGGGCAGATAGTTTACGACCCCGACGGCACGGGCGGAACTCCGGCTTCGTTAAAGCTCCAAACGGGAAACAGCGCCAACATAACCGGCGCCGAGCTTAAAACGCCGTCCGATTCGACGAAATCAGGGGTCCACTCGATAACTTCTTCAAAAATAAGCGCCACGGCCGCGAGCGTATCCGGCGATAAAACTGGAGTTTACAGATACACCACTCTGGGCGAGCTGGGAGTTACGGACACAACTGGATTTAAAATAGCGGTGGACGGCAGTACTACCGGAGTGGAAATAAGCGGCCTGAGCGTCAATTCAACCGTATCCGATTTGATAAGCGCCATAAACACGCAGTCGGGAGGCGCCATAGCCGAAATGTCCGGCGATAAGGTCGTAGTTAAAAGGGCCATAGCCGGTTCCGCTTATAAAGTCGAGTTAATGGCGCCCGCAAGCGATATAGGAAACAAAGTATTCGGAACGGCCCTGCAGACCACGGCCGGCACGAACCAGTCCTTCCGCGTTACCGACATATTCACCCCGGCCGACGGCAGCGCGTCGATGACCTTCATATATAACAACGCGCAGAACGGCCTTGTCATAGGCAAAGGGTTAATAAACGGCGTGGAACAGAACGTAGGCGAAATAATACTCAGCGCCTCGGACATCCAGCCTGGAACGGCCACCATAACCACCAGGGCAAAGCATAACGCCGGCGAAGTGAGAGTGGAAGTGCCTCAGGCCGAATCTTACGCCGCCAATTTCAATTTAATATCCGGCGGCACGCAGACGAGCGGCATCTCTACTTCGCTCTTAATGGGAACGACGCACAACGTTTCCATGAATATCTACGACAGCACGGGATACAACCATAAAGTAAATATGAATTTCGAAAAAACCGAAAACAACAAATGGGTATATACGGCGGTCCTGGATTCGGCGGACCCGATGGTGGCGGAATATTTTAAAACCCACCCCATCAAGGGAAGCCAGCCCACGTCGAGCGAGCTGAGAGAAGCCAGCGCTTCTATAATGGGCGCGTCCAACAGCGGCACGCTCGTATTCGATAAGGCCGGAAAAATCGACGCGGCTTCTACCGCGGCCGCCAACGGCGTTACCGCTCCCGCGCTTTCAAAACCCATTTCATTCACGCCGGCCAACGCCAACAAAGTCGAATTCGCACCGGATTTCAACCTGGTAACCCAATACGATTCCGAATTTTCGACGGGCGTTAAAAACTCGAACGGCTACGAAATGGGAAAGCTCAACGGTTTTTTAGTGGACGAATCGGGAATCATAAAAGGATCGTATTCGAACGGCCAGAAACTCGCCATAGCGCAAATAGGCCTCGCTAAATTCATAAACAACGGCGGTCTGGTAAAACATTCTGACAACCTTTACTCGGAAGCCAGCAACTCCGGCCAGGCCCAGATAGGAACGACCAATTCCAGCGGGCGCGGCAGCATATTGTCGCAGAACCTCGAAATGTCCAACGTAGACCTGGCGCATGAATTTACCGAAATGATAATCAGCCAGAGAGGATTTCAGGCCAACGCCAAAACCATCAATACGGCCGACCAGATGCTGCAGGAAATAATAACGTTAAAACGTTAAAGCAACTGATGTTTTACGTTTATAAAGCATAACAAAAAAGAGGAAAATGACCGGCGCGTTATTTTCCTCTTTTTTTACGCCGGCTGACGATATTTTAAGCCCGATTTATTTGACAGTTACCGATATTTCTGATAGAATCTATAATAAGGATTATTGTGTTTTCAACGAGGCCATAAAAAATTTTAAAAATAGAATAGGACGAACCGATGATAAAGTTAAAAAGAATTAACGGAACCGAATTTCTTCTGAATCCCGATATGATAATGCAGGTAGAAGCGCGGCCCGATACGGTCATAACGCTTTCCGACGAAACAAAATACGTGGTGGCTGATTCGGTGGACGAAGTCTATGATAAAATAGTTCAATTTCGGGCCGATATATTGACACGGTATAGAAAAGATTATAAAAATAATATCGCTAAAGAGTAAAAAATATTTAATTACTATATATTTTTGACGATACTTTACATGAGTTATAATATAGGTTAAAAAGTTGGTGCTATATAAATGTCCGAAGGCGAAAGCAGGTTTCCATTAAAATTAATAATCGCGGGCGCGGCGGTTATCGGATTAATAGTGTTGTCCGTAGGCGGGTATTTTGCATATACCATGCTCATGAAAGGCGGCAAGCCCGCGGCGCCTAAAGTCAATCTGGAAAAGCTCGAGTTCGAATCCAAAGACAACGTCACGTTCGAAGAATTTACGGTTTATCTGGTAGAAGGCGACGAAAAAGGGATGATCAAGTTTAAGGTGAACGCCGAAGTGGCCAGCACTAAAGTTAAAGAATTTCTCGAAAGAAAGAAGCCGGCGGTGCGCGATATAGTCACAAGAAGGCTGATGGCGATGAAAATCGAAGATATAAAGCAAAAATATTATAACTTAAAGCTGCACGACATGATAAAAGACGATTTGAACGTCATCGTGGACAGCAACGTTAAAGGTAACACCGGCGAAAACGCCATAAAAATGAATCTGGTCGTCAAAGTCAACGTTTTCGATTTTTCGGCGGTTTCAATCGACTAGGCCGGAGCGCCGGTCTTGCTGAAAAACAGGGCTCAATAACACCGGCCCGGGGCAGTGAATAAATTATAACGAAAAGTGGTGCATATAAATGTCAGACGAAGAACGCAAGCCGTCAAGTACGGTAATCAAATACCTGCTAATAGCAATAGCATTCCTGGCTACCATGGTGTGCTCGGCGGTAGTGTCTATTTTCGTATATAAAACCATCATGGAAAAGAAAAGCGAAGCGACCGTCGATCAAGAAATAGTGACGAAAGAAAATATAGCGTTCGACGAATTCACGATATATCCTCTGGCCGAAAAAGGAATGGTCAAGTTCAAAATAAACGCGGAAGTCAACGACGTTAAAGTCAAAGATTACCTGGACAAGAAAAAGCCGGCGGTGCGCGATATCATAACCCGCGGCGTAATGATGTTTAAAATAGAGGAAATAAAAAAAATATACCAGAACGAAGACCTGCACAAGTCAATACAGAAAGAGCTGAACCTTATCATAGGCGACAATATAAAAGTGGAGTCGTCGTTTCTGGGCGGGCAGAAAAAAAAGAAGTTTTTAGTCGTTAAAGTCAACGTTTATGACTTTTCGGCCATGACGATGGAATAATCTCATTATTACAGAATTTTGGATTTAAAATTAGAAAGGCGGGTGAACTGATATGCCGGACAACAGCGTAATGTCGCAAAACGAAATAGATGAGCTGCTAAGCGCCCTGGCGGGCGGAGGCGGTTCGGACAGTCCGGCGCCGCAGGCGGCTCCCGAACCGGTTCCGGCAGCGCCTCAGGCAAGTTCGCCGCCGCCTGCCGCACCTCCGAGCAGCGTAGTAAGCGGCCCTCAAGCCCAGCAGCAGCAACAGCCGCCGCAGTTCCAGCAACTCCAGGCGCAACCGCCGCAACAGCAGGCGCCTCCGCAATTTCAACAGCCGCAGTTCCAGCAACAGCAGCAATTCATGGGGCCGCCGCCGCAATTCGGGGCAGCTCCGCAGTTTATGGGACCGCCACCGCAATTCCAGCAGCAATTTTTTCAAATGCCGATGCAGCCGGGATTCATGGCGCCGCCGCCCGCGCCCGAAGCGCCGCCCCCTGCCACACAGCTTCTGGCCAAGGCCAAACTGGAAAAGGGCACTAAAAAAACCAAGCCTTACGATTTCAGAAGGCCGGATAAATTCGTTAAAGAGCAGCTCAGAACGATCAATAAGATACACGAAAATTTTTCGCGTACGGTAACTACGAGCCTTTCCACCATGCTTAGAACCATGGTTTCGGTCCAGGTAATATCGGTCGATCAGATAACTTACGAAGAATATATACGTTCGGTGCCGAACCCTTCGGTAATATCGGTTTTCGACGTGGGCGGAGACCTCAAGGGGAACGCGGTTTTCGAAATCAACCCCAGCCTCGCTCTGGCGATGATAGACAGGCTTTTCGGCGGCACCGGAAAGGCGCTTTCAAAATCGAGGCCGCTGACGACGATAGAAGAAACGGTCATGAAAAAAATCATCGCGCGCCTTCTAAACGATCTGACCGAAGCATGGCAGCAGTTCGTCAGCATAGAGCCCAAAATAGAGCTCATGGAATCCAATCCGCAGTTCACCCAGATCGCGCCTCCCACGGCGATGGTGCTTTTAATCACATTCGAAGTCAGGGTGCACGATACCGAAGGCACTTCAAATATATGCTTCCCGCACATAGTGCTGGAGCCGATACTTGAAAAGCTTAACGTGCAATTCCTATACTCGTCGATAAACAAGATCGAAAGCGAAGGCAACGCCAGCAAGCTCGAAGAATCGCTGAAAAAAGCGAAAATCCCTCTGGTCGTAGAATTGGGCCGATCCGAAATCACGGTAAACGAGTTTTTGAATTTAAATATAAACGATGTAATAATTTTAAGAAAGTCAACAAGCGACCTGCTCGACGTCCACGCGGGCGGAAGGCTAAAGTTCAAGGGCAATCCCGGTCTTGTTGATAATAAGTTAGCGGTAGCTATAGCACAGGTCGTACGTGAAAATGAAGAAGAGGTGGGATTGTAAATGGCTGAAAACTTATTGACGCAAGATGAAATAGACGCCCTGCTAGGCGGAATTACTCAGCCGGTTTCGGATAAAGGGACAAGCGGAGGCGGTGGCGGAGGAAGCGCCCCGCCGCCATTCGAAGTCAAAAAAATATTGAACCCCGACGAAACCGAAATATTCAGAAAATTTATAGACGACGTATTTTGCGGCGGAAGCGACGCATTTACGTCGATAGTTTCGGCCACCACCAAAGTCAACCTAGTCGAAATAAACGAAGACAAGAAAGAAAGCATTTCACGGCATTATAAAGACCAGGTAATGCATCAATATTACCTCGACTTCGACGGCGCCATAAAAGGCCGCGGCGGCATTTTCATAAAATTGTCCGACATCCTGGCTTTCGGCGACATACTGCTCGGCGGCGACGGAACGGCCGGCGTAATAGACAATAAAAACCATTACGATAAAGCGATCGAAGAGTTTTTCAAAAGATTCAGCGAAAGCTATCTAAAAAACAAGCTGACCGCTCTCGCCGGCGAAATACCTTTCGAAGCCAATATTTCATTCGCGGGTTCGAGCGATTTCAAAGACGGCTACGACCCCGGTTTCGGAAACGATTTAATTTATGCGAAGCTTAACTTCGAGCTCACTTACAACGCCGACAAAAACAAGCTTAACTTCGAGCTATTTATATGCATGCCGGTGAGCGTTTCGCAGGACATAATCTCGCTCATAGGCCAGGTAATGCTCGAATCCAGGCAGCCGCAGGCGGAAGTAAGCGTTTCTCCGAGCGCTTCGCAGTCTTTACTGATAACCAATCAGGACGAAATAGACGCTATATTAAACCAGGTAACATCGCAGGCCGCTCAGCCGCAAGTATCGCAGCCGGCCGCTCCTCCGGCCCAGCCGCAGCAGCAGTTCACGCCGCCGCCTCAACAGCAGCCGCAAATAGCCGCCCAACAGCAACAGCCGCCCATGCAGCAGCCTCAACAGCAGCCGCAGGCTTATCCGCAACAGCAGCCGCCCATGCAGCAACCGCAGGGTTATCCCCAGCAGCCGCCCATGCAGCAGCCGATGGGTTATCCCCAGCAGCCGCCCATGCAGCAGCCGATGGGATACCCGCAGCAGATGGGTTATCCTCAACAGATGGGATACCCGCAGCAGATGGGTTATCCGCAGCAGCCGCAGCAAAACGTACAGGCGGCGAAGTTTTCATCGCTCAACTTCGGAACGCCCGCGGGCGCCACTTCCAACATCGAGCTCCTGCTCGACGTGCCTTTGACGCTCACTGTCGAACTGGGCCGCACGCGCATGCTCATTAAAGAAATACTCGAGCTCACCGCCGGCTCGATCATAGAACTCGATAAAATCGCCGGCGAATCGATAGACGTGTTGATCAACAATAAACTTGTGGCAAAAGGCGAAGTCGTGGTAATAGACGAAAACTTCGGTATCCGAATAACTAATATCATAAGCCCTCACGAACGCCTGCAAAGCCTGAAACCTTAACGGAACGGCCAAAAATGACAAATTCTAATTTAAGGCAACTATTTAACAATAAAATACTCAAAGGCCGCGATGCCGCCATGCGCTTAATTTATGCCCCGGCGGCCGCGGCCTCTATAATTTTATCCTGCGCGCCGGAAGTTTTCGGGCAGACTTACGAAAACATACTGCAGTATAAAGAACCGGTATCTAATTTCAATTTCGATTTCACTTCGACCATAATAAAGTTCATACTGGCTACCGTCATATGCATAATGATAATACTGCTTATGAAAAAATATATGGGCGCCGCCTCCAATTTTTCATCGGCCGACAACATCAAAGTCCTCGATTACCACATGATAGCGGCCGACAAATATATTTACATCGTCGAAATATACTCAAAACTCTTCATCCTTGGAGTCGGAGGAAACGGCATAAGCAAAATAGCCGAAATAAGCGACAAGGAAACTATCGATCTAATAAGGCTTAAAAGCGATAAAAACATCAAAGGTAAAATGTTTTCGGAATATCTTCAAAAATTCATGCCTGCCGACAAAAAAACGCCGGTCGAATAAACCCGTCATTTCTTCGAATTTTTCATACTTTCAAATTTTCATAAAACGCGCCTGTTAAAAACCGCCGGAACCTAAAAAAACGGTTGACAAATCAGCCTTTATTTAGTAAAATCTCTTCATCGGCGTTATGTAAACTTAATTTCCTTTTCAAGCATATTCATTTTATATTATATAATATATTTAAAGACTCTACCGCACAACATAAACGCCAGGCAAATAAGGTGTACATTCGGAGGTTTGACTGATGCGGTTTTGCGCTATGTCGCGAATATTTTTTACCGTAATTATGGCGCTAATGTGCGTTTACCATATCACCGCTTCAAGCGCTTTCGCCCAGGGCGAAGCGGCGGCGAACTCAAAGCCGGCGCGAACCGCCGTAAAAACTCAGACCGGCGCGGGCAGCCAACAGCCGGCGGCCGAAGCTCCAGTCCAGGTCCCAAAAATTAATTTCGGAATAACTCCCACGAATAATCCCGAAGATATCTCCGTGGCGCTTCAGATAATAATTCTTCTAACGGTCCTAACGCTGGCGCCTTCCATACTGGTCATGGCCACTTCGTTCACCCGCATTGTAATAGTCCTTTCTTTCGTGCGGCGCGCGCTGGCCACTCAGCAGCTGCCTTCCAACCAGATCATAATAGGGCTTTCGCTCATACTCACCTTTTTCGTAATGACGCCTACATTCGCTAAAATAAACGCCGACAGCCTCCAGCCTTATTTCAACCGCGACATAACCCAGATGGAAGCCATTTCAAGGACGTCCGAAACGCTCCGCGATTTCATGTTAAAACAAACGCAGGAAAGCGATTTGAGCTTATTTATAAAACTCGCCCGCGATAAAAAATTCGAAAAAAAATCCGAAGTCCCCTTTTACATAGTCATGCCCGCCTTCATTCTTTCTGAAATGAAGATCGCTTTCGAAATGGGCCTGATAATATTCCTTCCGTTCCTTGTAATCGATATGGTGGTGGCCTCGGTGCTTATGTCCATGGGCATGATGATGCTTCCTCCGGCCATGATATCGCTGCCGTTTAAAATATTGATATTCGTTCTGGCCGACGGATGGCACCTTATAATAAAATCGCTCGTTTCGAGCTTCGCATGAGTGTAAGCTATGGATGAAAGAACCGTTATAGAAATAATGACGAACATGATATACGTGACGCTTTTAACATCGGCCCCCATGATGATTTCCGGGCTCGTCGTCGGCGTCGCCGTTTCGATATTCCAGACCGCTTTTTCCATACAGGAACAGACGCTGAGCTTCGTCCCCAAAATAGTGGCGTTAAGCCTTGCGGGCGTGTTTTTCGGCAACTGGATGCTCAGGCTGCTCGTAGATTACAGCCGGGACGTTTTCATCAATTTCGCAAAATGGGTAATTAAGTAACGGACGCAAAAATGTACATTCAAGTTTTCGAATATATTGAGACTTTTTTTCTGCTTTTAGTCAGGATAACCGGCATTTTCACTTCCGCTCCCGTTATCGGGGCGGAAAGCCTCCCCGCGCAGATAAGAATAATGACGGCTTTAGTGCTTTCCATGCTGCTGATGCCGGCGGAAATATCTTCGCGCGGCGCGGTCCAGATCCCTCCGCAAACTTATATTTTCGCGCTTATAGTGGTCAAAGAGATACTTCTGGGGCTATTGCTCGGCTTCGTGGCTTCGTTCGTCATCGAAGGCGTAAAGCTCGCCGGAGAACTGATGGGAATCCAGATAGGCTTCGCTATGGTTTCCGTAATAGACCCCGAATCGCAGCAGGAAGAATCGATAACCGGAAGTTTCAATTATCTTATATTCACCCTTATTTTTTTAATGATAAACGGCCACCACCTTATAATCGAAGCGCTCAACCAGAGCCTCAGGATAGTTCCTCTCGGCCTGGTTTATTATAACGGAAATTTCGTTTCCGAAATTTTCGACAGGGCCCCCGAGTTTTTTACGATAGGCGTTAAAATAGCCGCCCCCATAGTGGTCCCTCTTATAATGCTCTCCGTGGTGCTCGGAATA
>ERZ795056.5798-NODE-5798-length-12245-cov-6.131583_pt1 | contig 12245 bp, 7 predicted proteins | sample MGYA00375140_ERZ795056 | MGnify/ENA primary metagenome ERZ795056 (study PRJEB30185, sample SAMN05720227) | activated sludge metagenome | isolation source: Anaerobic digester | place: USA | collected 2015-03-09 ...
CGCGGTGGACACGAAGGCCGTCCTTGAAGCTACCCATCTGCTCACGCAGGGCGCTCCGGAGCGTCTGACGCGCGCTCGAGTGCAGGGCTGCGCCTCGGCGCCGCTCGCTCTCGGTGGCCGCTCGGCTCTGCCGCGCCGCCGCGAGCAGGGCTCGGGTGTCGTGGCAGCGCTCCGCGAGCGCGTCGTGTCGTCGATGTCGGCCATTCTGGATGGCCCCTCGAAGGTCTGCCATGACCCCCGGTGTGAACGTCTTGAAATTTTGCATCGCGCCCTCCTCCTATTTGGTGGTGTTCCCGGGCGCCCGGCAATCGCCGGGCGCCCGGTCACGTCAACCCCGCCGATACGCGGGCGGGCAGCTACTGCTCGCAGGTCACGCCGGGGGGGCGGCCGCGGTCGACGTGAGGCCAATGGCCTCGGCGTACTTCAGGTAGGTCTCGACTGAGGCGATGACCACGCGGGCTTCGATCGAGAGCAGCTCAATGCCGACGAGCGACACCTTGGCCCACACGTCGATGACGATACCCTTGTCGAGAATGCGGTCAACGACCTCAGCCAGGGAGGAGGAATCAGTGGACTTCATAACCTTTGCCATTTGAGACTCGCTTTTCTTTCGGCCGCTCTATTGCGGCTGCTTACCCTTTAGCAAGGCGCGTGCCATCGGGTTTTGGACCCGGTCCGGGCGCCGCCGGCCGCCCTCCTGAATCCCCGAAATCAGCGTGGCGGCCCGTCAGTGGCCCACAGCGCCGATTTTGGGCCGGCGCCGCCAGCCGCGCACCGCGGCCCGTGAAAATCGTGCGTCACGCTCCGCCGCGCCGCGCGTCCGTGGATCAGGGGCCGCTCGAGTCGGGCCCTGATGACCAGAGACGGCCCAGGCCGCCGCTATCGGGCAAACAGCGGGTCACTGCACGGCACTGCACGGATAGTGACACCGTGTCTCTTTTTTGGGACACTCCCCGGCGCCCGCTCGCGTCGCGGCGTCGGCGTCCCGTCCTTCCTTAGAATGCTCCATCGATCGGCGGTACGCCCGCGCCTGGCGAAATAATTTCTCTTTACGTCCGTGAATCGCGACAAATGCAGCGGAGCGCAGGGAGCGACCACGTCGCGACCCCACGGGTCCGGGCCCGCGTCCTTTATGTGGACCTCATGAAGCACGACGAGCCGGGCCCGCTCGAGGACAGGTCCTCGGCGGGCGCCGGCTGTGACACGCGGGTGCGGGGCTGCGGGCCGCTATTCGTCCTCGAGGTCTTTGAGGAAGTCTGGGACCCCTTTGTCCTGGACCTGGAAGAAGTCGGAGCTCGACGCCCCGGCGCGCTGGCCGAACTCCGGCGGCATCCCGAGGCCCAGGCTGCCGAGCGTCTGCGTGGGCCCCTGGCTCTGGGCGAAGAACGAGAGGATGGGCTTCACGTCGGCGATCGTCTGCCGGGTGGCCGCGTCACGCACCGCCTGGTCGGCGACGGCGGCCGCCATCGACTCCTTGATCTCGGCGATCTCCGCGTCGAGCTCGGCGATGCGGGCCTTGCCCTCGTCGAGCACGCGCTGGGCCTTGTTGCCGCCCTCCTGTATGAAGGCCTCGAGCGCCGCCACCTCGGTGGTCGCGGCGGCGATGATCTTCTGGGTCGGCACATCGAAGGCGTTGAAGGCGGCCTCGACGATCTGGCGCTTCAACGCGGCCGGCGAGTCTTCGGGCAAGCTGCGCAGCAGGTCCTGGGCCTTCCTCACCCGCTGCTGCTGCTCGCCGTCGACGCCCGCACGCAGGAGCACCGCGGGGAAGTCGATCGTCGTCGAGTAACGGGTCGCCAGTCGGAACGGCGGCGGCCCGGGCGGCGGCGGCGGCGGTGCCGGTGGCAACGGTGCAGGAGGGGGCGGCGCAGGCATCAGCACGCGCTGCACCTCCTCGTCCTCGACCGGCTTACTCCCCCCGAACAGGCCCTTGAAAAAGTCCATCAAGCCCATGGTCCCACCCTTGTCAGCATGGTGCAGACACTACTCTATTTTGCCGGCGCTGCCGGTGCCTCACGGGCCGATAGATCGCCGCAGTTCGGCCCACGGAGCACTTCTGCCATCGTGGGGCCGACGCGCTGATCAGCGCGTCGGCGATCACAGGCGCCGCTTCCGCAGCGACGCGGACGCGCGATGTGCCACCCGCGTCGCGGCACACTGCAGCGAGCGCGACGATGCGGCCGCGATCGCGAAGCCGCGGGTCTCGCCTCGATCGACGACGCGGCGCGAGTGCAGCGTCTCGATCGGCGCGCGGGCGTCGGCGCGCCGCGCATCGGCGACAGGTCACGCGCGACGAGCACGGTGACGGTCTGCGTAGCGAGCTCGACGAGGCCGGGCGGGATCGTCTCTTGACCCCCGATCACCGACGATCGATTTCGCCGGTCGCGGCCCGCAGTCCGGCACCGTGAGGACCTCGTGCGAGCGCCTCGCGACTTCACCGCGGCTGGACCAGGCCGGACCTCCGGCTCTGTCTCTTACAACATGTCTCAAAGGCCCTGTCTCGAAGGCCAGCGAGGTCGCAGCTCGGGCGACCCGGCTCAGGTCTCGTGATCGTCGCCCACGGGCAGCGGCCGGGCCGGCTGCGGCTTCTGCAGCGCGCGCCGGCGCCAGGCCGCGATGGCGCCCTCGCCGGGCCGGCGCTCCTTCACGGCGAGGCTGCCGAACAGGACCCTGCCGGTCAGGTGCAGCACCCGTCGCTCACCACCTGCGCCGCTGCCGGGCTCGTGCTCGACCGCCGAGAGGATCGCCCGGCAACGATTGTCGACCTGCCAGCCCGGCGGCACGATCACCTCGAGGTTGCCGAAGGCGACCTTGACCGCGAACTCGATCTCCGTGACACCGGCGGGCAGCACCGCCTCGCGCAGGTCGAGCACGGCGTCGCCGAAGGTCACGCGCACCTCGGTGCGCGCCGCGACCTGCCAGGCCCCGCGCCGCTCCACCGAGCCGAACAACACCGGGAGCCGCTCCGCCGGCGCGACCGGCACGAGCGCCGTGGTGGCCACCGGCCGCACGTCGAGGGTCAGCGCGCGCAGCTCATCGATGGTCGTCGCATATTCGACCCGGTCGAGCCGGCGGTCGAGCTCCCCCTGATCGATCCAGTCCTGCGCGTAGCCCTCCGCGAGCAGGGCCCGCGCCTCCTCGCGCTCGCGGACCAACATTCCGGCCGGTGTCTCCGCCATGCCGTCGGTCTACCACGCCCGCATTCATGACGACCCCGTGATCGTCGGCCGACGGCCCGCGCATCGGCGCGGGCCGGCTCCTCCGTGTCACTGGATCAGCGCGAACTGGATGCGGCGATTCTTCGCCTTGCCCTCGACGCTCGTGTTGTCGGCGATCGGCTCGTCCGGGCCCACGCCGCGGGTGGTGATGCGGCTGGCGTCGACGCCCGCGTCGATCAGGTACTTGCGCACCGACTCGGCGCGCCGGCGCGACAGGTCGATGTTGTGCTCGCGGTCGCCGTCGGCGTCGGTGTGGCCGGAGATCTCGACCTTGACCTCGGGGTAGTCCTTCAGCACCTGGGTCGCGTTGTCGAGCGTCGGCTTGGACGTCGGCTTGATCGTCGCCTGGTCGGTGTCGAAGTAGATGCCCTCGATCACACCGGTGAACTTCTTCACCTCCTTGGGCACCTCGTCGGGGCAGCCGTCCTCGTCCTGGTAGTTGTTCTTGGTCTCCGGCACGTCGGGGCACTGATCGGTGGAGTCCGGGTTGCCGTCGCCGTCGCGGTCCGGCGCCGGGCAGCCGTCGGGCGCGATGCCGGGCACCTCCACGCAGGCGTCCTTGCTGTCCTTGAAGCCGTCGCCGTCGGTGTCCGGGTCGACGGGGGCCGGGCAGCCGTCGGGCGCGACGCCCGGGACCTTCACGCAGGCGTCGACGCGGTCCTTGAAGCCGTCGCCGTCGGTGTCCGGGTCGGCCGGCGGCTTCTTCTTGTTGAGCACGATCGACAGGCCGAGCAGGACCTCGAGGTGATTGGTGCGGCCGCTGGCGGAGCCGACCTTGGTGGCCACATTGTCGCGGACGTCGAGGCGCAGCGCGATCAGGTCGTTGACGTAGAACTTGACGCCGCCGCCGAAGTGCAGGGCCGGGTCGAGGTCACCGCCGAGGCCGGTGGTGCCGATGATGCCGACGCCGGCCAGCACGAAGGGCGCGACCCGGTACGGCAGCTGGGCGAGCACGTAGCCGCGGAAGGTCCCGAGCGTCGCCTTCGACTTGTCGGTCGCGGCCTTGGTCGGCGCGATGCCACCGTCGATCTCGAGGCCGAGGAAGGACAGCGGATAATAACCGAGCCGCAGCCCGATATCCGGCGCGACCTTGTTGTACGGCTGCCAGGTCACGCTCGGGTCGGCGGGGTCGTACAGCTCGTGGTTCTTCGACGGCACCAGGATGCCACCGAACACCCCGACCTCGATCTGATTGCGCGTCGGACGATGGCGCCTCATCCACGGCTCGGCGGCGCTGTCCTTCGTGCTCGTGCTCGCCTTGGGAGCGGACACCTCGACCTCGCCCGCCGCGGCGACCGGCTCGGCGGCCGTCGCTACCCCGGGGAGCGACGAGAGGGCCACGACAGACATGAGGGAGAGACAGAGTCTGGGCATGTAAAGATCCATCGAGACGACCGCGCCGGTCGGGCGCGCTGCTCCACTTGTACATGCGAGTCCGGGCTCTGTACAGATCAGGGCACTCGTCACATCCGGCGGAAACCGCGGGAAGGAGGCCCACTGAGCCGTTTCGGGTGGATCTTCGCATGTATCAGCACGCCTACGATCGCGCGCTCGTTACAGGTCCACTGATAAGCATCATTTGCTGACTGCCGGAAATCGCGCGAAAAATGTCGTCACCCGATATCGTGGCGGTGAACCGTCGACTCGTTCATATGCGCGCTTGTCCGCATATCCGCATGCGCGTCCGAGGAGCCGCTTGACGCCGCGCAGCGCCACGGACCACCATCGCGGCATGACGCGTTTTCTCCTTCGGACCGGCCTGCTCGGTGGCCTCGGACTCCTCGCTCTCCAGGGCTGCGGTGGCGTGTGCGGCGATGACGGCTTCGAGTGGCAGCAATCCGGCCTGATGGCGTGCCGGCCGGCGGCGACGGAATCTGCCACCACCAGCGGATCGTCGACCGGCGTCGTCGATGGCACCACCGGCGTGCCCGACCCGACCACCGGCGAACCAACCACCACCGGCGAGACCACCGGCCCCGGCCCCGTATGCGGCGACGGCGTCGTCGATGCCGGCGAGCAGTGCGACGACGGAGCGGGCAACGGCCCCGACAAGGCCTGCTCGGACACCTGCACCGCGGCCGCCTGCGGCGATGGTGCCGTCGGCCCCGGCGAGCAATGCGACGACGGCGCGATGAACGGCGACATGAACGCCTGCAAGGCCGACTGCAGCAACAACATCTGCGGCGACGGCTTCGTCGGCCCCGGCGAGGGCTGCGACGACGGCAATCAGAACCAGGACGACGAGTGCACCAACGTATGCGCGCTCGCGTCGTGCGGCGACGGCGTGGTCGCCCCGACCGAGCAGTGTGACGACGGCAATCAGGAGAACGCCGACGCGTGCACCAACAACTGCACCAACGCGCTGTGCGGCGACGGCTTCCTGCAGGCCGGCGAGGTCTGCGACGACGGCGCGGCCAACTCGAACAACGCCCTGTGCACGCTGCTGTGCCAGACCAACGTCTGCGGCGACGGTGCGGTGTTCAACACCGGCGACGGCCTCGAGCAGTGCGACGACGGCATGGACAACGGCCCCGGCCTGGCCTGCAACGCGATGTGCGTGCTCAACATCTGCGGCGACGGCGACAAGGCCGTCGGCGAGCAGTGCGACGACGGCAACCTCGACGGCGGCGACGGCTGCTCCGGGGGCTGCCAGTTCGAGGAGTGCGGCAACAAGGCGATCGACCCCGGCGAGGCGTGTGACGACGGCGCCAACGGCGACCAGGACGACGGCTGCACCGACCTCTGCGGCGTGCCGGCGTGCGGCGACGCGTTCATTCAGGACAGCCTGATGGAGATGTGCGACCTGGGCGCGATGAACAGCAACACCGGCGAGTGCACCCTCGCCTGCACGGTCGCCGTCTGCGGCGACAGCCTGATCCAGGACAACGTCGAGCAGTGCGACGACGGCCCGAACAACAACAACATGAACCTGTGCAAGGCCGACTGCACCGTCAACGTCTGCGGCGACGGCTTCGTCGGCCCGGGTGAGGCCTGCGACGACGGCAACATGGTCAACGAGGACGCCTGCACCAACGTGTGCAAGGGCGCCACCTGCGGCGACAACTTCAAGCAGCCGGGCGAGGAGTGCGACCTCGGCATGAACAACAGCAACAGCGGGGCCTGCACGCTCGGCTGCAAGCTGCCGGTCTGCGGCGACACCTTCCAGCAGGCAGGCGAGGAGTGCGACGACGGCAACCTGGCGAACACCGACGCCTGCCTCAACAGCTGCAAGCTCGCCAAGTGCGGCGATGTCTTCGTGCAGGCCGGCGTCGAGCAGTGCGACGACGGCAACCTGGTCCAGACCGACGCCTGCACCAACACCTGCAAGAACGCGGTCTGCGGCGACGCCTTCGTCCAGCCGAGCAACAACGAGACCTGCGACGACGCCAACCTGGTCAACACCGACGCCTGCCTCAACAGCTGCAAGACCGCCAGCTGCGGCGACGCCTTCGTGCAGGTCGGCGTCGAGGTCTGCGACGACGGCAACGCGCTCAACAACGACGCCTGCGTGCTGTGCAAGGCCGCCAAGTGCGGCGACGGCTTCGTGCAGACGGGCGTCGAGGAGTGCGACGACTCCAACATCCTCAACGGCGACGGCTGCACCTCGCTGTGTAAGAAAGAAGCGGTGGTCAAGACCTTCAACTGCACCGGCGGCGTGCAGAACTTCGTGGTCCCCGCGAACATCACGAAGATCAAGGTCGAGGCGTGGGGCGCCGCCGGCGGCACCGCACAGGCCAGCATCAACGGCTGCGGCGCCACCCCGGACGTCGGCGGCAAGGGTGGCTACGCCACCGGCGACCTCACCGTGGTCCCCGGCGAGAACCTCCAGATCAACGTCGGCTGCGCCGGCGGTCAGGCCAACGCACCCGGCTGGAACGGCGGTGGCAACGGCTGCGGTGACGCCAGCACCTGCACCGGCGGCGGCGGCGGCTCGGACGTGCGCAAGGGCGGTGTGGCCCTCGGCAATCGCGTCCTCGTCGCGGGCGGCGGCGGCGGAGCCGAGTACTCATGCGGCAACCAGGGCGGCGGCGCGGGCGGTGGACTCGTCGGCAATGCCGCCCTCGGCAGCGACGCCGGCGTCGCTGCCGACGGTAAGGGCGGCTCGCAGGCCGCGGGCGGCGCAGGCGGCATCAACAACGCCTGGCCGATGAACGGCAAGAACGGCGCGCTCGGCCAGGGCGGCGACGGCTCGCTCCTGCTGCACTCCGGCGGCGGCGGTGGCGGCTACTGGGGCGGCGGCGGCGGCAGCGTCGACGGGAGCGCCGGCGGTGGCTCGTCGTACCTCGGCGGCGTCGCCAACGGCAGCACCCTGGCCGGCCAGAAGGTCGGCAACGGCCAGATCGTGCTCAGTTACTGAGGCGGTCCACGCTCATCCCGGCTTGAGCATTCCACATGCTTCGGCCGCGGCCGCCCGCGCAGTCGCGGTCGCGGTGATCGCCGCCGTCTCGGCCGCATTGGCCTTCATGAGGGCGAGCGCCTCGTCGAACGCCGCGAGCGCCTCGCACGGCTTGCCGAGGGCCAACTCGGCCGCACCGGTCCCGCGCAGCGGGCCGATCAGCTCGGCGCTGTCGGGCCCGAGGACCCGCTCGGTCACCGCGATCGCCGCGGCATAACGGCCCAGCGCGGCGGCGAAGTCCTGCTTTGCCAGCAAGATGTCGCCGATGTTGCTGTCGGCGGCACCGACGAGGTGGCTCGTCTCGCCCCACGCCGCGAGCGCCAGCGCCCGCGCCTCGCTGTGGGTCGCCAGCGCCTCGTCGAGACGGCCCTGTTCGAACTGCAGCGTGCCCGCGAACAGCAGCGCATACCCCCGATCGGGGTGCGCGGGGTGATGGCCATAGATCGCCAGGGCGGCGGCGACGCGGCGCTGGGCCTCGGCGGGGTCCTTACGCAGCATCGCGGCCTGCGCGAGCGCGAGGTGGCTGTCCGCGAGCTCGATCGCGTGCGGGCCGCGCTGGGCCTCGGCGATCGCGTGGGCCCGCAGAAGATGGCTCGTGGCCTGCTCGGGCGCGTCCGGGGCCGTCGATTTGAGCAGGGCGACGCCGAGGTTGTAATGGACATCTCCCACCAATTGATGCTCGCGGCCGACCCTCGCCTGCATCGATACGAGCACACGATGATAGACCGCGAGCGCCTCGTCGAGGTGCCCGAGTGAATCGAGCAGGTTCGCATGGTTGAGCCGGTCGATCGATACATCGAGGCGCTCCGCCCCGAGCTCGGCCTCGTGGACCTTCAGCGCGCGATGGACCGCCGCCTCGGCCGCGACATAGTCTCCGCGGGTCTGATGGACGATCCCCCTGGCCCGGTCGAGCTCGGCGCGCCGGAGCGGCGAGGCAGCGCTGCGTCGTTGCCACGCCTCCGCCTGCTGCAACAGATCCTCCGCACCGCGAGCGTCTCCGCGACCGAGCACCACCGCCTGGATCAGCAAGCTCCAGAGCTCACCTACCAGCGCGTCATGGCGGGCTCCGACCGCCAGCGCCATCGCCTCACGCAGCGCCTCCTCGGCCCGCGTGAACCCCCGCTCGAGCACGTCGAGGCGACCTTGCTGAAACAGCGCCTCGGCGATCAGCGGCGCATATCCGAGCGTCTCCGCCTCGGCCTGCGCCGTGACGCTCTGCGTTCGACTCTCCGCCAGGTGGCCCACCAGCTCGAGCGAGCGCGCCTGGTCGATCCTCGCCGCCACACGACCGACCACGGCGGCTTGCGACGCCGGCGGCGCCTCGATGCCCAGCACGAGCGAGTGCCCGTCCGCGCAAGTGTCGAGCGCCCCGAGCCCGAGCGCCGCCTGGGGCCCCCTGCGCAGGACCTCGAGGTCGCCGCTCACCAGCTCGTCGACCACCCCGCGCATGACGTCGAGGCGACGATACAGGCACGCGACCCGCAGGTCGTGCAAGGCCGCCGTGCTCTCGCCGCGATGCTCCGCCTGGCAGCTCGCGATATACGATTGTTTGACCTGTTCGGTATATGCATCGAGCTCCTGCGCGGTGGTCGACCATAGTACCGGCGCGTCACCGATCCGTGAATCCATGAAGGCGTTCTCGGTGGCGGCCCGCCGCTCGATATCCCAGGTACCTGCGAGCAGCGTTTCGGTGTCGGTGCAATGATCGCGGTCGACCAGCAAGCCGGCCGCGCCGGCGCCGGTCAGCAGAAACAGCGCCATCGGGGCCATCCTGCGCCACGGCGAGCGCGGCTCGATCGCCGCGAGCAGCTCGGGCATCCGTGAGAAGCGGGCCCCGGGGTCGTGCGACAGTCCGCGCACCAGCGCCCGGTGGATCGCCCGCGGGATCCGGATCCGCGGCGGCTCGCGCAGCTTGCCGGCGAGCACGGCCTGGGCGAGCGCCTCCCGGTCCTCGCCGGCAAATGGGTGGACCCCGTGCAACGCCTGATACAGCGCGACGCAGAAGCTGAATTGATCACTCGCCGGGGTCGCCGCTTCGCCGCGAAATTGCTCGGGGGACATATAACGCGGCGTGCCGGCGAACCCGGCCGTCTCGACCGTCTCGTCCGCGACGATCGACGCCAGCGGGCCCCCGGGTTCGCGCCACGTCTCGCCGGACTCGGGCCTCGTGCGCTCGCCGCGAGCGAGCCCGAAGTCGGTCACGCGCACCCGACCGTCGTCGCCGACCAGCACATTCTCGGGCTTGAAGTCGCGGTGGACCATGCCGACCGCGTGCGCGGCGGCCAGACCCCGCCCCGCCTCGAGGAACACGCCGACGATCTCCCGCCACCCGCGGGCGCGCGCGGTCAGCCAGGCGGCCAGCGATTGACCCGCGACCAGCTCCATGGCGATGAAGACCCGACCGTTCCAGGCCCCGACCTCGTGGATCTGGACCACGTTGGGGTGGGAGAGGCGGGCCATCGCCTGGGCCTCGCGCAGCAGGCGGGTCTCGATGGCCGCACCGGCGGCGGCCTCGGGCCGGACCAGCTTGAGGGCGATCCTTCGGCCCAGCCGCGGATCATGAGCCGCGTGAACTACCCCCATACCACCGGTGCCGAGGGTCTCGAGGATGATGAAACGGTCGACCCGGGCCGGCTCCGAGGACACCCCGAACATCGCGTTACGCAAGCTCGCCATCCGCGAGCGCGCGGCGAGATCGAGTGGCATGTCGTCGGCAGCCGCGGACAGCTCCGATGACACGCCCTCGCTGGATCCGGATGGGTTCACGAGCTTCTTCCTGCGCTTATCGCGGGGCGTGGGTGCCCATCTTCGAAACCGAGGTCGCATCATCTCACAAACAGTGACCGCCCACGATGATCCCGTTCACCCGGCGTGCCGGTCATCGACACGTTTGCTACCGATCGGCAGCGCACGGCCGGACCGCTCACCCGTCCGCCCGGCCGTGCGCTGCCGTGATAACGTCGCGGCGTGGGCGACGAACGCGAGAATGACCTTGCGCTGCTCGATGCCTGGCGCGCAGGCGACAAGGCGGCCGGCGACCGGCTCTTCGTTCGCCATTTTCCAGCCGTCGACCGATTTTTACGCAACAAGGTCGGCGCCGACAGCATTCAGGACCTCACGCAGCGCACCTTCATGGTTTGCATCGAGCGGCCGGAGAATTTTCAGCGCAGCTCGAGCTTCCGCACCTACTTGCTGGGGATCGCCCACAACATGCTGCGCGAGCATTATCGCGCCAAGACCAAACATCGCCACCAGGACATCGACGCCGTGTCGGTGATCGACCTCGGCGCCGGTCCCGGCACGCTGCTCGGCGCGCGCGAGGAGCAGCGCCTGCTGCTCGAGGCGCTGCGCTGCGTACCCCTCGAGTCGCAGGTGATCCTCGAGCTCTACTTCTGGGAGCGGCTCTCGGGCCCGCAGATCGCGGCCATCCTCGGCGTGCCCGAGGACACCGCGCGCAGCCGGCTGCGCCGGGCGCGCCTGCGCGTCGGCGAGGCGTTGAAGCAGCTGTCCGGCTCCCGGGCATTGCTCGACAGCACGCTGCAAAACCTCGAATCCTGGGCCCGCTCGGTCCGCCCGGCCCTGCCCGGCTGACGCCGCGTGGCGGGACGACCCGGCCGTCATAAAAAAATCGCAAACCGGTGAACGGGTCGCCCCGCGAGCTGCACTCACTGGCTGTGAGCAGCTCGACGATCGGACCGCTGGCGGCCACAGCCTGGCCGGGGTCATTCATGCGTAAGCCACAATCGCGTCGGTTTGGTGTGGTCGGCGGAGGATCTGTGGGCCCGCAATATACGGGCGTGCAGCGACCCGGTTCGTCGACATCTGCGATCATCGAGAAGACCGGAGGAAGTGGCCTTCGAGCTCGTCCTCGCCTATTCGGTATCTCCCGAGGCGATGCTCGGAGGCTGCGATTATCGCCAGCGCCTGTTCACCCGCAACAATTGGGGCCTCGGGCCCGTCTTCGGCCTCGGCGGGGTCCGGCTCCATCGTCACAGGCGGGCTGGACAGGATCCGCCGCGATTTGTAGAGTCGCCGCGGGCCCATGCACGCCGATGCTCCCGCGGATCCAGTAACCAGCCCCGTGGACCCCGTGGCAGCGCTGCTCGCCCGGTGGGGGCTCGGAGCGGGCCAGGTCGTTCAGGGCTGGACTGCCCTGCAGATCGAGCGCATCGCCACGCGGGACGCAGCGCTATTGGTCTTCACGCGCGACGGCTCGCCCGTGAATGTTCGCATCACCCGGGCCGCCGGCGGCCGCTGCTTCGCGCGTGTGGGCGCGCTCGAGCTCGTGCATGGCCCCGCCGAGGCGCGGGTCGCCCCCGCGGTCGGAGGCCTGCTCCGTGCGCTGGTCGCCTGGCTCGCGGCGCACGACTCCGGCGCGGACCTCGTGCCGCTGCTCGACCTTGTGTCCACGCCGCCCCATACGCCGGGTCCGGATGAATCGGCGCACGCCTATGACGCGGATGAGGCCCCCGAGCTCGACCCGGCGAGGCGGACCCCGGCGGACCGACCCTTCATCAAGTTCGAGACGATCGACGTGAGCGAGCTCGGTCGTTATCCCGACGCGATTCGCCAGATGTATGCGGGCACTCGGGGCGGCCTCGTGATCAAGAACGTCTATGCGCCGGAGCAGA
>ERZ795056.5800-NODE-5800-length-12243-cov-4.460207_pt1 | contig 12243 bp, 10 predicted proteins | sample MGYA00375140_ERZ795056 | MGnify/ENA primary metagenome ERZ795056 (study PRJEB30185, sample SAMN05720227) | activated sludge metagenome | isolation source: Anaerobic digester | place: USA | collected 2015-03-09 ...
CTTAGGCTTACCCGGACAATCGGCTATATTCTCACAACGTCACGAAACATCATTAGTTGGCGATTACATATTTCGAAATCCATATCTGCCCTATTTTAAAGCAACAGAGAATGTTACATTTTATAATACACGCGTTCCATATAGTAATTTATCATATTATACCGGTGGATACACTAACCATGGAGAAGACCATTTAACCGGTATACTCTCAATGAATGTAAACAAAAGACTGAACTTTGGGCTTGATGTAAATTACATTTATGGAAGAGGTTCATTCTACAATCAATCTTCAGATGGGCTCACAGGAGCTTTAAATGGTAGCTATCGCGGAGAGAAATATTCGATTTACTTTATTGCCGGACTTAATAATTTTAGAAATTTTGAGAACGGCGGTATAACAAATGATTCAGACTTAAAATCAATGACGGATAGTTATAATGTTCCCGTCAGAATTAATAATGCATGGTCTGTTTATAATTCTTTTTATATTTGGGTGAATCAACAATATTCTATAGGTTTTGACAAATTAGATCCTGATGATTCTGAGAAGAAAACATTTGTGCCTGTAACTACTTTCGGCTATACTGTCAAGTTTGAAGGAAGCAGAAAAAAGTACTATGAGAGGTCTATCCCTGCAAATTTTTATGCAAATAATTACTATTCAGACAAAAACACGCGCGATACAACTTCAAATAATATTCTCCGAAATATTTTATCGGTGACTTTAAATGAAGGATTCCAGAAATGGGCTGTATTTGGAGTACGCGCCTTTGCCGAAGCCGATGTAGAAGAAAACATGTGCTTGATAGCCGACTCTATTTATGGATATCAAACACAATGTCTTGTATCTGTTGGTGGCGAATTATTTAAACGAAAAGGCAAAACCACTTATGGAGTGCTTGGAGAAGTTTTACTTCTTGGTAGCAAAAACCGATTGGCTTTCAATGTATCAGGAGATTTTAACACAGAGATCCCTATTAAAAATGACAAACTGCTTATTTCGGCAGTCGGACATGTAAAAAGTACAAATCCAAGCCATTTTACAGAAACTTACTATTCAAACCATTTTATATGGGAAAACAAATTTGACAATACATGGTCGGCACGCGGTTATGGTAATATAGGAATACCTAATAAATATTGTAATTTTAGCATAGGTGCAGGATGGCAGGGTTTGAAAAATTACATATACTTCGGCAATGATGGAACACCTAAACAATCTACTGATTTTATACAAATCATAAGTGGTAATGTAAGATGCGATGTACACGTTAAATGGTTTCATTTTGAGAATCAAGCAACAATACAATATTCGACCAATAAAGACATCCTTCCATTGCCTTTGGTATCTATATATTCAAACTTGTATTTTAAATGGTTGGTTTTCAAAAAAATACTTACTTTACAAGTTGGCGTTGATTGTAGATATAATACAGCATACTATGCTAATGCATATATGCCTGCTACAGGCCAATTCTATTTACAAAACGAAACTTTAGTCGGTAATTATCCTCTGATGAATGTATATTTAAATATGCACCTTAAACAATTTAGAGTATTCTTGATGTATTACAATTTTTCTCAGATATTTATGGAACCTACATATTTTGCAGTTCCCCACTACCCGCTTAATCCGGGTATGTTTAAGGTTGGCATCTCTTGGAATTTTTATAACTAATTATTATGGACGAATTATTAAAAAAGATGGCAAAACGCAAACATATTATTATATCAATATGTTGCCTTTTACTTGTATTTGTAATTGCTATTTTTATGGCATTCTACAAGAACAACAAAGCTATGTTTGCACATGATTATCCGCAAATTGTCAAAAACGGCACGCTAAAAGTAATTGTTGAGCCAAACAAAATGAGTTACCGAGTAATTGATATGGATAGCATTGTCGGTTTACAAGTAAAAATGATTGAACGATTTGCAGAAGACCACAATCTAAAAGTTGAATTTGTAGAAGAAAATGATTTGTCTAAAGCAATGGAAATGCTTGATGCAAATGAAATTGATGTATTAGTATGGCATATTCCCGTATACGACCAACTAAAAAACAAAATTAGTTATACCATACCTGTTTTTACAAGCAGACAAATGCTTATACAACGTAAGAAAAGTAAAACAGATACTACCCAATTTATCAGGAATCAACTTGATTTAGCAGGCAAAACACTATATATTTTGCCTGGTACCATATACAAACAACGAATCGAGCATCTATCAAAAGAAATTGGAGATACAATACATATCAAAGAAATACCAAATGCTGATCCATCAGATTTATTTAAAATGATTGTTGAAAAGAATATCGACTACACGGTATGTGATGAATTTGTAGCTCGAGTTCTACTAAAAGATTTCCCTACAATAGATATGGGAACGGCTGTCAGTTTTACTCAAAACTATTCTTGGGGAATAAATCCTGCATCAACTATCTTGAAAGATAGTTTAGATAGTTGGCTTGCAATTTATTTGGAAAGCAAAGATTATAACCGCATTTATAGACAATACACCGGTGTTCCATGAAAAAAAGATTAATATGCATAGCATGTTTTATTATAAGCATTCTTAGTTGCTGTTATTCACAATTAAAAACAAATACAATGATTCAAATCAGTACATCTTACGGCAATATTACAGTTAAACTTTATGATGAAACCCCATTACATCGCGATAATTTTATCAAATTAGTAAAACAGGGGTTTTATAACGACTTACTTTTCCATCGTGTAATAAAAGATTTTATGATACAAGGAGGCGACCCTCAATCAAAGAATGCGCCTGCCGGTAAGCAATTGGGGGCCGGTGATGTCGGTTACACTATTCCTGCAGAATTTGCATATCCTAAATATTATCACAAAAAAGGAGCATTAGCTGCTGCCAGACAAGGCGATCAAGTTAATCCAAAGAAAGCATCATCAGGATGTCAGTTTTATATTGTTGAGGGTAAAACTTATAACGACAAAGAAATAGAACAACTTGAAAACAGAATGTTGAATACGGCAAAACAAACTCGTTTCTACCAATTAGCAAACGAACATTCTGACGAAATTAAAAATCTTAGAATCAAGAAGGATTCTGTTGGTATTGAAAAACTTCAAAATCAACTAATAAGTCAATTAGAATCTGAATTTGCAAACAAATCTTATAAGATGCCTGAACAGATGAAAAATGATTATAAAACAATAGGTGGAACTCCTTTTCTTGACAATGAATATACCGTTTTCGGCGAAATTGTAGAAGGTATGGAGGTGATTGATAAGATTGCAGCCGTAGAAAAAAATGCTTCAGACAGGCCTAAGCAAGATATTAAAATGACTGTAAAAATACTTGAATAAGGTCTAATTGTTTTTATTAATATGATAACAATATCTGAAATAAAAGAAGAGCTTCTCCGAAATGCTATTCCCGAAAAGAAAGCTATTTTATCATCTTTTTTTAAAACCGGTAAAGGACAATATGGCGAAGGTGATAAATTTATAGGTGTTTCGGTTGAAACACAACGAAGCTTGTTAAAGAGGGTAAAAAGCATAGAACTATCTGAAATAGAAATTCTTATTGCAGACGAATATCATGAATGTAGGTTGACTGCATTGTTGTTATTAGTTGACATGTATAAGAAGGCAAAACCAGACCAAAAACAAGCAATCTTCGACTTATATTGTAAATCAACAAAATATATTAATAGTTGGGATTTGGTTGATCTAACTGCCCCAAACATTGTTGGTACTCATTTAGAGAACCAATCAAGAGAACTTCTATACAAATGGGCAAACAGCGATCTACTATGGGAACAAAGAATATCAATTGTATCTACCATAATATATATTCGCAAAAATGATTTTAAAGATGCATTATCAATAATCTCAATTTTACAAAACAACAAACATGATTTGATACAAAAAGCTGCAGGTTGGATGCTTCGCGAGATCGGCAAACGTAATTTTGAGGTCGAATACAAATTCCTTACAGAAAATAATAGATACAAAGAACTTCCACGAACTCTTTTGCGTTACGCTATAGAAAAATTTCCGGAAGAAATGCGTCAAAAATTTTTACATTCGGAAATATAATTTATAGACACAATAACATGGCACACGAACATCATCATCACGATCACGGAGCTACAATTGACTCTTTAAACAAAGCGTTTATCATAGGTATTGCAATCAATGCGCTTTATGTTATTATAGAAGCAGTTGCCGGATTTGCATACGGATCTATCGGTCTACTTTCGGATGCCGGTCACAATCTTGGCGACACAGCAAGCCTAATTCTTGCTTTAATAGCTTTTAAACTAGCTCATTTAAAAGCAAATAACAAATACACATATGGGTACAAAAAAAGCACCATATTGGTTTCATTGGTAAACGCTGTTATTTTATTAGTTGCAGTAGGAATAATTATTGCAGAAAGTATTGAAAAATTCTTCAATCCTCAGGCTATTGAAGGTGACGTAATTGCATGGGTTGCCGGAGCCGGAGTAATAGTAAACGCATTTACCGCTTGGCTTTTCATGAAAGACAAAGAAAAAGACCTTAATGTAAAGGGTGCATATTTACACATGGCGATGGATGCCTTAGTATCTGTTGGAGTTGTAATTTCGGGTATTGTCATTAATTATACAGGATGGTACGTTATTGACCCCATAATAGGTTTAATTGTAGCATGCATCATAACTGTTTCAACATGGAATCTTTTACACGACAGCCTAAGGCTTTCGTTAGATGGCGTACCTTCAGGAATTGATTTAAAACAAATTGAAAAAATCATTTGCTCAGATGAAGGAGTAAAGAGTTGCCATCACTTACATGTTTGGGCAATAAGTACAACACAAAATGCCTTAACCGTACATATCGTGCCAAGTTCAATTGACAAAATGGAAACAATCAAAGAACGAATCAAAAAGAACTTATTAAAAGCAAACATCAGCCATTCGACACTCGAATTTGAACAGTCGGACAGTCATTGTGATGAGCATTGCTAATTTTTTCTTTTTTCATTTTTAGGAAACCAGCCCTTACGAACCCGTTCTCTTTGTTCAAAAATTTCTTTTATCGACCAAAAGCTCGAAAATGCAAATACTCCTGCTAATACCGACCAAAATGTGCTGCTCAAAAATAGAGATAACACTGTAAATAATATTCCACACAACAAAAATACCCACCATATTTTAACTCCAAAATAGTACTCAAACTTAATAACAATGGGATGAAATAAGCCTATTATAAGGAATGTACATATTCCTATAGCAAGTCCGATAAAGTTCATGTTTTTTATTGTAAAGGTAATAAAAACATATTTCTCATGTTTATTTTTGCTCAATATTTTATTTGAATTAATATATTTTCATAAGACCACTTATGAGAAATTTATATTGACATTAACAAATATAAATGTAAACGGCTTGATTTTATCCATTTTTACGTTCGGGTATGGTTGGCAAAAGATAACCGAAAGGATTTATTGCTGCAGTGTGAATGAAAGGACTTATCTTTGCAAAGTAATTGCTTATATATGAAGATACTTTTAATAGACAATAATGATTCATTCACATATAATCTGCTACATCTAATTAAGTCGGTTTGTAATAATAATGATTCAGTAGAAGTATGCTCTAGTAATGGGATTACTGAAAAAAAATTAGCCGATTCCACCCGAATAATTATATCTCCCGGCCCCGGCACTCCTGCCGAAGCAAAGAAATTTCATAAGATTATTCGCAGTTATGAACAACAAATACCAATATTAGGTATCTGCCTTGGGCATCAAATTATTGCAGAAAGCTACGGAGCTGTTACCTATAATCTGACACGACCAGCTCATGGTATTCAATCGGAAATCTCGATAACCGATCATACCGATATATTCCGAGGAATGCAGAGTAATATAATGGCAGGCAGATATCATTCATGGTGCGTTTCGAGTGAGAACCTACCTGATTGTTTAAAAATAACTGCTGCTGATAACGCCGGAAATATTATGGCTATATCGCATTGTGAATACAATATATTCGGAGTGCAGTTTCACCCCGAATCGTTCATGACTGACTATGGAAAAATCATTATGTCGAACTTCTTAAACCTTAATCAACTATGAGAGCAGTAGAAGTAAAAAAACGCATGAACGATTGTGGACGGATGAAAACTCCGTTTTTGTTCGCTGTGGACTTCGATATGAAAGAGGGAATTTTTATTGAAAACCCATTGCATCAAACAGAAGTATTGTTTCGCACACCGACAGCTAAAGTCTCGCAACAATCAAAGCTATTATCAACATTCATAGACTTATCTGCACAGCCGATAACATTATCAGAATACAAAGATCGCTTTGATATTATTATGCAGGGATTAATGCGCGGGGATTCATATTTGACTAATCTTACAGTCAGAACACCAGTACAAACAAATTTGAGTTTGGAAGAAATATTTCTGTTGAGTAATTCGCCATACGGACTTTATATACCGGGAAAATTTGTCTGCTTTTCGCCCGAACGATTTATAAGGATAGCAAATGACACAATATCTACCAATCCCATGAAAGGAACAATAAGTGCCGAGGTTTCTAATGCTAAATGTGTTATACTTGGCGACCCAAAAGAAACAGCAGAGCATAATACGATTGTAGATTTGATGAGAAACGATATCGGTATGGTGGCCGAGGATGTGCAAGTTGAACGATTCCGTTATATAGACCGAATAAAAACCCATAACGGAGACATTTTACAGGTCAGTTCCGAAATCACGGGTCGATTACCTAAAGATAATTTGTCACACTTGGGCGATATCGTATTTCGAATGCTTCCGGCAGGTTCGGTTTCGGGTGCTCCAAAACAATCAACGGTCAATCTGATTCATAAAGCCGAACCGGAAGCTAGGGGTTATTATACCGGAGTATTCGGTTATTTTGATGGGAGCGAGTTAGATACAGCCGTGCTTATACGTTTTATTGTTCAAGACGAAAACAAACTATTTTTCCATAGTGGCGGCGGTATTACTATAAATAGTGATCACAAAATCGAATACGACGAAGTATTAAAGAAAATTTATCTGCCAATTATATGAAACTGCAATTTAGTGAAGCGATAAAAATCAAAGACGGCGTTATTTACAACTTGCCATATCATCAGGCTCGTATAGATAGGACTTTAACGAAGTTCGACGGCTTAAAAATTGACCTCGTTTCGACTTTAACCAGCATAACCGATGATGTTAATAAAGGGCTGTTTAAATGCAGGTTGATTTACGGGAAGGCCGGCGTAGAAAATATAGAGTTTATTCCATACTCCCCGCGCCGTATAACTACTGTCAGACCAATTACTGCAGACAATATCGAATATGGTTATAAATACACAGATCGCGCCCACTTAAACGAACTTTTGGAGCAATCAGGCTGTGACGATATAATCATCGTCAAAAATGGCTTAGTTACCGATGCTTTTGCCGCTAACTTAATTTTTGAATCGCCTGACGGTTTGTTTACGCCTGATACTTACTTATTACCTGGCACAAAACGCCAATATTTGCTTGATATGGGAATAATCAGGCAAAAACGTATTACAGTTGCAGATATAAAATTCTATGATCGTATCAGATTCATTAGCGCTATGATCGATTTGGAAGATAACATTTGTATTAATTCCTTTCATGTAAGGATATAAACAATACCCGTATTGGCACAAATAGGCTTATGTAGTAGTGTTATACTGCTATCTGCAATTAATTCTATTTTGTAATATAACTTTTTTATAAATAGTTGATTATCCCAATTTTTATTTCTACCTTTGCCGCTCGTTTTGAGAATTTTATACATAAAGTCAAACAACTAATTATTTTTTTAACAAACAAATGGCAAAAGAACTAAAACAAAACGCACAAGGAGTTACAGACTTCGATTGGAATGCGTATGAAAATGGTGCAGTTAACACTGCAATGAGCAAAGAAGATTTGCAAAAAGCTTACGACAAAACCTTAAACCAAATCAACACAAACGATGTTGTTATGGGTACAGTTATTTCAATGAACAAACGTGAGGTTGTCGTAAATATAGGTTACAAATCTGACGGTATCGTTTCTATGAACGAATTCCGTTACAATCCTGAATTAAAAATAGGCGATAAAGTTGAAGTATACATCGAATCGCAAGAAGATAAAAAAGGACAATTAATCCTTTCTCACAAAAAAGCACGTTCAACACGTTCATGGGACCGTGTTAACGAAGCTCTTGAAAAAGACGAAATAATAAAAGGTTATGTAAAATGTCGTACAAAGGGTGGTATGATTGTTGATGTATTTGGAATCGAAGCATTCTTGCCGGGTTCTCAAATCGACGTTAAACCTATCCGCGACTACGATATCTTTGTTAACAAAACAATGGAATTCAAAGTTGTTAAAATCAACCACGAATTTAAAAATGTTGTTGTATCTCACAAGGCTCTTATCGAAGCCGAATTGGAACAACAGAAAAAAGAAATCATCTCTAAACTTGAAAAAGGACAAATCCTTGAAGGTACAGTTAAAAACATCACATCATACGGTGTATTTATTGACTTGGGTGGCGTAGATGGTTTGATACATATTACAGACCTATCATGGGGACGTATCTCACATCCTGAAGAAATACTTCAATTAGATCAAAAACTAAACGTTGTTATTCTTGATTTTGATGATGAGAAAAAACGTATCGCACTTGGTCTTAAACAATTAACTCCTCATCCATGGGAAGCACTTAACACAAACTTAAAGATCGGTGACAAAGTACAAGGAAAAGTTGTTGTTGTTGCTGATTATGGTGCATTTGTTGAAATAGCTCCTGGTGTTGAAGGTTTAATCCACGTTTCAGAAATGAGCTGGTCACAACACTTACGTTCTGCACAAGATTTCGTAAAAGTTGGAGATACAGTAGAAGCTGTTATATTAACTCTTGACCGCGACGAACGCAAAATGTCTTTGGGTATCAAACAAATGAAAGAAGACCCATGGTTAAATATCGAAGCTAAATATACTATCGGTAGCAAACATACAGCAAAAGTTCGTAACTTTACAAACTTTGGTGTATTCGTTGAATTGGAAGAAGGCGTAGATGGCTTAATTCATATATCTGACTTATCTTGGACAAAGAAAATTAAACATCCATCAGAATTCACAACACTTGGTGCTGAAATTGAAATCGTTGTATTGGAAATCGACAAAGAAAATCGTCGTTTAAGCCTTGGACACAAACAATTAGAAGAAAATCCATGGGATACATACGAAACAATCTTTACAGTTGATTCTATACACGAAGGTACAATTATTGAAATGATGGATAAAGGTGCTGTTGTTTCATTAGAATACGGTATCGAAGGCTTTGCAACTCCTAAACATCTTGTAAAAGAAGATAATTCACAGGCAAAATTGGATGATAAATTACAATTCAAAGTAATTGAATTTAACAAAGAAGCAAAACGCATTATCTTATCACACAGCCGTATATTTGAGGATGCTCAAAAATCAGCTGCCAATGAACAAGCACCGGAGAAAAAAGCTAAAAAGTCTACAAAGAAAGAAGAAATGCCGACAATGGAAAAAACCACATTAGGTGACATCGAAGGCTTAGCTGCTTTGAAAGATGAATTAACAAAAAGTGAAGCTAAAACTGCAGAGAAAAAAGCTTCAAAAAAAGCAAAATCAGAAAGTGCTGAATAAGACTAACTGACATACAAAAAAAATAGGATGCTAATAATTAGCATCCTATTTTTTTTGTTTTAGCTTTCTTATAAATACTTTCCTGTTATAGACCGACTACATTTTTTTATTTCTTCCGGTGTCCCTTCAAAAATAACTTCTCCACCATTTTCACCTCCTTCTGGTCCCAAGTCAATTATGTGATCTGCCTGTTTTATTACATCCAAATTATGTTCAATAATAATTACAGTATGACCTTTCTCTATTAAACTATCAAAAGCCTTTATAAGAGTCTTAATATCAAAAAAATGCAAACCGGTAGTTGGCTCATCAAAAACAAAAATTCTTTTTTCTCCGTTATTTGAAGATAAAAATGCTGCCAATTTAACTCTTTGGCTTTCACCACCGGACAAAGTACTAGAAGACTGCCCAAGTTTAATGTAACCTAGGCCAACCTCTTGCAGTGGTAACAAACGGCTAACAATTTTTCGAGCACTCGCAGCTTTATCTTCACCAAAAAAATCTATAGCCTGATTAACTGTCATTGAAAGAACTTGATATATATCAGTTCCCCTATATTTTACATCTAAAATTTCTTGCTTAAATCTTTTACCATGGCAAGCTTCACACTCAATTTTTACGTCAGCCATAAACTGCATTGGTATGGTTATTGTACCCTCACCTTGACATTCTTCACATCTGCCGCCCTGAGAATTAAATGAAAAATATGCAGCAGAAAAGCTCATTTGCTTTGCCAAGGCCTGTTCCGCATACAATTTTCTTATTTCGTCAAATGCCTTAATATAAGTACATGGATTAGATCTTGAACTTTTGCCAATAGGATTCTGATCTACAAATTCAACATCATTAATCAAAGACAAACTACCTTTTAAAGAGGCAAAACTACCTACTTTTTCAATAGCTCCACCATAATAACGTTTCAGACCTGAATAAAATAAATCACGCACTAAGGTAGATTTTCCGGAACCGCTCACGCCGGTAACAACAGTCATAACGTTCAACGGAAAACAAACTGTCAAGTTTTTTAAATTATTTTGAGTAGCCCCTTCTATCGATATATAGTTTGACCATTTACGTCTTTGTAATGGCACTTTCATCGTATCCTCTCCTGCTAAATATCGCAAAGTATGCGATGTCGATCCTTTTTTATATTTAGATAGTAAATCACTTGGATTACCTGCTACAACAAGTTCTCCACCCAATCTCCCTGCACCCGGACCTATATCAATAATCCAATCTGCAGCCCTCATTATTGTTTCATCGTGTTCAACAACAACAACAGTATTTCCAAGATCCTTTAATTGACGCAGAACCTTTATAAGTAATTCGGTATTATGCGCGTGTAAACCTATACTTGGCTCATCTAGTATATACAAAGAACCAACAAGGCTACTACCTAAGGAAGTTGCCAAATTAATACGTTGACTCTCGCCACCCGATAAAGAATTCGATAAACGATTCAGGGTTAGGTATTCCAGACCAACATCAATCAAATACTGTAAACGATTATTAATTTCAATAAGTAAGCGTTTTGCTATTTGTTTTTCTTGTTCAGAAAATTCCGCGTTTTTAAAAAAATCCAATAAAGCATAAATAGGCATCTCAACAAGTTCACTGATTGACTTGCCACACACCTTTATATACAAGGCTTCCTTCTTTAATTTAGTTCCATTACAGGTCGGACAAATTGTTTTACCTCTATATCTGCTAAGTATTACCCTAAATTGAATCTTATACTGATAAGACTCAAGATACTTAAAAAATTTATTTAAACCTTTGAAATACTCATTCCCGGTCCATATCAATTGTTTTTGCTTATCTGTTAACTCATAATATGGTTTGTGCACAGGAAAATCAAATTTTTCTGCATTATGAATCAAATCCCACTTATCATCCCCCATCTTTTCCCCTCTCCAACAAGCAATTGCATCCTCGTAAATTGACAAAGATTTATCAGGAACCACCAAATCTTCATCTATACCTATTATTTTCCCAAATCCCTGACAACTAGGACATGCTCCTATCGGACTATTAAAACTAAATAATTGCTCTGTAGGCTCTTCAAAACTTATCCCATCCGCTTCGAAATTACGAGAAAACTCGGTATCTCCTACATAACATATTCCATGACCTTCGTAAAAAGCAGTTTCAACAGAATCAGCCATTCTATTTATAAAAGACTGATCTTTTTGTACGGAAAAACGCTCAACAACTAAAAATAAACGTTCGTATGATTTATCGTAAGTAGAAAATTCGTCAATTCTAATAAATTCATTATTCACATAAAGACGACTAAAACCCTGCATCTTCCAAATAGGTATCTGATTAACATCCAAAACAGGAGCTGTTAAAACAGTATTTTCGCCTTCAGGCAGCGATACAATATAATCCAATACATCTTTTACTTGATGCTTTTTAACCTCCACACCGGATATAGGCGATATAGTCTTACCAATTCGCGCATATAACATACGCAAATAATCATATATCTCTGTTGATGTGCCAACCGTTGAGCGAGAATTCCGAGTTTTAACCTTTTGTTCAACAG
>ERZ795056.5808-NODE-5808-length-12228-cov-23.370739_pt1 | contig 12228 bp, 17 predicted proteins | sample MGYA00375140_ERZ795056 | MGnify/ENA primary metagenome ERZ795056 (study PRJEB30185, sample SAMN05720227) | activated sludge metagenome | isolation source: Anaerobic digester | place: USA | collected 2015-03-09 ...
AATTTGATTCTACATGGTCACCCTGGCCCCTGCAAACTGAAATATTATTGTATGAGATGGTTGCGTTTTTTCCTGGCTGCTTTTCTGTTGTTTACTTACGTGGGAGTGCCGGCACAGCATTTAATGAATGGAGACAGAAAACAAAATTTTGACCGTGATTGGAAATTTTTATTGGGAGATCATCAAAATGCCAAGGCCACTGACTTGAATGACGGCAACTGGCGCACGCTGGATCTGCCTCATGATTGGAGCATAGAAGGTAAAATAGCTGCTACAAACCCCAGCGGCGCCGATGGTGGTTATTTCCCTACGGGTATCGCCTGGTATCGTAAAACGTTCCGGGTGGGGCAGCAGTTGCAGCAAAAAAAAAACAGGTCTTTATTTTGAGGGTGTGTATATGAATGCGGAAGTGTATATCAACGGTAAATCGTTGGGCACCCGGCAGGGAAACGAATATTGTATTAATGACTGTGTGCTGGCATGCTATTATTGCAACAATGATAAAAGCTACACTTGCAGCAAAGAAGATTACAAAAAGTATTTTGGTCCAACCCGGAAACAATATTTTATTTCATTAATGAAGCAATTATAATGTTTGACCAATTGGATAAATATAAAAAGCATGGGCATTTTATATTTAAACCTGCCGACAATCTTGCAGCAGTTTGTACAGCGCCCAGTAAATGCAGCGGTATTTATCTGATTTATGCCTTGCAGAAAGGGAAGGTTACTTTAATTTATATCGGCATCTCTGGCAGAAAAGGTTTAAATGGAGAAATACTACATAGGAAAGACGGCCTTCGTGGAAGGTTTTTAACAGGTAAACAATTTGGCGCTTTGCGTAAACATACATGGCCAGCTAAGATGAAACTTGAAAATATAGAGGCATTGGATATTCACTGGTACGTTACCTATGGTAATACCAATGCTGATTTTCCAGGGGAACTTGAAATGAAATTTCTACATCAATACAAAGATATTTACGGAGAACCGCCCCGATGGAATAAGAAAATCACAAAGAAACAAACACCTTAATACATGGAACTCATCTCCGACAAAATAAAAGTGAAAGACATTCTTGAATGGAAGAAAGGAAATATTCTCCGTGTTAATCCTGAATATCAACGGGGCGCTGTATGGAAAGATGCACAGCAAAAAAAACTGGTGGATAGCGTAATGAGAGGCTATCCATTGCCACTAATATACCTGCATCATAAAAAACAAACCATTGGCAGCATCACAAGAGAAGACTTTGAAATTATTGATGGCCAGCAAAGAATAAATGCGTTGTATTATTTTGGTGAGGGGGCTATCAAATTATTTGACCCGGTTAAAGATGACAAAGAAGCAAGGTTTCCGCAATTTATAAAAGACATGCCATGCCCTTGGGCTAATTGTAACTATGATACATTACCCGAAGATTTAAGAAACAAGTTTGACAATACAGAAATTTTTATTGTGAAAATTACTACTCACAATGAAGATGAAGCCCGTGATTTATTTATACGCCTGCAGGCCGGCCTTCCATTAAATGCACAGGAAAAAAGAGATGCATGGCCAGGAGGTTTTACAGAGTTTGTTTTAAAGTATGGTGGCAAGAGAGAATTAGTAAGATACCCTGGGCATGATTTCTTTCGCAAAGTTGTTTTAAATCCCTCCGGCGACAGGGGAGAAATAAGAACACTTTGTGCACAAATAGCCATGTTGTTTTTACAGGAAGCTACCAAAGGCAACTGGATGAATATTGGTACCAAACCTGTTGATGATTATTATTATCAGAATTTAAGTTTCAATATTTATTCAGACAGTGTAAAGCGATTTGCAAAAGTGCTGGATATAGTTGTTGGTCTTTTTAATGGGTATAAAGGCCCCAAATTAAAAGTGCATGAAGCTATTCATGTTGTGTTATTAGTTGATAGCCTTATTGATGAATATACTCCTTCATGGGAGAAAGACTTTATTAACGCTTTTGATACTTTCAGGCATAAATCTGCCATTGATAAAAAAGCAAAAGATGGAGAGTATTGGTTAAAGTATGGTGCTTTAACTATGACGCAGGCCGCAGGTGCCAGTACCATTCAGGCACGTCATGATTTCTTTTCAAGGAAGATGCTGGAAACTTTACAACCAATAAAGAAAGACAACAACAGGATCTATGGCTTGCTTGAAAGAGAGATATTGTATTTCCAATACAGGAAACAATGTGTTGTGTGTGATGAAGAGATACATTGGGAAGATTTAGAAATTCATCACCTTGATGAACACCAGCATGGCGGACAAACAACATTGGAAAATGGAGTTCCGGTTCATAAAAAATGTCATCCTAAGGGCCAGGCAGCGATTAATTTTTTAAAAGAATGGAAAGCTGAAAAAGAAAAGGCTTTCACAAATAACAGTACGTTTGCTCCCGATGATTTTACTGTTGAAGGAACTACACTTTCAGCAAATAACGGTTCTATCAAATACAAAATTGAAAGTAGTAAAAAAGGTGTGCTTGCTGTCGCAGTAGTTAATGAAAATGGTAAGCTGGTGATATTAAAGGGATCTACCATTGCATCACAAGTATCTGATAATTTTGATGCGAATGCCTTAGCTCCTTCAAAAAGAAGGAAAAGCTTAATTGAAGATGGATCGATAGATGAAAATTATACTTTTACAAGGGATGTGATTTTCAACTCAAAAAGTAATGCCGCAAGTTTGGTGCTTGGGCATTCAGCCAATGGCAATTTTTTTTGGGTGCCTGTGAGGGAGGACATAATAAAGTAATAACAATTAAACTCCTAGGATGTCTACTCCTTACATGCAATGTCCCCAGCTATATTCGAAGTTTATTGAGATGTTACTTGTAAAAATAAATAAAGTCATCTCTTAGAGTCCTACCATTCATGCAGTCAGAAATATTACAATCTTACTTAAGAGCAATCGGCAAATTAAACCGGGCAACTATAAATGGCATAAAAGCGCCACACAAACCGTTATTGCTCCTGTCCATTGTTCAATCAATAGGATGTGGTGAAATCACAGATAATCAGATTAGAATTACACCCCGATTGGTTGCAAGATTTAAGGATAACTGGAACCTGCTTGTTAATGAGGAATTTTTTACTCCCAATTTTGCGTTGCCTTTTTATCACTTGAGTAAAGAAAAAAATTCGTTTTGGCATTTGCAAACATACCCGGGGAAAGAAATATTACTTACCAGTTCGCTTTCAATAAGAAGCTTTGCTCAGTTGCGGGAAGCAGTAGCTTACTCCTTTTTAGATGAACCCTTGTTTGCACTATTGCAGCACTCGGAGAGCAGAGATATAATTTACCATTTTTTGCTGCAGCGTTATTTTAATAACGCTGTGCCAATTAAAACACAGGCAAGTCTTTTTGAAGAAATAGCGGACCAGATTTTACATGAGCCTGCTGCCATCTATCAGCAACAGGTTGAAAATGCTGATGAAGAGGAAATATTTATACGGTCGGGTGTTTTTAAAAAGATAGTTCCGCAAATTTATAATTACGCCTGTTGTATTACGGGAATGCGCATTAATTCAGGCTACGATATCCAAATGGTGGACGCCTGTCATATAGTTCCTTTTGCCATTTCTCATAATGATACAATCACCAATGGAATTTCATTATGCCCAAACTTGCACCGGGCCTTCGACAGAGGCTTGGTAACAATAGATAGTGATTACCGGGTACTGGTGTCAAATAGTTTTACCGAATCAGCCGATACAGGCATAAGGAAATACCAAGGTAAATTAGTATTGCTTCCATCAGACTCAGCATATTATCCTTCTATCCAAAATCTTTATTGGCATCGGGAAACTATTTTTAAGAAATGAATTTCATTGGGGTGTGATCATAATCCCCACCGGCCATGGTTCGTCAGCAACCGCCTTCTATTCCATCAATTCCACCAACTGTAGAGACCAGCCCCAATTCTTTGCCTTGGTTCGTGTCTTCACGAACCATTTCTCCATCTTTAAATAATAAGTCATAAAGCGAAGAGGTTCGTGAAGACGTGAAACTTGGCGGAGCACAATGCAGGCAAATGTTTTTCCTCTACACAAATTTTATCAAGTGCCCTTCAAACAATATATTTACCACACAACTGTAAAACAAAATGTCTGACAATAACAAATGCCCACTTTGTAACCGTGAATTAGCTGAACCCATGGTACGCCATCACCTGATACCACCCAGCAAGGGTGGTAAGGATACACCTACTGTAGTGATGCACAAAATTTGCCAGGCCAAAGTACATGCCGTATTTACAGAAACCGAACTCAAAAATTATTACCATACGGTTGACCGTATCAGGGAGCATGAAGACATCATTAAATTTATTAAATGGGTAAGTAAAAAGGAATTGGAGTTTTTCGATACCACCATTAAAAAGAAATAGGAACATCTTTTTGTCCTTCTGCCCTCAGCCCTGGTTCCTGTCCTCACGAACCTTTATGTGACCTTCATTCTCAACCTTTACCCCCTCTGCCATGGTTCGTTGCACACAAAAAGTTTGTCCATTAATATGACACGAAAACAGGTGACAAAGCATCTTCTCATTCTATTAATCACTGCCTGTCTTTTATCAACGCCTGTAACAGCAATATAAATCCTGCAAACATACAAGCTCCCCGTAGCCAACTGAGGTATTGCCAGGTTTGCCCCCGCTGGTACCACTCCGCTGCGGTAAGGTTACTGTTTCCACTGCCGGCAAATGCCAGCAGGCCGGGTAAAAAATAGGTGGCGGTGGCAATGATGACCAGGGTATAAATAATGGCAGCTGCCGCTATCCATTTTCTTGTTGCCGGTAGTTTCCAATTGAGAGCTAACGCAACAAGGGTGGAGAGTATGGCAACCGGGTGTATCCGCATCCAAAAGTTTTCATCCCGTACTGCATAGGGTCCGGTTATTAATGCATTCGACTCCGGCAGGTGCGACAGGTACGGTGGAAAGTAAACGAGATGTGCATACACAATGCCGCCGATCAATGTGGCCCATGCTGTGATGGCGATCAATAGTGATAGTTGTTTTGCCTGCTGCATAATGGTTGGTTGAGGCCTGCAAGATGGCCCGGACCGGGAAAATTGGGAACAGCTTTGTGTATGGAATGAATAAGAGGGTGAATGAAATGCCCGCCGCCGTGGTTCGTATCCTCACGAACCTTAACCCAGCCCCCAACCTTTCCCCCTCTCCCTTGTTACCTCCACATGAGCACACAAAACTATCACAACCACCGCCGCTATTACATCCCACATCATTTTATCTTCCTCCCGGCTATGGCATTTTGTACCATCTGGGGTATTGTAAAAGCAACTAACAACGAAGCTCAACAGCTTGAGTGGAGTCTGTTTTCCGTTTTGTCCTTTGCACTGCTGTACCTGGCGCTAATGCTGCGGCAGCACTATGCACTGGGCAATCAAAACAGGATCGTGCGGCTGGAGTTCCGGCTGCGGTATTATCAACTCATGCAGGAGCCGTCCACATTGGCAGAGGAAAAATTATCTTTCGGGCAAATGGCGGCGCTGCGTTTTGCAAGTGATTCGGAGTTTAAAACGCTTCTGCAAAAAGCACTGAATGAAAATTTAAGTCCTGATGCCATTAAGAAAAGTATTGTGAACTGGCAGGCAGATGATATGAGGGTGTGACCTCATTTCGTTCAGGATCGAGAAAACACTAACATTGGCGCCAGCGTTCTACTTTCGCCAAATGATTGTATACTTGTATCAACCGTTATGATCCATTTACCTTCCGCTGCACATCAAACTGGCTTTGTCAGCAATTTTAAAGACCTTGTTTCCACGCCTTTTTCTGGCGACATGAATGCGATTTGCTGGAACCGTACACTAACAGGTGATTTTGCTGAAATTGTGAACAAGGTAGCGCTAAACGAAAATATTGCTGAACTGGACGAAACGACGCTTCGTGAACTTACCCTGGGTGAACCCGGCAAGCTTGCCCGTGAAATTTTGTTAGATGACTGGAAGCTGTTGAAAGACCATGGCGCCTCTCCCAGCCTGAATGTGATCAGGTGCTATGAGCGGGATGATGCCTGCCCGTTTTTTCCAACGGATGTGTATTCTTTTCATGTAGACCGCTCTCCTGTACCCACCGATACCTTTTTATGTACGTACTATGGCGAGCCAAGTGAGCTGGTGCCCAATGCACAAGCACAACAAAAAGTGCTTGTTCCCGATATACGGGCTCAACTCAAAAAAATATACCATGGAGCACCAGAAGGATTTGACTCATTTTTAGAGGAGCATTTCTTTGACCTGCACTACCTGGCTAACCCTTCCGCACAGCCTGTAAGCTTAGGCACCGGTAATATGTGGAGGCTGGCGGTTGATCATCCCGGAAGTAAAGTTCCTCCCTGTATTCACCGGGCTCCCAGGGAAAAAACCGGGCAGCACCGGTTGTTGATGATCTGTTGACAACCAATCAATTACCTGCTCCCGTCAAAAACAGCCACTCCATTTGGCAGGTTTCCTGGCTGTTGCCAACCGTTGCTCATTTCATCAAATAGTAATAGTAGTGACCTCAATGGGGCGGGGCTATGAAGCAGCAAAAGTGAGAGGCCTTTTCAGGTTCGTGAAGGCACGAACCTTGGCTTCGGAAGCAGCAAAGGCTAACAACCTGCGCTAATATAGGTCGCCCTTTCGGTATCCCTAATTAAACCACACTGCATACCCCTTCTTCCTCAGATCCCAGGCCAAGTTTTTTTCTGCTGCCAGTGCCTGCGCTCTTGTCATTGGCTGTACATTCAGGTGCTCGTACAAACTGGGGCGGAGGTAACCACCGTAGCGTTCAACAATATTCGCAGACAGTTTATGACCCTTCTTATTCCGGTAGCCCGTCTTGTGCTGCTGCAGGCGCTCTTTGGGTGTTTTGCTCGTCATGCCCACATACAGGCATTCCAGCACGCCATTAAACTGCGGGTTGGCAGCCCGGAACCGGGCGTCTTCTGTAAACACTTTTTTTGATAACTCAATCACGTACACACAGTACACAGCTTTTGGCACAACCGGATATTTTTAAGTACAGCACAAATGTCAACAATTCCGTTTATTTTTTACAGCCCGGTGTAAAAACAACAGCCATTTTTTAAACAGTTCCCCACTTTCACAACTATTGTACACTTTAAATGTTATGTACCTTTCACTATACAAGTATTTATAAAAAGCAATATGTCAAAAACAAAAATTACCGTTAACAATAACGGCTCATTAAAAATAGAAGGCGATATAGAAGTGGTTGATAGAAATGGTGGCGTGTACAATTTACAGGGCAGAGAAATTATTTCCTTCTGCCGTTGTGGTCTTTCAAAAAACAAACCTTTTTGTGATGGTGCACATAACGGGCATTTTGAACATGATGCCATTGCCTTTGACCTGCCGCCGAAGAAAACGGTGTAGTTACAATATTACAATACAGAAACAGTTCTTTTAATCAGGCTGAAAGTAAACGGATTCTGTTCTTTAAAGCACACTGTTATCCGTGCAGCAAAGCTACCTGCATGCTTGTGCTTTTTACGAGGCAAGTATGCCAGCCCGTTAGGTATTGGGGAAAAGGTCTTTTAATGAAATAGCAGATTAAACAGTGGGCTCCCATGCCGCCCTACCCAAATTCCAATTCGCCCTGCACACTGCCAATCACCCGTAATCCCACCAATGTATCAAGCGGACTGCATTTAATATGATTATTGATCTGCGCCACATGCAGGTATATCATAGTTGTACGCACATTTGCATGGCCCATCAGTTCTTTGATGCTTAAAATATTAATGCCATCTTCCAACAGGTGGGTGGCATAGGTATGCCGCAGGCTGTGTACACTTAATGGTTTCCTGATGCCGGCAAGTTGTGCGGCCCGCTTGATGGCCCATTGTATAGTGCGTTGGCCGTATTGCGGTTCGAACACACTAAAAAAACGGACGCTGGTATTTGACCAGCGTTTACCCGGGAACAGCCACAAAGCAGGTTTGTGAATCGCCAAATACCTTACTAGTATATTGGCAAGTGTTTTCCCGAGGGGTACATACCGGTCTTTGCGGCCCTTGCTTTGCCGTATATGCAAAACAGACCTGTCAAAGTCAATATCATCCACTTTCAGATTTCTTGCTTCGGCACAACGCAAGCCACAGCCATACAATACCGCTATCAGTACCCGGTGCATCATCAGGCAGGGTACATTCATCATGGCAGCCATTTCCTGTTTGCTCAGTACAACAGGCAGCTTCTTCCGTTTACGTATAACGGGTAGCTGTAAACGCAGTTCGTCAAGGCCTTCCATCCGGTAGGCAAACCGCAGGGAGCAGATCACAAATTTAAAGTAGTTGTCAGATGATTCCCCATATTTATCCTTAACGAGGTACAGGTATTCCTGCACCTGATCTAACTGTAATTGTGTTGGTAAACAGTTGAAATGAAGTGCGGTGGATGCGAGGCTGCGGGCATAACTGATACAGGTACTTTTTGCCCTGTCGTTTATGGTCATCATCCGCAGCAATTTTTGATAAAAAGCTGCAAAGCCCGCAATCTTGTCGCAGGCGTTTTGTACTATTGTCATTTTTTAGTGAAATGTACCACACCACAGTTATACAAAAAGCTTTCGGGAGAGTACTGCTTTTGTTACTTTAGGGCGCTCCTGTATAAATTTATACGGCTTAGCTTGAATAAACTACTACCGCAAACCGGGTTATCATCCCCCCATTTTAACCATAACTTTAAATCCGCCTCCTTCTGCCGCTTCCACCCACAACAATCCCCGCTTGCCATTTTCCAACTGCACAATAAAACAATGATAGGTCACTTCTGTTTCGCCCACAGAAGCAAAATGAGAAAAGGAGTTATTAGTGATATGCCCGGTCATGCGTTTAAAGTCCTGGTAGGTTTTGCATTGTGTAAACTGGTCCTTGTGTAAACTGATGGCATTTATCATGGTGTTGGTACCTCTTAATTCCGCCGGGATCTTTTCGTCTTTCCCGCTCATGTTGTACCACTCCAGCTTGGTACCACTCCAGTCGCTTGATTGCAGCAGCACCAGGTTAATGACTGATTTGTTTGTTGTGGCTTCGGCGGCACTGTAAACTTTTTTATTGGCAATGCTCAGGTAATTGCTGCCGCCCTCTTTGGTGCTGAGGGTAACGGTAAAGCTCTGAAGGTTTTGCGCTGTACTTATCAACACAACACTGATGCATACAAGCAGGGAGATGATCTTCTTTTTCATGATATACTAATGTTTTTTATACCGTAAAATTGAAGGAAGCTACTGCCCTAGAAAATATTTTTACTGCCATCGGTGGCAATAGTTAATTGAAGTGTGGTGAATGAGGAATGAAATAAAACGGTAGTGAGCAACATAAGGACTTTTAGAAATCCCCGGCACGCCTCAGGTGCACTATTGCATTCTCTTCACATTTTTTTGATTCTGTGGAATTTAATACTCAAAAAATCAAGTTTTCTCCATAAACCAACACTTAAAAAACTGGCCCGAAATTTTAATTGAACACCTAAACATTCAGGATGAAAAAGATTTTTACCCACGCTATAAAAAGACTGTTGCCCCTGCTGTTGTTTTTAATCGCCCAAATCAGGGTATGGGCAATTGATACTACCACCGCCACCACTATCGAAAGGAGTAACAATATATTTGCTCAACCCTGGATATGGATAGGTATCACGGTAGTGGTTGCTATTAAGTTGCTCGGACCTTTTACAGCGGATACCGATAAATTTGTGATAGTAAGGAAGAAAACGAGAAAGCCTGTCACGAAACTATAAGCCAATTTTCATTATGGCTTTACATTATACGGCATACCGATCATCTGCAAATTCTACATTGCATGTCAATTTATTCCGATAACTAAGAGATTGAGAAAATTATTAAAGTTGAGAAACAGTACCTGGGACGATTTTTATGTTAAGTATGTGCAACAATTAATAAGTAGTAAAATAATATACAACCATCCCCACCAGGAGACATAACAGCACCCCAAGTATCGCGTTTTTTACTAAGGAACCGCTGTGTTGACGGGTGCTGGTAATAATACCGGCAGCCTTCTTTTTAAAGTACGCCCTCAGCTCCGGTACTTTGATCGCTTTGCGGTTTTCGCCATATTCATCACTCCAGATCAGATCGTCCCTGTCAATATTAAGCGTGTCTACCTCGTGTAACTGGTAGGGCCCTTTGGCAACTTCTTTTGTACAGATGTAAAACTTTGTCATAAGCTGGGGTGGTGAATAATTTTACACAACAAATTCTATTCCACCTGTTAAGTTACCCAATTTTCGGGTTGCAGCCACTAAAACTTTTTTATTTACACTGATTCACTGCAATCCTGTACGGATGCACTTTGGCCTGCATGATTTGATTCTTCACCGCAGGGTCTTCCATCATTATTTGTTTGGCTGCCTCGTCATCAGCAGCATAAAAATCACCAATCCCATCATACCAGGATTGTTCAGTTCGTAATTGGTGCGACCAGCAGTACAACAATTTCCTCCTCCTTCAATTTCTCCAGCCGCTTAAAATGCTCCCTCACAATACCCCGTTCGGCAGCGATCCAGTTTTTTTCTTCCTTGTATTTCTCCGTAAGGGTGAGTACTCCAGGGTATTCTTTCAGTTTTACTTTGGCAGAGTCCCGGGCAAAGCAGCTAAGTGCCATGCAACAGCTTAAAGACATTGTATCTTTTTCATGTCATCGTTTTAGCATTTTTTCATACATGGCGATCCATTCGTCCGGGGTCATTTTGCTCACCAGTTCACCGATCAGTTCAAAGGGGATATCATCCGGCTTTTTATAGCGGATACAACTTTTGCCCATGTCTAATTTTTTCGTTGATGCTTTGGCGTGAGCTTCCTGGAACCACTTCAGCAATTTGGGATCACTATAAATGCCCATGTGGTACAACGCAATAAAATTTTTTTGAGAAGCCAGTGCTAAAAACGGCAGAGGATCTTTTGGGTTACAATGATAACCCGCCGGGTATTTTGAATGCGGCACCACATATCCCATCATTCCATAGCCCATACACTCCTGGAACCCTTTGGGCAGGTGCTTCTTTATTATCGCCCGTAACTTTTTCATGGCTGCCTTTCTTTCATCCGGCAATTGCTCCATGTATTCGTCAACCGTTGTTGCTTTTGATTGCATTGTTTATATTTTGGGTTTTAAAAAAAATACCTGGAAACTTCTGTCAGCAGCCTTCTCATTCAGTAATACTATTTCATGGTCATCAGCCCTTCTGTGGCTCATGTCACAGCTTCTTTTTATAGTGATAATGCTGGCGCTTTTTATCCGTACCGTCATCTATATAAGCATGCAGTTCTTCGTTACTCACAAAATCATACACGATCCGTTTTGGAAAATCATGGGCCGGGTTTTCAAAAGTGTACACGTTGCCGTTACAGGAAGTGAGTTTAAACTTCACGGGCTTGTCATCATTCTGCCCGGCCGCCACCGGAATGTAGAACATGTCTTCTCCTTCTTTCACCCAGTCTACGGTTTCCAGCATCATGGTGTCGGCTCCTTTCACCATATAGCTTTTTCCTTTCATGCTCTTATCGTCGTTCTTCTGCCATACTTCCGCCATCAGGTTCCCCTTTTTTGTTGTGAGGGTCCAGGTGCCGGTGAGTTTTTCAAATGGTATGACGGCCTGTTGTGCGGTTGCTGTAAAAACAAGCAGCATAGCCGCCATGGTAACAATGTATCTCATTTGCTTGAATATTTTTTCTTTGATGATCTTGCTTTGGCATTAAAGGCGAGTGCCAGTTGCAGCCAATAATCCAGATGCTTTTTTGTGTTTACAGCCACGGCATCCACAAACACATAACCCTTCATTATTTTTCCGGTAAAGTCCATTGGCTGGCAACCATCTTTTTCCATCACTTCTTCATACACTCCAGGATCCAGCCTTACCATCAGCCTTTCGCTTTCCACTCCTACGCACATTTTATCATTCACCATAAAGCACAGGCCACCAAACATTTTCTTTTCGGCTGTAATGTTGTGGGTAGCGGCAATGATCTCTCTTACCCTCTTTGCTAATTTTTCATTGTATGCCATAGATTTTTTTTGACACAAAGAATTAATTGCCACGGAAGCACGGAAGAAGAAAAATAAACTCTTTAGATTTCCACAGTTTTTTATATTCAAATGCTCCAATGCTTTTTTCCGTACCACCAAGCACTCATTGCCACGCAGGCACGGAAGAAGAAAAAATAAACTCT